>JAEEGF010357534.1_pt1 | contig 30851 bp, 27 predicted proteins | sample 9134171 | NCBI WGS metagenome assembly JAEEGF01 (sample SAMN16246542, study PRJNA631951) | gut metagenome | biome: gut microbiome; feature: rumen; material: AP-attached | host: Bos | place: Iran: Karaj | collected 2018-10 | reverse complement strand
CAGATTATTTTACAATTATAGCCTAATAATCAAAAAACATTAATTTTATTACAAAAATGTATTGACAACTTAATGCCGGGTGCTATAATGATTACATCAAGAGAAAAGAAACACAAATACTTCTCTAGCCAATATGTCGATTTGGGGAGAAAGAAAGGCAGGTATAGTCCAAAGGGATAGTTAATTAAAATATTCAGGGAAAGGATGGTACGGACCACCAAACAATTAAGTTTAAGATTTATAATGATTAAGTAGTAAAAGTAAAAGCGATTAGTTATTTAAGTAAAAGAATTAAGAATCAAAAATAAGATTCAAAATTAGAAGTAAAAGGAACTAAAGAGTACAAATTAGAAAAAAGTAAGTATTGTTAGTTCGGAATTAAAGTTTTAAATACAGCAGTTCGAGTACATGAATAGTGGTAAGTGCAATATAAGTTCCTTGCAGCCACAGCATATGAATGCAAAAGTTAATGGAAAGAAATAGCTGAGAAATCGGAGGACGGTCCGTTGGACGTAGAAATTAAAGAATTAGATAATTACTTGGTATAGGGCAGAAGCAGGTTAGATCGATGAAGCTTCTGCCCTTTTTGTGTGCGCAATATTGCAGTGCTGTTTTTAAATATGGTAAAATTATATTGTATTTTGATACATTTTTCTGATCTGCTATGTTTGGGGCACAGTGTCATCAGTTTGGGGATTATAAAAATTTTTAGTTTATCGCGGGGAGAGTATGGGAAGAATTGACGAACAGGATTTTGACGAAAAGAGGCTGGCTCGCAGGCAAAGAAGGAAGAGGAGTCAGCTTATAGCATATATTATTCTTACAGTGTTTGTTCTTGCTGTTTTGGGAGGGGGAGCCTTTGGGGTTCACTATCTTGGCAGCTTTGCAGGAAAGAGTAAACAATCCGGAGACAGCGCTAAAGAAAGCACAACCGAATCGACACAGGAGCAGGTGGCTGTAATTGAGACACCTGAGGAAACAGTTCCGGAGCCGGAGGAGATGTCTCAGGATGATGTACTTATGGAAATCGTTAATAGCTGCATAGGCGACATGACTCTTGAAGACAAGGTTGCAAGTTTGTTTGTTATTACTCCGGAGCAGCTTACGGGAGTAGAGACCGTTGTAAAGGCAGGAAGCAGCACCCAGGAATCACTTTCTCAGTACGCTGTCGGAGGTCTGGTGTATTCAGCCAAGAATATTAAATCAGAGAGCCAGATAGCTGAGATGATGAAGAGCACAGGGGATATGAGTAAATATCCGCTTTTTACTGTGATACATGAGTTTTCGGATGACTTTTCGGCTATTACTAATTCTGTCGGACAGCTTGATATGCCTGAAATAACTGACGAAGAGACAGCTTATAATGCAGGTGCCACCATTGCCGGTGCGATGTTTAAATACGGCTTTAATATGAACCTTGCTCCTGATATGGATATTACCGATACAGGAGTTTTAGGCTCCGATGCAGAGAAAGCGGGCATTATGGCTGCAGCGTTTTCAAGGGGGATGTCGGAATCCGGCATGTCTGCCTGTGCCTATGATTTTCCTGTAAGTGCCGATACTCTGGCGGGTATGGCAACAGATGAAATAACCAAAGAAGAGCTCATAGCAGGCAGCTATTCCGTATATAAAAAGGCTATTGAAGAAGGCAGTTTGAAAGCTATTATGCTGAGTAATGTTTCACTTCCGCAGGTTGTTGGGGACAATACACCGGTTTCACTGTCAAATATCATGATCCAGAATGAAATAAGAAGCGAGCTGGGCTTTGACGGAGTTGTTTTAACAGGGGCGCTTAATGAAGGTGCCATTACAGAGTATTACACTTCGGATCAGGCTGCTATAGCTGCTATTAGGGCAGGTGCGGATATGATATATTTGCCTGAGGATTTTAAGGCTGCTTATGACGGACTTTTGGCGGCGGTTCAGGCGGGGGATATAACGGAAGAAAGGATAAACGAATCACTTACTCGCATTTTCAGAATAAAATACGCAAACAGGGTTGAATGACGTTTCATGAGAAAGTGACACCAGAGGGCAATCATGGACACTTTATTTGTGGGCAATACCGGTTATTTAACTAAAGAAGTTGTGAAAGCTTATTTTCCCAAGGATAACATAGTTGTTTCTGGGACGGATCATCCTGCGCAAAAGGAAGGCGGGATCAGTTTTTTTGATCAAAATGTCATGGATGACAAATTCAGGAGACTTTTTGATACATTTTCTTTCGAACGCATAATCTTTTTATCACATTCTCTGAATAAGGATACCACTGACGTAGGTGAAGTTGAGGAGCTCAGGAGGGTTTGTTCCCTGAGCCAGAAGCACAAGGTGAGTCAGTTTGTTTACCTGGTATCTGACGAAGCACTGGTTGATGTAAACAACAGTGACTCCGTAATCTATGAGTCTACAGAGAATATCTGCAGATATTATTCCAAGACCTATCAAATGAATATCAGGATAGTTTACTGTCCTTACCTGATCTGCCCGTCTTATAAGGATGATTACTGGTGCAGAATACTTCATAGGGTTGAAAACCGGGAAGAGGTAGATATTAAGGCTCTGGCTGATGAAAAAGCATACTTCCTTAAGGTTGAAGATCTTATGGATTTCTTTTCGCGACTTTTTGATGCTTGGGATATAACTGATGATGAGAATAGTGACTATTCCGACGGCCTTCACAGAATATATTTAAAGAGCGGAGCCAAAACCACCTATGGTGAGATCAGGGAAAAAATAATAGCATCTTACCCTGAAGCAAAGATTAGTCTCAGTAAATCCGGTATTAAGGGAAGTATTGATCATTGGGAAGATATTGCAAGAACCCGATATGGCTGGTTTGCAAGGCATGATGCCTGTTGGGATTTTGAAGAATACATAAGGATTTACAAGGAAAACTTTCACATCAAGCCGACTTTATCCCAAAGAATAAGAGAAAAGGTCAAACTGGGACGACGGTTTCTTATGCTCATTGAGCTGATTGCCGGAGCTCTTTTTGTGGAACTGTATAATTACATGTCTGACGGAAGCGTGCAGTTTAGAATGATTGATGTCAGACTTATGTTTGTGGTGCTCATGTCTTTGGTCTATGGTGCCAAGGTTGGCGTCCTGACGGCATTTATAGAGATAGCTTCATTGGTTTTTGCCTATAAGCTGGCGGGAACAAATGTTGTACTTTTGTTTTATGATCCCAGCAACTGGATTGCTTTTATTCTTCTTTTGGTGGCAGCTGCTATCTGTGGCTATTTCAAGCAAAAGAGGGATGAGGATTTTTCCTTTATCAATGAGGAAAATGAAGCTCTTAAGTCTGAGAATGCGTTTATTTCACAGCTTTACCATGAAGCTATGGATTATAAGAACCGCTATAAAGCAGATCTTATTGGTAGCCGGGACGGATTCGGACGAATTTTTGACGTTGTTAAAAAGCTTAGTACCACGGTTCCTGAGGAAATCTTTGCTCAATCAATTCCTGTAATGGAGGATGTTCTTAACAATCGTTCAGTGGCTATTTATACCATTAATGATCCCAAAGCCAGGTTCGCAAGACTCAATGTGGCTTCGGATCAGATAAGTCACAGCCTGAAAAAATCCATAAATCTCGAGGAGTACAGCGATGTCCTGGAAACTCTTAAGGAAAATGACATCTGGTTTAATCACGATGTCAAAGAGGGATATCCCACCTATGTGGCTGGTATCAAGTCGGATGGTGCCGTATCGGTCCTTATTATGATCTATCATGTGGGCTACCTGCAGATCAGTACCTATTACTCGAACCTTATAAGAATTCTCAGCGGACTTATGGAGAACTTCATTATTAAGGCGTGGGAATATCAGAGGGCTGTTGCTGCGAAGACTTATGTTGAAGGTACCACAATCTCCAAGAATGAGTTCTTTGTTCAGCAGTTTGAAATCCAGAAGGAAATGATGGATAACAAGAGAACAAGCTTCAGGCTCATAAAGTTCACTATAGAAGATAAGACTATATTTGAAATAGATGAAATGCTTCAGTCCAAGATCAGAAACAATGACCTTCTGGGACTGGGAAAAGACGGGAATGTTTACCTTATCGCTGCACAGGTTGATGAGAGTAGTGAGGGTATAGTGCTTAAGCGTTTCAAGGATATGGGACTTAAGTGTGATATTGTGGAGAATGTTGCATGATAAACGGAATGCTTATTCTTATCGTCCATATGATTACAGTGATACTGTCTTTTGTGCTTATCAAGGTTAAGGTACTTAAGGTAGATATTCTTATGATGGCTATTATTATCTTTGTTCCGATATTTGGTTTTCTTGGGGCTGTTTTTATCAGTGTGATGATTACATTTGGCAGAGTGGGAGCCAACAGTAAGAATCTTGAAGCCATGAAGAGCGGACTTGTTGGAACGGATACCATAATTGTGGAGGCACCGGAGGGCGAAAATGTTGTACCGTTGCAGGATGCTCTTATAATGGACGATCCTTCCATAAGGCGATCCGTAATGATGGACGTACTTATGAGCGACACCAAGGGATATATTTCAGTAATCAATGAAGCAAGAATGAACGATGACGTGGAAGTAGTTCACTATGCCACTACAGCTATGGTGGAGATATCCAAGGACTATGAACTGAGGGTGCAGGAGTACAGTACGGAATATGCACAAAATCCCAATAAAGAAGGCCTTTTGGATGAATATATTGCCTTCTTGGAACAGTATGTCAACAGCGGGATGATACAGGGACAGCTTCTGGAAATTCAGAGAAGCACTCTTATGCAGCTTCTGGCTGAGAAGGTTGCACGAAGCAATGACCCGGATGATTACGTAGAACTGATTGTTAATCTTTTTGAGGAAAAACAGTTTTCCAACGCTTATGCCGTGCTGACCTCCATGGAGGAAAAATGGCCCGGCAGTGAAAAAGCTCTGAAGCTCAGATTCAGGTATTATTATGAGACCGGCACCGGAGCAAAGCTTCAGGAGCTGGTAAGAACCATTAAAGAGAGTGGCAGTTATTATTCCAGAGAAATAAGAGATATGGTTGATTTATGGGATGAGGATAAAGGAGAGCAGCGTGCATGAGAGGAAAGAAATTCTATGAGCTCATCGGCATCGCGGTGGGTTTCCTTCTCCTGTTTACGGTTCTTTTGGTTGAAAGAATCGGTATTATTTATGAGGATGTAGCTCCGGATGTAACTATTCTTCCGGATGACCAGATCACCCATATGAAGGAGAGCGTCAGGAATAAGACCTGCCTTCTTATTTGGGATTCCAGTGACGGCAACAGTGAGAAGGCGTATGAACTGTATGATCAGGTGCTGGTTGATTTAAGAGTTCCCTTTGAGCCTCTGGATCTGTATCAAAAAGAAGAAGCTTTGGAGGACGATATTACAAATTATAAGACCATAGTAGTTGCCCTCAGTGATATGGAAGTCTTCGGTAAAGAAATTCTTGAGCTTACAGACTGGGTTGGGAACGGGGGAAGGCTTCTTTTGGGAATTCCTCCATTTAGGACAGAGGTATTTGATTTCATTTGTAATAAACTGGGAGTATTAAGCTCTGAATATTCATATGCGAAGGTGGAAGAGTTTATTTCTGAACCCGATTTTATGCTGGGATCGCAGATTGAGTATCCCATCATAGATGGCTATGAGTCATCCATCAATGTTGTACTTGATGATAAATGCAAGGTTTATGCCCATACCCAGGGAGGAGAGATTCCACTTATATGGTCCAGAGACTACAAGAATGGTAAAATTGTAGTCTGCAATTTTGGGTATACGGAAAAAGCATATAGGGGAATTTATGCCAGCGCGTATTCACTTCTTGAGGATGTTTTTATTTATCCGGTTATAAATGCCTCCACTTTTTACCTGGATGATTTCCCATCACCTGTTCCCAGCGGAAACGGTGAATATGTAAAAAGAGATTACAATATGGGGATTTCCGATTTCTATTCCAGAGTCTGGTGGCCCGATATGCTGGCCCTGGGTAACAAGTATAATATCAAATATACGGGGCTTATCATAGAAACCTATAAAGATCAGACCAGCGGCAAGCTTCCTGCAAATGACAGTACTGCCAATTATTACTACTACGGCAATATGCTTCTCAACCAGGGGGGAGAGCTGGGATATCACGGATACAATCATCAGCCTCTTTGTCTGGATAACTATGTATTTCATAAGGAACTGGGCTATAACACCTGGGAAGACTGGGAGACCATGAAGGATTCCTTCAAAGAATTGGAAAGATTTTCGGCAAGTATTTTCCCTTCTCAGAGTATGGCTGTATATGTTCCGCCTTCCGATATTTTATCTGAAGAGGGAAGGACTATGCTTGGAACTACTTTCCCGCAGGTTAAGGTCATTGCCAGTATTTATCCTGAGGGTGATGACGAATATGTTCAGGAATTTTCGGTTTCACCGGATGGAATGATAGAGACTCCCAGGATTGTTTCCGGCGGAGTGCTGGATGATTACATGAAGATAAGTGCTTTTTCCGAGCTGAATATGCATTTTGTCTGTTCCCATTTCATGCATCCGGATGATCTTCTGGATGAGGACAGAGGAGCGGCCCTGGGCTGGGAGGAACTTAAAGGCAGGTTAGACCGCTATATGGAATGGATTGACGTTTCTGCCAAGGACATAAGACATCTTACCGGATCGGGCATGGGAGGCGCGGTTCAAAGATATGTAAACCTGGTCCCAAACTACATGGGTGTAAAGGGCGAGAGCGTTATTTTAAACAGTGACGGACTTATTGACACGGCTTATTATCTGGTGAGAGTAAACGACGGCGAGCTGGCCAATGCCTACGGCGGCGAGCTCACCAAACTTAATGACACACTTTATCTTTTGAAGGCACAGTCAAAGAGAGTGACTATGACAAGGAGATAAGAAGGAATGAAAATCTGCCTGATACTGGAGGGAAGTTACCCATATACTTTCGGCGGTGTTTCCTCCTGGATGCATAATTACATAAAAGCGATGCCTGATCAGGAATTCATTCTTTGGGTAATTGGTGCAAGGGCAAAGGACAGGGGCGTATTTAAATATGAGCTTCCTGAAAATGTCACTTCCGTAACAGAAGTTTTTCTGGATGACGCTCTGAAAGTCAGGGCCAGAAAAAGAGATAAGTTCAAGCTTAATGAGGAACAAAAACAGGCTTTGATGCAGTTTATTGACTGTGAAAGACCTGACTGGAACGTGCTCTTTGATATGTATCAGAACAAAAAATACAATCCTGCCAGTTTTCTTATGAGCGATATTTTTCTTAAGGTGCTTACAGCTCTTTGTAAAGAAAAATACCCCTATGTGGCGTTTGCGGAAACCTTTCATACCATAAGATCAATGCTTCTTCCCGTGTTATATCTTCTTGGAAGCGAGGTTCCTGTGGCTGATTGCTATCATACCATATGTACAGGTTACGGCGGGCTTCTTGCATCCCTTGGGCATTATAAGACAGGAGCACCGGTAATTCTTTCCGAACACGGAATTTATTCAAGAGAAAGAGAAGAGGAAATAATAAGGGCAAAATGGGTTGTTCCGGCATTTAAGAGGCAATGGATAAAATTCTTTTACATGCTGTCGGATGTGGTATATCAGAGGGCTACTTTTATTACCAGCCTTTTTGGAAATGCCAGAAGGATTCAGATAGAGCTTGGAGCGAATCCGGATATTTGCAGAGTAATACCCAACGGAATACACTATGACAAGTTCTGCGATATCCCCCTTAAGGAAGATGACGGATATGTGGATATAGGGGCGGTTATAAGACTTGCGCCCATTAAGGATGTAAAGACTCTTATTTATGCCTTCAATGAGTTAAAGAGCATGCGGGACAATGTAAGGCTCCATATTCTCGGAGGAACCGACGATGAGGAGTATGCAAAAGAGTGCTTTGAACTGGTTACCAGCCTGGGACTTAAGGACGTTAAGTTTGTGGGGCAGGTAAATGTTATCGAATATATGAGGAAGCTTGATTTTACAATGCTTACCAGTATTTCTGAGGGACAGCCTCTGTCAATACTGGAATCCTTTGCGGCAAGGCGACCTGTGGTGGCAACTGATGTGGGGTGCTGCAGGGCCCTCATCGAAGGGGATGAGGGAGACTTTTATGGAGTTGCCGGTTTTTGCGTTCCACCTATGCACAGAGAAGGGCTTGCACTTGCCATGGACAAGATGTGCCAGTCGAGGCAGCTTCGGATAGAAATGGGCGAGATTGGACAGATGAGAGTAGAAAAAGGGTTTAAGCATAAGATGATGATGGAGCGCTATTCTTCACTGTATAAAGAGGCATGAACATTTTATGGCAGGTATAGGTTTTGAGTTAAAAAAGCTGTTTAAAGCCACAGGTGTTTTATCGAAACTAAGAGCATACGGCTACACGGGTATGGTTACTGCCGGCCCCATGCTGCTTGGCTTCCTTTTTCTGTTGTCAATTCAGCTTATAGCCAAAAGGATGGGGCTTGAGGAAAATGACTGCGAGCTTCTTGTCAGTATGATCACCTATTCCCTTTTGGCGTCAATGGTTTTCAGCAGCGGCTTTTCCATGGTAATGACAAGATTTGTTGCCGACCTTCTCTATGAGGAAAAAGAAGAGAATGTTATTCCCTCGTTGGAGGGTATACTGTCTTTTCTTCTTCCGTCAGGGGGGATTTTATGGGCAGTATTTTTATATTTTTCAGGTGTGAGGTTTACCTATGCTGTTCTGGCATTTTGTCTGTTTGAAGAGCTTCTTGCAGCCTGGACCGAAATGAATTATTTGTCGGCAATTAAGGATTACAGAGGAATTCTTTTATCCTATGTGGTATCCATAGCTGCTGCGCTTATAGTGGCAACTCTGGGAACCCATTATATAGGGGCCAGTATAGAACTGTTGATGACCTGCGTAGTTCTTGGGTACGGCATAATGATGGCCATTGATCTGGTTTTGCTGTATGGCTTTTTTCCTAATTCTGGGAAAAATCATTTTGACTTCCTGCCCTGGTTTGATGAATATTCTGACCTGATCACAATCGGTGTTATGACTAATGTCGGCCTGTTCGGGCATTTGGTCCTGGCCTGGCTCAGTGATGTTGGACATCAGATAAGAGGCTTTTTCTACGCGGCACCGCAGCATGACATTTCAGCGCTGTTTGCCTTTATGACCATTCTTATCACGACTATAAATTTTGTGGCATCCGTTGAGGTTAATCTCTATCCCAAATACAGGCGCTATTATGATCTTTACAATGGGAAAGGCTCCATTACCGAGATAGAACAGGCGGAAAAAGAGATGCTCACAGTTCTTGACCATGAACTTATCTATACCGCCAGAAGACAGTTTTACGGAACGGCGCTGATGCTCAGTGTGGGGCTGGTAATACTTGAAAGACTCCCTTTGGGCTTTGACGCGCTGATGGAAGGGTATTTCAGGATACTGTGTGTGGGATACGGAGCCTATGCGGTGGCAAATGTTTTATCCCTTGTACTGATGTATTTTACGGCCTACAGGGAGGCAAAATTTGCAACGATTGTGTTTGCAATTTCCACCACCGGTCTTTCGGCAGGTTCGCTTTTGCTTGATACCAAGTATTACGGCTTTGCTTTTGCTATGGGAAGCATTATATATCTGATCATTTCAACAATTCTTCTTATCAGATATACCAAGAGACTTCCTTACCATATATTGAGCTCACAGCCTATGATTGTTGAGCCCAAAAGAGGAATCGGAACCAGATTGTACATGCTGTATTTGAGGCATGGAAAGAAACACGAAGAGGCGTGATTATGAAGAAAGATACTGTAAAGCTTGTATTTGCCGTCATTTTTTTGATGGGAGCTATCTGGCTTAGCACCGGCTATTCTACAATTTTGAATTATATAAATGTAGGCAGGGAAAGTCAGAAAATTGAGAAGATGGTAAGCGATGGCAATGTATCTTTTGCCGTGGTGGAAGATGAAGAAGGAGTTGCTGTGGTCGATTCCGAAGGAAAGACGGTGACTTCCACCACCAGGCATCTTCGGGATAAATCACTTTTGTATGATGACAATAACGATGTGGTTACTATGTATCTTACGGTCAGTAAGGGTAATAAATCTGAAGGAACCAATCATACCTGGGAGGAAGTAAATACCTATTCTGCTTATTACTATGACGAGCGCGGCATAGACAGATATAAGGTGGAAGGGCTTTTACAGGTGGGTGATGAAGAGGGAATACCGGCAGGAAATCTTGGATATGAAAGAACGGTTCCCAATGCTACAGTTCAGATAAGAGGCCAGTCTTCCAGTAGAAACCCTCAGAAGAACTATAAGATTGAACTTAAGGAAAATCAGGGAAGCTGGAATGGACAGACTACAATAGACCTTAACAAGCATATGACAGATGGACTCAGATTCAGAAATAAGCTCAGCTATGATCTCCTTGCCGGCATTGATGAGCTCATGGGACTTAGAACTCATTTTGTGCATCTGTATGTAAATGATCTTACCGATGAGGAGGACCTTGGGTTTGTTGATTATGGCCTTTATACTCAGGTCGAACAGCTGAATAAGTCGGCTCTTAGAACTCATGGACTGGATAAATCGGGATATCTGTACAAGATTAACTTTTTTGAGTTTTACAGATACGAGGATGCCATAAAACTTACTTCGGATAGCGGATACAATAAAAGTAAATTTGAAGAGTATCTTGAAATTAAAGGAAATGAGGACCACACAAAACTTATAAATATGCTTGAAGATGTAAATAACCTCTCTATTCCTATTGAGGATGTAATCGCAAAGCATTTTGATATTGAGAATCTTACCTATTGGATGGCTTTCAATATTTTAACCGGAAACTATGACACTCAGAGTAGAAATGCATATCTTTATTCTCCGCTTAATCAGAATACCTGGTACTTTTATTGCTGGGATCTGGATGCGGTTTTCAGGACCGATGAGAATGAAATCCACAATTACTCCGAGGCGGGAAGCTGGGAACAGGGTGTCAGTAACTATTGGGGAAATGTACTTTTTCAGAGATGTCTTAAATCTGAATATTTCAGGGAAGAACTCGATAAAGCAATTCTTGACCTGAAAAAATACTTAAGCAGAGAAAGACTTACGGAAATGGTAAGCGGGTACAGAAAAGTTACGGACAAATATAATTTTTCCGATCCCGATATAAATTTTATACAGATTACCAAGGAAGATTATGAGAAAATATGCGATGGTCTTCCTAAACTGGTAGATGTCTATTATCAGAGGTACCTGGACAGCCTTGAGAAGCCCATGCCTTTTTATGTGGGGACACCGCAAATGACTGCCTCCGGTATTAAGTACACCTGGGAAAACAGTTATGATTTTGATCAGGAGGATATCAAATATACGGCTATTGTGGCCAGAGATCTTGAGTTTACGGATGTTTGCGATAAATATGAGGATTATTGGCCATCCTTTACCGGGCAAAAGCTGGAGCCGGGGCAGTATTTTCTGAAGGTATATGCTACAAATGACAGTGGTCAGAAGCAGGATTGTTTTGACTATTATTATGTGGAAAACAGTGGTAAGAATTATGGCACAATATGCTTCTATGTCAATGAAAATGGAAGTATCAGTTTGTATATAAATGTTGAAGAGTAAAGATATGGAACAATACCGACATGAGCTTAAATACCTGATAAATTACAGGGAATATGATACTTTAAAGCTTAAAATGGCTCCTTATTTTACCTTGGATAAAAATGCGGTTAACGGAGAATATCTGATAAGGAGTTTGTATTTTGATGATTATTTTAACAGTGCCTATGAGGAAAAATACAGCGGAGTATATGCCAGAAAAAAATACCGGATAAGAATATATAACTATTCCGACAGGAGCATAAAGCTTGAGAGAAAAAAGAAACTTGGAAGTTATATTTATAAGGAATCCGCAAGTCTTTCCCGGGAAGAGTTCTTTTGCATAATAAACGGTGAGTATGATTTTCTGTTACATAGCGATAAACAGCTCTGCCGGGAGTTTTACCTGGAGGTCATGGGGAAAATGATGCGTCCACGGGTAATAGTCGATTATGACAGGACACCGTTTATCCTGGATGCGGGAACCGTAAGAATTACCTTTGACAGAGATGTAAGAGCGGCTATAGGGGGATTCGATATATTTGACAGCACGCTTCCTGTGATGCCGGCTATGGATCCCGATAAGCTGATCATGGAGGTTAAGTTTACGGAGTTTCTTCCGCAAATTGTCAAAAATCTGGTTCCGCCTCATGCAAGTGAACTGGTGGCTGCCTCCAAATATGTTATGTGCTGCGATAAGACGGCTTATCTGTATGACAGTAGTTATTATGCCGATGAGAGAATAATTCTTTAAAGACTTACGATACAAGAGGAGAATATGATATGAGCGTAAAAGATATGATCAAGAATTCGGTTCTAAATTCTGAAAGCTACAGCTCAGTTGATGTACCAAAGATAGTGTTGTCGCTGGTGGTGGCACTTTTTTTGGGAATACTGATCTACTGCGTATACAGAAAGTTCTTTGCCGGAGTCATTTTTTCCAGAAGCTTTGCAGTGACTCTCATTGGAATGTGTGTGCTGACCTGCATGGTTACAATTGCCATAAGCAGTAACATTGTTATCTCCCTTGGTATGGTAGGTGCGCTCTCTATTGTAAGATACAGGACCGCTATCAAGGATCCCATAGACCTTCTGTATCTGTTCTGGTCTATTACGGGAGGAATTACCTGCGGAGCCGGCATGTATATTTTGACCGTGGCCACATCAGTGATCCTGATTATAATGATAGCTGTATTTTATGCAAAGCCCTCCAAAGGGAATATTTATGTGGCAGTTATCCATTATGAAGGAACAAAGGCCGGAGATGATGTAATAAGAGCTCTTGGAAGAAATGAACATCGGATAAAGTCCAAGACCATGCGGGGTGAAATTACCGAGCTTGCAGTTGAAGTTTATTGCAAAAAAGACAACTTTACATTTGAAGAGAGAATACGTGATATTGAAGGCGTAAAGGATGTAACCCTTATCCAGTACAATGGTGAGTATAATGGCTAAGAAGCGAATAGTTGGGGTGCTGGTTCTTTTCATTTCCGTATGCATCCTTTTTGGAGTGACCAATATGTATAAAAAGAGCCTTAACGGCATCAGGTATTATTATGATGAAGGGGATGAGTACGTTCTCAATCCCTATATTGGGTATGCACCAAGTGCTGACAGTATTACCCTATGCGAGAAAGCTTCCCTTGTTTATCTGAATATCTTTTGGAGTGAACTGGAACCTGAGGAAGGTGTGTTCAATTGGGAAAAGATAGAAGAAACTCACAACCTGCAAAGGTGGAGAGCCGAAGGAAAGCACCTGGTACTTCGCTTTGTGTGCGATAATCCAGGAACCGGCGAGCATATGGATATTCCTTCGTGGCTTTATGAAAAAACCGGTGACGGAGAAATGTATGATATTGAATATGGTAAAGGATATTGCCCGGACTACAATAATGAGACCTTTATAGAAGCCCATGGTAAGGCTGTAAAAGAAATCGCAGATCACTTCAGAGACGATGATTTCCTTGCCTATGTGGAGCTTGGAAGCCTGGGTCACTGGGGAGAGTGGCATACCTACTATTTTGCGGGGCTTCCAAAGATGCCTCTTACCGATGTGCGGGAAAAATACGTGGAACACTACGTGAAGAATTTTGATTACTGTAAACTCCTTATGCGAAGAACCTTTGCGGAACTTCCCGAAGGTGCGGGTGTTTTTAATGATATGGCCGGAATCAGTCACGACACAAGCATATGGCTCAGGTGGATTGAAGAGGGGGGATTGTACAGCGAGACCGGAGAAGAAAACGGACTCAAAGCCGTGCCAAATATCTGGGAGAAAGCTCCGGTGGGAGGAGAGTTTTCCAGCTCTGTTCCCATAAGTACCATGCTGGGAAAGGACTTTGACCAGACGGCAGAGCTCCTTCAAAAGTCCCACATGAGTTTCCTGGGACCAATGGTTCCCTATATAAAGCGGGAAAATCTGGAATTCTATGAATCAGCGGATAAGATGGCAAGAAACCTGGGATACAGATACAGAGTAAAAGAGCTTGAGATAAAAAAGCCTTTTGGAAGTTCTGAAGCTACAGCTACTATAAAAATGACAAATGACGGTGTTGCACCGGTATATTTTGATTATACTCCATGTCTTTATTTATATATTCCGGAAAATCCCGATTCCTACAGTGACGTGCTTAATAACGACGGCTTTGGTGCTGCCGGCAGTGACTTCGAAGGAATGTACAGGTTTGAAATGGATATTGACCTAAAGAGCCTTTTTCAGAATGAAATTGCCGAATATAATCTTAAATTACCCAAAGAGCTTCTTAAGCTCAAAGGCGTGGAAATATACGCAGGGATTGAAAATTCCGCAAGCGGACTGCCGGAAATCATGCTGGATATGGAAGGGGACAGGAAAGGCAAGCTTTCCCTTTTATGGGTGAAAGAATAAAGACTAATCCCTTGGGCGCATATAGAAATTTCCCATAATTTCCTCTGTGCGGATGGAGTTTACGAAAGCGTGGGGATCCAGCTCCTTTATAAGAGGAATAAGCTTTCTTGTATCCGAAGCGCTTACGATGGAATAAACGATGGTTTTATCCTTGTGGGCAAAGGAACCCTGACCGTTTATGAGGGTGGCGCCGTGACCGCAGGTCTTGAAAATCAGTGCACAGATTTCATCCGGTTTGTCGGTTATTATAAACAGGGTCTTTTGCTGGTAGGTTCTGTATAATACGTGAAGTGTCTGTGTGGAAACATATTGGAAAATCATGGAATAGAGAGCTTTGTCCCATCCAAAGAGAATACCTGCAACGGTGAGAAGAACCACATTGCCGGCAAGGATGATGGGAAATGCATCTATTCCTTTTTTCTGTGACAAATAAATAGAAATGAAGTCTGTACCGCCACTGGTGGCATCAACTTCAAGACACATGGTTATTGCTGTTGCGTTGATTATTCCTCCGAATACTGCTATAAGAAGCGGATCATGGGTGAGAACATGTGTGGGAATCATATCTACAAAAAAGCCGTTGGCAAGGACCATGACCATGGAAAAAAGAGTAAATCTTTTTCCAATGAATCTGAAACCTATGTAGATAGGTATCAGGTTAAGAACTATATTTATTGGTGAGTAGGGGACTTCAAGATTAAAAAATCTAAGAAAAATACGCTGAATAATTATGGTCAGTCCGGTAACACCGCCGGGATACAGTCCTGCAGTGTTTACAAAAGTTTTAATGTTGGCTGCCATGAGAAGAGCAGCCAGAAGAACCACGATAAGACGGAGCAGATCTCTTTTTAGAATAGCCAATAATCGTCTTTTTCTTTTTGACATGTTTGCCATGATAATCGGAGAACCTCCAGTAATGTAACAATTAATCGTAAAAATAAATGGACTCCAGGACATTTTCATTTTATCCCAGAGTCCATATATTTATTATAATACTTTAATTAATTATTTTATACCTTTGTTGAGGGCAGAAGCAACAGCTCTCAGGCGGCTTGCTTCATTTGTGTTTTCCTTCTGAACACTCTTGTAGTTATTGTAGGTTACATCACCGGGATTAGCCTGCTGCTCACCGCCGGCTACCTTATCAAGCATGTCATCATTTAAAAGCTGTTTATTCTGTTCACTCATGTTATTTTCCTCCTTAATCACTGTTCCTATTTTTAAAAACATTTATTTGTTTTTGTTTTGTTATTATTTTATACGAAAAGGAAGAGCGGATGGCAAAAAAAGTTATAAAAAAAGATAACCTTTATGTAAACAAAAAATAAACTTTATCCTTGCAGGCGATATTCCCTGGGACTCATGCCGTAAAGCCTTCTAAAGAGCCTGTGAAAAAAGCTTGTGTTGTCATAGCCTATCATTACTGAAATGTCTGCAATGGGAATGTCGGTATTTTTCAAAAGCTCTGTGGCCTTTGACATGCGTTTGGCCTGAAGCAGATCCTTAAAAGTGCTTCCTGTGTTCCTCTTCAACATGCGGCTTAAGGTATACTGATCCTCGCCGACTTTTTGTCCAAAGGATAACAGAGAAGCATCTCTGTAATTTTCTTCTATGTAGCGAAGCAGTGAAAAACATATTTCCTGATCGTAGGAATGCCTTGACACCCGTATCGTGTCGGTGTGCTGTAAAAGATTTAAAAACAAAAGTCCCATGGATACCTGATTTATCGCCTGATAATCACCCTCACCAAGCATGTTCCAAATGAGATTTTCCATTATATTCTGTATCTGAGGAATATCGGAAACATTAAAATATAGGAAGTTACCCTCAATGTCCTTTTTGGTAAGACAGCTAATAAGGAAGTCCTTAAGAACACTGTCGGTATGTTCCATCATGGAAAATGCCGTATCGAAGAACTCCGGAAGAATCATAAAGTTCACTGCAATATCATTTTCTCCTGCCGGGAGTATTTCCTGCCTGGCATGTTGATTTAGAAAAAGAAGATCACCCTTTTTGAGAGTGATGCGCTGTCCGTCGATGATATGAATCGTCTCTCCCTGGCACATATATATAAACTCCACGTAGTTGTGGGTGTGAAGAGGGAAGTGGACAAATCGCACATGGGGACGCATATCAATCAGTTTCCCGTCCTGCAGTACCCTTGATGAGTCTATTTCGTCATCTTTGGAGTTTTTCTTCTCTGAGCTGTAGTACAGTTCCCTATTAATCTTATCCTCACCATCCAGAATAGCTCTTTCCTCATCAGTGATCCTACTTAACCTCTCAATCAATCTACTATCCATACCCACCTCTAGTGTATTTCTATGTCAGCCAGCTTCTATGAACAGTCGAAAATGTTTGTTTTCGTCTGTGCAGTGATTTTCTAAAACTCATTATTGAAGATAGGCCTCATCTCAGCGTTGTTCGTAGCACTCGGCCTATCTTCAATTCTTCGTTTTGAAAATCATCTTGCTCGTCCGAGAACTGCACATTTTCGACTGTTTCATAGGAATCTGTCTGACAAATGAATTGCACCCTCTTGCAAGTTTAGTTGTATATTCCTTCATGCAAAATTAAATTTTTTTTGCCAATAATTTCAGGTAACACTGGATTTGCTTGAAGTATAACATTACTCTGAGTTGTTTGCAAGAAAGGACGTAAAATTTGTTTCGTATCGACCTTACGCATATTGGTATCAGAAGATATGATTGTATTATCAATTATAAAAACATTATTCACAGGACAGTTGGCGGATGAATTCTATGTGTACTCAGAAATGTGCAGTTCTTGTACGAGTAGGATGATTTTCAAAATGAAGAATCCAAGAGAGGGCGACTGTTATGAACAACGCTGAAAGGAGACCTCTCTTGGATTATGAATTTATGAAAATCACCACGCAGACGAAAACAAGCATTTCTGAGTATACATGGAAGGCATCAGGCAACGTACGGGATCAACGAAAGGGGATTACAATGACAATTAAGGAAAGATACGAAGATGCGAAGGTTAGATATGCGAAGATTGGCGTAGATACTGACAAGGCCCTTGAGGAACTTGCAGGGATCAAACTCTCAATGCACTGCTGGCAGGGCGATGACGTCATCGGCTTTGATCAGAAAGGCCCACTTACAGGCGGAATCCAGACAACAGGAAACTACCCATATAAGGCAACCACCCCGGAAGAACTTATGGCAGATATGGATAAGACTTTTTCATATGTTCCCGGCAAACACAAAATCAACCTCCATGCTTCTTATGCAATATTTGAGGACGGCGAGTGGGCAGACAGAGATGCCCTGGAACCCAAACACTTTAAGAAGTGGGCAGAATATGCCAAAGAGAGAGGACTTGGCATAGACTTTAACCCAACATATTTCAGTCATCCAAAGTCTGAGGTTGCAACACTTTCTTCAGCAGATGAAGAAATCAGACAGTTCTGGATCAGACACGGACAGGCATGCATCAGGATTTCCGAGTATTTTGCTGAGCAGACAGGCCAGACCTGCATGATGAATATCTGGATCCCCGACGGACTTAAGGATGTTCCCGGAGACAGAAAAGCTCCAAGAGCAAGACTCAAGGATTCTCTTGATCAGATTCTTTCCATAGATTATGACAAGACAAAGGTAGCTATTGCAGTTGAGTCCAAGGTATTCGGCATCGGTGCCGAGTCCTATACAGTAGGCAGCCACGAGTTTTATATGAACTATGCTGCCAAGAATGATGTTATGTGCCTTATTGATACAGGACATTTCCATCCCACAGAGAACGTAGCAGATAAACTTTCTTCAATGCTTCTTTTCTATGATAAGATGGCTCTTCATGTATCACGTCCTGTTCGCTGGGATTCAGACCATGTGGTTATCTTTAATGATGACGCAAGAGACCTTGCTCAGGAGATAGTAAGAAACGGTGCGGACAGATTCTATATCGGAATGGACTATTTTGATGCCAGCATTAACCGTATTTCAGCCTGGACAAATGGTATGAGAAATTTCTTAAAGGCACTTATGTATGCTGAACTCCAGCCCACAGATAAGCTTACAGAACTGCAGAATAAGGGCGAGTTTACCGAACTCATGTCACTTCAGGAGCAGATCAAGATGATGCCCATGGGAGCTGTTTGGGATTATTACTGCGAAAAGAACAATGTTCTTACAGAAGATGACTGGTTTGCAGACTGCGCTAAGTATGAGAAGGAAGTTCTTTCTAAGAGAGCATAAGCGTATGACTTTTGAATCAGGTTCTCACGAAAACCGCAGAAAATGCATATTTCTATTATTTTAATCTAATAATACATTTAATATTAACAGGAGATAAGAAAATGAAGGTTTTGGATGCAAAATTTGCACAGGGCTTCTGCCGTCTGTGTGTTGATGGATTTTATCAGGGATGGCATGAGAGAAACGGCGGAAACTTAAGCTACAGAATCAAGGACGAGGAAATCGCTTCTGTAAAGGAAGAACTTGACGAGACAGCAGAATGGAAAGAAATCGGAACAACAGTAAAGGAACTTGCAGGTGAGTATTTTATGGTAACTGGTTCCGGCAAGTATTTCAGAAATGTTGAGATTGATCCTGCAGCTAATGTCTGTATTATCAAAGTTGACGACGCCGGTGAAAAATACAAGATAGTTTGGGGCCTTACAGAGGGCGGAAGACCTACTTCTGAGCTTCCTTCACATCTTATGAATCTTGAAGTGTGCAAGCGCCGTGACCCTGAAATCCGTGTTGTATATCACTGCCATCCGGCAAATACCATCGCTCTTACATTTGTACTTCCTCTTGACGGTGAAGTATTTACAAGAGAAATCTGGGAGATGGCAACAGAGTGTCCCATCGTATTCCCTGAAGGAATCGGTATTGTTCCCTGGATGGTTCCGGGGGGAAGAGAAATCGCTGTTGCAACCTCTGAAATAATGAAGAGACAGGATGTGGCTATATGGGCTCATCACGGAATGTTTGCCTGCGGAACTGATTTCGATATTACTTTTGGTCTTATGCATACAGTTGAAAAAGCTGCTGAGATCCTTGTAAAGGTAATGTCCATGACCGACAAAAAGAGACAGACTATTGAGCCTGAGAATTTCAGAGCGCTCAATGAGCCCTTTAATGTTCATATCAGTGAAGATTTCCTCTATGACAAAAAGAGCAGAATAATAGGTGAGAAATAAGTAGCAAGAAAAAACAATTGGGGTGTTATATGAAATATTATTTGGCAGTAGATATAGGTGCGTCTTCAGGAAGACACATTCTTGCCCATATGGAAGAGGGTAAGATAGTCTTGGAAGAAATTTACCGCTTTTATAACGGAATGGATGATAAAGACGGTCATAAGGTTTGGAATACCGAGAGACTATTTTCCGAAATCCTGGAAGGAATGAAGAAATGTAAAGAGATGGGAAAAGTACCTTTTTCCATGGGTATTGACACCTGGGGCGTGGATTATGTTCTTTTGGATAAAGATGACAGGATGATCGGTAACTGCATAGCATACAGAGATGGTAGGACCGAGGGAATGGACGAAGAGGTCTATAAGATCATCAGTGAAGAAGATCTCTATGCCAGAACCGGTATCCAGAAGGCAATATTCAACACAATTTATCAGCTTATGTCCACCAAGGTAAAAGAGCCGGAAAAACTTGCGCAGGCAAGAACTCTTTTGATGATACCGGATTATTTCCATTTCCTTCTCACCGGTGTGCGCAGGCAGGAGTATACCAATGCATCCACAACGCAGCTTCTGAATGCTAAGACCGGTGACTGGGACCATGAACTTATACAAAAGCTTGGATTTCCAGATGAACTTTTTGGTGAGCTTTCCATGCCGGGGACAGTTGTAGGACCTTTGAAAAAAGAAATTGAGAACAAGGTGGGCTATAGCTGTACAGTAGTTCTTCCTGCGACACACGACACCGGCTCTGCGGTTATGAGCGTTCCCTGTACAGACGAAGATACCCTCTATATTTCCTCCGGAACCTGGTCATTAATGGGGTGTGAATTGGAAAGTGCCAATTGCTCCAAAGAGGCAAGGAAAGCCAATTTTACAAATGAAGGCGGCTACAATAAGAGATACAGATTTCTTAAGAATATCATGGGCCTTTGGATGATACAGTCTGTTAAAAAAGAACTTGAAGAGGGCTACGATTATCCCGGTAAAGCTGCCACGGAAGATTATTCCTTTGCAAACTTATGCGAAAGAGCAGAAAAGGAAACCATAGATTCCATTGTTTCTGCCAACGATTCCAGATTCCTTAACCCCAAGTCCATGATAAAGGAAGTTCAGGCTGCCTGCGAAGAAAATGGTATGCAGGTACCCCGTACGCCTTGGGAATTGGCAAGGGTAATCTACAGAAGTCTGGCGGTTTGTTACAGGGAAGCTACCGAGGAAATCGAGAGCATTACCGGCAAGCATTTCGATAGCGTCAACATTGTTGGAGGCGGATCAAATGCCGAATACCTCAATCGACTGACTGCAGCCGAAACGGGCAGGAGAGTTAATGCCGGCCCCGGAGAAGCTACAGCCATCGGAAATCTTGGCGCACAAATGCTGACAGACGGTGAATTCTCCGACCTGAACGAATTCAGACAATGTGTATTTGACTCCTTTGGAGTTAAAAAGTATTGAGGATGAGACTATTGCAAATAGACAGACAAAGGGTAAAAGAGCAGTTTGCTTCATATACAAGAAACTATGATCCCACGGATTCCAAGATATCCCTCAAGATATCCCATACCTATAGAGTTGCGGATAACTGTGAGCAGATTGCAAAGTCCATAAATCTTTCCCAAGAAGAGGTGGACTTTGCATGGCTGTCCGGAATGCTCCACGACATAGGAAGATTTGAGCAGGTAAAAAGATATAATACCTTTATTGATTCCGAGTCTGTGGACCATGCAGAATTCGGAGCAGATCTTCTTTTCGGGGATGATAGGCTGATTCTTGATTATACCGACAACAGAGCCTGGGATAAAGAGCTGGAGACTGTAATAAGACAGCACAATAAATACCGGATTAGTGAGTCGGTTGACGGTAAGACACTTGTCTTTTGCAATATCCTCCGTGATGCCGATAAGGTGGATATACTCAGGGTGAACGTAACTACGCCTATGGAAGAGATTTATAATGTCACGGAAGAGGTTCTTATGTCATCGGGAGTTTCAGAGAAAGTCATGGAACAGGTGAGAGAGCACCGGGCAGTAAATCGCGATGTCATGGTATCCCCTGCAGAGCACCTTATAGGGCATATCGCACTTTCTTTTGAACTGGTTTACAAAAAGAGCTGGGAACTTGCCAAAGAGCAGGGATATCTTTACAAAATGTACGACTTCCCCACAAGGAATGAGACTACAGCCCGGGCTATCAAAGAGACCAGATATGAACTGGAAGAGTATTATAAGAATCGGTTTTAAGTATTTACTCACACTTGATCTTAAGTACAGCGCCGGTTAGATCGGCAAAGGACAAGGTACCTCTTATGACCTTTTTTTCACCCATAAGGTCGGTAAGAATGATGGTATCTCCGTCAATGGAAAGAGTTTGCACATACTCCATGAGAATATCATTTGGATCATTGGCATTAACTGCTGTAGACAGGCACATAAGTATTTTTTCTCCTTTAATAAGGCCGGGATTACTCCCGGCCTGAAATAATTAATTAAGTACTTCTATGGCTTCTTTGAGAAGTTCATTCCCTTGAATGTAGAGCTTTATGGCATCACTGGCCTTTGTTGCTGCAGCCCGGTCACCAATCTCTATGAGCTTATCCCTGATTTCTTCAAGCTCCTCGGTATGCTCCACATTATGATGATACATATGCTCCAAAAGAGCATGAGTCTTTGCTATATTATCTGACATGTATTTCCCCTTTTTTTATTTAATCTGTGTATACTCGGCGGGAGCAACCTTTTCCTTAGCAAAGTAAGGCATATCAGTGTTGTCCCTGCGCTTTAAGTTGTCATATCTTTTAACCATCAGCGGCTCCCATACGTAATACATGAACTTGCCGTCCAGGTCAAAATAGAATACTGCAAAAAGAATTCCGTAGATAAATAAGAGAATTCCAAAAAGTTTGCAGAAAAACTTACCAATTGATTTCATTTTGTTTGCCTCCGTATAAAGCGTTTTTTACCAGCTGCTGTCGTCGTCGAAGTCCACCAGAGTGGGATCCAGCGGCTCCTCGTGCATTACTGTAGTCATATAATCGCTTATGATCTTACGAATCTCTTTTCTTGAAACTGTACGCTTATCGGGAAGCGCATGGGGAACCCAGATGGCGTGAATGTTTCGCTTTCTGAATTCATCCTCGAATACACCGTGGATACCCTGCATTCCTTTGCACTGAAGCTGATCGTACATGATGACCATATCGCAGTGGAATCGCTCCATGTAGTCGAAAAGTGAAAGAATGTGTTCATGTCCGCCCACAGCCATGGCTCTCATGGGAGCCTTTTCGTTCATCAAGGCAAGATCTTCAAGAGCGTGCTCGTAAGAATCGGTTCTAAGATACTGGTCAAACATAAGTGAATCCATATTGATGACACAGTTGATTCCCCAACAGTTGTAAGCCCAGGTGCACCAGTGAGAGTAGTAGAGAGGAGCACAACTCCATGCAATGGCACGATGGCGGGTCTTTGGGAAGCAGGTGATCTTGTTTTTTACCGTCTTGTTCATTATCTTCTTTACACGATCATCTATTTCATGCCATATGGGTCTTTCTCCCACCTGTGAATAATAGATTCTGTAAAGAGCCTGAGCTACACCGTTTATGGGGTAACTCTTTGTATTGGCAGCCACATCCCATTTTTCCCATTCGAATTCGGTAAGCTTATTGTATTCTCTTGCGTATTTTACATATTGCTCAAAGTCAAAGGGAATACCGTACTGTTCTTCAATGAATTTCCAGCAGCCTTCAATTTCTTTCTGACAGTTTTCCTGAACCAGAGGATCGTCATAGCGCATGGGCTGCGGAAGAGCGTAGAGCGGTCTGTTTAGGAACCAGTCCTGAAGTACACTTGTGGCAACACTGCCATCACAGGCTTCGTTACTGGTCACCATAACGGGAGCGTAGTCCGGATAATCATCCTGGACAAAGAGCCCATACTCTGCCTGACACATAGGACAGGGATCTGCAGGAAGTCCGATGGACTGAGCAGCGTCAATATAATTAAGAACAGTGTGGCTGTTTACGTGACAGGTTACAAAGTAAGTGATCATCTCAAGAGGCACATCCTCCAGGATATCACGCCAAGGGTAAAAGAAGCTTCCGCCAACAGTCTCGTTATGGGCGATATTCTTTTTCCAATACTCGTTTTCCTTGCCGCCGTGAAGCTTTTTGTCAGAAATAAACATACGCTGGAACTGGCAGATAGTCTCGCTTACCATTCCGCGATAATGCCAGGCCGAAGCTCGAAGCTCTTCGCCACGCATTCCTTCAAGGCCTCTGTCGAACCAGTGCATAACTGTAAGATATGTCTGGCCCATCCAGCGGTATCTGAAGGTTCCCTTTGCAAAGTCCACAATACCTTTGGGGCCTTCACCGTATTTCATTATGTCGGTAACCATGTGGGCGTAGTTGTAAAGCCAGATCATATTGAAATAATAGAAGGTATCTTTTAAGCCTCGCCACTCACGGTGCTTGTAAAGACCGGTATCTCCCACATAGAGGTCGCCGAGACGTCTTTCTTCGTGAGGCTTTCCGTAGATGAAATCCTTTGCGGCCTTTTTGAAATCCTTTGGCTTGTTTTTTTCTTCAGGGCTCTTTTCAACAACAAAGAGCTCTCTGTATTTATCTTTTATATCAGAGAATTTCATGCGTTGGCCTCCTTTCCGGCGTTTTGTATATTCTTGAGCTCAATGCTCTCAACAAAAGCCTGGAATCTGGTGCGGAGCTGACCCACGGCGTTGTTGACATATTCTTTTTCAATGGAGCACACAGGTATATTGTAATCTCTGGGAATTATAAGAGTATCGATGGTACGCTCATAGCTCCAGTATTCACAGAATTTCATCTGAGAGATAATGATTCCGTCAGCCTTGTATTCTTTGGCAACATCGGTCAAAAACTGCTTTCTTTCCCTCATGATATGCTGATCCATGAAGCGAGGGCACTGGCTGGTCTCGAGATAGTGCCTTGCGATGGCACGAAGAGGAGTTTCTCCATCTTTTATGATTATTTCCTCGCGGCCCGGGAGAGAGCCGTAGCAGTGCCTGTCAGCCACAACAAGAGCGCCGGATTCCTCAATGAGTTTGACAAATTCCGGATCGTCTTCCTCAGAACCGGAGAGAACCACCTTACAGCGGTAGGTCTTATTTACGTCAGGTTTTCTAGTCTTGAGCTCCTCTGCGATATCTTTAAGTTTGTCAATTATGAGATACTTTGGACATACCAAAGTAGAGAGCATGATTATGGAAAACTCGGTTCCCGTAATGGTGGGTTCATCCAGCTTACGGTAACTTCCTATCTCGGTAATGAGACGGCAGATTTCGTTGTGCTCTTTAATCGCTGTCAAAAGAGCTTCATCAGAGGTATCAATGCCAAAATGCTCCTTGAGCTTATCCAACACGTGAACCTGAAGCTGTCTCTCGAAATGGTCTATGGAGTTGTCATTTTTTTTGAATGGAACATCAGTGAATTCACAGAAAAAGTCAGGATTCTGAATGATATCCATAAGCTGCAGATGCTCCTGGAAGCGGCAGGTTACCGTACAGGTTTCCGTAGCCATCTGGGCATCGAGAAAATTGTAACCGCCCTCCAAAGCGCGCTCCAAGAGGCAGCGGCCGTACATACAGGTGCGGTTTGACATATAATAGGTCGCCATATCCGGCGAAGTTGAGCGTGGAGCACGAAGACGCACAGAAACACAGCCAGGAAGGTCCAGCAGAACCTCAGGCATGAAATAACAGGTATAGCCAAGTACACGCTTGCCATCAGCCTTAGCTTTTTTTACAAGCGCATTATTAGCCTCCTGCAGCAGGTCTTCAAGCTCGAAGATGTGCACGAGATCTTTCATATTCCTATAACCCCTCTAAGAAAATAGTAAGACGAAAACTGTTTTTGTTATTCTCATCTCAAATACTATGATAGCATATGTCAGGGGAAACTTTAACTTAAAAATGTAACTTTAAAGTTACAAAAAAGGTCTGTGAAAAAGGAGCGTTTTAGGCTACAATAAATTGTGGGGTTATTTATTTTCTTAGGGGGTTTTTTATGGGTGACCATACAAAGATTATTGCGCTTACGGGCAAGGGAGGCGTTGGCAAGACTTCGTTGTCAGCTTCTATTGTTCGCATTTTGACGTTAAAATATCCAAATTCTAAAATTCTTGCTATTGATGCAGATCCTGCTGTGGGATTGTCTGTTGCGTTGGGGGTGCGACCGCAGCTTACCTTGGATGAGATCAGGAAGAAGGTAGCTGAAGACGTGACGGGGAAACTAAGAGATACGCAGGATATTCTTGCGGAAGCCAAATTCCAATTGTATGACACAATGGTTGAAAAAAACGGTTTTGCTTTTCTGGCTATAGGAAGGCCGGAGGCTGCAGGCTGTTATTGTGCTATAAATACATATTTGAGAAAGGTCATTGAGCTTTTGGTGGATGACTTCGACTTTGTTGTTATCGACGGAGAGGCCGGCATTGAACAGATCAACAGAAGAGTCCTTGAAAAAGTAACGCACCTTTTGTGTGTGTCGGATCAGAGCCGTAAGGGCCTTCAGATAATCGAGACCATAAAGAATGTGGCAGATGACCTTGTCATGTATGACAAAATCGGACTTGTGGTAAACAGGGCACCTCTTCCCGATCAGGTTCCTTCGGACAATGTGGGGGGAGTGCCTGTAGTGGCTGTGATCGAGCAGGATGATGCCATGACCAGAAATGATATAGAAGGGCGAAGCGTGTTTGAACTTCCGGAGGATTCCATTATCCTTAAGGGAGCCGAACTGGCCCTTACAAATATGGAAATAATATAATCGGAGCCTGGCTTCGAAATATGAGAAGGGAGGTACAACTTGCAGGACTTAAAACATTTGATCACTTTTGAAAAGCTATTGGAGGATGCATCCAATTCTTTGGTCAAAGAGGCGCAGGATGAAGGCAAGTATGCCATCGGATATTCATGCTACCACATGCCGGAAGTGCTTCTGAATGTGGATAATTGTTTTTCTGTCAGGATGAGGGCACCAAGAATAGGCTCTACTGACATATCTACATATTATATGTCCAATTATACCTGTGAATTTGCCAGATCATTACTTGAGAACGGAATAGAGGGAGGCTATGGATTCCTTGATGCTGTGGCAGGTGTGGATGCCTGCTCGGCGATGAACAGATGCTACGAGCACCTGGAAATACTAAAGTGCAATGAGAAACCGCACTTTTTTGTGACCCATACTGATGTGCCCTATAAGGTTGAAGAATACAATTTTGATCAGGTTACCACTCAGATGCGCCTTCGAGTTCTTGGCATGATGCATGAGAAGCTGGGAACAGATGTCTCAGATGAGGCCATAAGAAAGGCTGTGGAGGAGCACAACGAACTTTGCAGAGTTGTAACACAGATCGGTGAATTCAGAAAGGAAGAAAATCCAAGGATAACAGGATACGAGTTCCATGTTATCAGTCTTGTGAGCTACTGTTGTCCAACAGCCAGGATTCTTCCTCTTTTGAAAGAAACTCTGGAAGAGCTTAAGACCAGAAAGCCCGATGAAAAGAACAGATTCAGGGCCAGAGTGGTTGTAGTGGGATCCGAGATAGATGATCTTAATTTCACAAGACTTCTTGAAGAGGCCGGAGCCATGGTTGTGGCAGACAGATACTGCTACGGTACATTCCCCGGAAGAGAAGAGATTAAGCTCAACGATGACGAGGACATCGTAAGGCAGATTGCAAGGCATTATATGCTTACAAGTGAATGCCCCAGATACATGGCTGAGGAAAAGGTTCTTCAGAGAAAAGAAACCGTTGACAGACTGGCCAAAGAATATAAGGCGGACGGAATCATTTATGAGCAGATGAAGTACTGTGACTTCTGGGCATTTGAGAGACCTCTGGCAAGTCACATCATGACGGATGAATACGGCTGGCCGACCCTTTCCATAGACAGGTCCTACAATGTATATAATTCCGGACAGCTGCGCACAAGATTCCAGGCCTTTGTTGAGGCTCTGGAAATCAAAAAGATCAGAAGAAGGGAGGTAATGTGATGAAATACATTGATCCCAAAAACTTCAGACTAAAGGACAACATCGACTGGAAAGCCCAGGCTGAGAACATGAAGGAAATAGCCGGGATTGTGGGTGAAATTGTTAAAGAGACCAATTGGAACGATGTTGCTAAGTCAGTGGGGAAGGATGCCAAGGGAATAAAAAAGCGTCTTACCCATGAACTGGATCTTTTGAAAAAAATGTCTCCCAACGAGGTGAAAGACCTTGTGATAAACGGAGAAAAACAGCTTGGTAAGCTCTATGCTTCAGGCAAGATGGCCACTGTAAGAAGAGAGTGGAGAGGCGTTAAGGATACCGGAGTTGATTTTTATGAGTGGATGAGAATGTGGGGGATGCTCCTTGCTACCTTTTCCAAGGATCTTGTTCCCGCATTGATGGGTGCTGTTCATTACAGATGGATGATTTCCTATTTCTGCTGCCACTCCTTTATGGACAAGAATACACTGGGACTTCGGGGAAGAGCCCTGAAGATGCACCATGAGCTGATCTACGCTATATTCAGATATGTTGCTGAGAATCTGGTACTTCTCATGAAAGCTGATGAGAAGGTGGGTAACAGTAAAGAACTTTCAAAGAAGATCGTACTGTTTGATGAGATGACCATGTCACAGATCATGGCAGGTTTCCCTGATCTTATAGGAATACCCTATCAGCTGATGCCGGTATTTCTTTTGTCAGAGATCGATCAGCTGGCCTGCATGCCGTATATTGATGCGGTGGAGTCCTACGGACTTCCTTCCGACACCTGTCCTGTTCCGGCTTCGGAGTGCGGAGCTGCTGTAGTGGATGCCCTTCCTCACATGGGAGCCTGCTTTATTTCCAGCTCAATGCCCTGCGACGGATCAGTTATGGCATCTTCCTATACCAACAGAAGATTTAAGGATCTGCCCACTTATCATCTGGCGTTCCCTGTTAGATATGAGGACGAATCACTTATGGATGCTGCGGTAAAAGATATCCGGGGCTGCATAAGGTTTATTGAGGAAAATACCGGAGCAAAGTGGAACTGGGATGCATATTTTGCAGCCATGAAGAGGTTTAATACCGAGACACAGTATGAGCTTCAAAAATGGGAGATAAATCAGACTCCTCATCCACAGCTTATAGGACCATGCTATGAATTGTTCCGTAAGTGGAATTATGAAATGGACGGAGGCCTTGATCCGAGAATCATCAAGACCTTCTACAATGTAGATAAGATCATGAAAAAAGCCTATGAGTGCAAGGATGAGCCATGGCGTGGCAAGATGAAGTACAGAGCCATTGTCTGGTCCATACCGGCGCACTATTATGCAAACTTCTCCAACTGGATGGCTAACTGCTGGGGAGTAGATATTCTGGTAGAGATGGAGTCACTTAACTTCACCAAGCCACTGGAGACAGAGAATAAGGACGAGGCTTTACAGGATCTGGCAAGACTATACGAGCGTATGGTTATGAGAAGACATACCAACGGCGGTTATGACCACGTTGTCACTGAGCTTTGGAGACAGTGTGAACTTTGGAATGTGGATTTTGTGCTGATGTATCAGCATGTATCCTGTAAGAACATGGCCACCGTTCAGGGACTGTTTGAGGATCAGGCAAGGGAGAGAGGCATCAAGCTCTTGTGGTGCAGCCACGACCTTATGGATCCCAGAACAGTATCAAGAAAAGATATGCGTGCCACTGTCAATGAATTTATGAGAACAGTCATGAAGGCAGAGCCTGTGGATCCTTCTTTGGAGGATTTCGAAGACGACACCACATGGTGATAAAGGGATGCAAAGTATATCAATGATGTGCTTGCACAATTCATTGATATACCTTGCAGACCGAACAGACATGAGGAAGAAGCACGATAGTGCGGATTCCGAATGGCTGTAGCATGACGGTAACGAAGTGGAGTCATGCGTATATCACCATATAATAGAATTATAAAAAAACTAATTTTAGGAGGATTTATATAATGAAATATTTTGGCGGATGCGATGTAGGATCAACCTATACAAAGGCTGTGATCATCGATGAGAACGGAAAGATGGTGGCCAACACCACTTTAAAGAGCAAGATTATTGCTCAGGAATCTGCGGAAATGGCAATGAAGGAAGTTGTAAGCCAGGTACCGGAACTGGGCAGTTCCAAGGACCTTACATATCTTATCGGTACAGGTTACGGACGAAACAAGGTTCCTTTTGCTGATGAGAATATTTCCGAGATCTCCTGTCACGCTATGGGCGTTCACGTAACTAACCCCAGCGTAAAGGCTATTATCGATATCGGAGGACAGGATGTAAAGGGTATTGCCATCGATACAGACGGTACAGTTAAAAACTTTGCCATGAACGATAAGTGTGCTGCCGGAACAGGAAGATTCTTTGAGGCTATGGCAAGATCCTTTGAAATGACACTGGAAGATTTCTCCAAGCTGTCACTCAAGGCTAAGAACGTTATTCCTATTACTGCTCAGTGTACTGTATTTGCAGAGTCCGAGGTTATCACCCTTGTGGGCGAAGGAAAGCCCATGGATGAAATTGCTGCCGGAATCGAGATGGCTGTTGCCAAGAGATGCTTTGTAATGTCCAAGAAGGCAGGTGCTATAGATTCAATTACCCTTACAGGCGGATGTGCCAAGAATGACGGCCTTAAGGCAGCTATTGAGCAGGTACTTAAGCTCAAGGTTGTTAATCTTTCTACGGATCCACAGCTTATGGGAGCTCTTGGTGCTGCTGAATACGCAAGACAAAAAGGACTTGCAAACCGTTAATGATTTGATAAGCCGTAGATTTAAGAAAGGATGCAAATATGAGTAAAGCGCTGAAAATAGGCGGAAAAATAATAAAAGTACTTTCAATAGTGCTTGGCGTTTTATTTGTGATATATTTCTGGAATCTTGATCAGAAACTGATGGCATGGGCTTACACAATGGTCAATAAGATCTTTGACAAAAAGAAAGCCGATATCAGATTCTGATATAGCAGGTTTCCGGGTTCATCACTTTTTATCATAGTAAGGATAATTGCATGAAATTATATGACAGAATTATTGCAGAAACTGACAGTGTGCTTCTTGAGGCAAAAGAGGTTACTGTAAGAAAGTATGCTTTTTCCGGAAATGAACATTGGAAATGCGAGGAAAACAGCGAATTTATAATGCAGAGGGATGCTGCAGTGGAAATAGGCAGTAATGGCAATCCA
>JAEEGF011715704.1_pt1 | contig 30857 bp, 23 predicted proteins | sample 9134171 | NCBI WGS metagenome assembly JAEEGF01 (sample SAMN16246542, study PRJNA631951) | gut metagenome | biome: gut microbiome; feature: rumen; material: AP-attached | host: Bos | place: Iran: Karaj | collected 2018-10 | reverse complement strand
TGCCGTATCCCTTAGGCGGATTCATAAACTGACTGTAATTCATCTGCACTCTCCGTTTATGAAAATTGAGCTATGTTTTCAGGCGTGTTTTTTGCCAGTAATTATTCATTTTATATGAATTATCGTATGTTACTTCTTTTTTAAGAAATTCGGGAGGGGAAAAATCTTCGGCTTCCTTTACGGATCTGAATTCAACTTCCGCATACATGAACGACGTTTCTTTTCCCTCGTCAACAAGCGAACATTCAAGAATGTTTCCGTCGGGCAGAGTATAGCATTTTTTATGCTTTTTTATCGGTTCTTTTCCGACAATGCGCATAAGTCCCTCAAACTGCTCCTTTGTGATAGATGTTTCTATCTCTTCGCGGCAAAGCTCACCGGGGCCTTTAATTGTGATCTTGTATGTTTCCTTCTCCTTTGTTTTCTTGCTTCTCGCCCGAACTGTGGGCATTACGGAAAGGTATATCTGACACATATCGCACTCTGACCTCAGAGGCAGCGCGTCGGGAAAGCTGTCTATAAGAAATTTGCGTTCGATTTCCGTAATTATCATCTCCGTCCATCTTATTCCGTGATCCGCTTCTATTTACCGTCCGGAAAGCTCGTAAAGAATTTATGCTCCGTTTCGGGAACGCCGTATTTTTCTTTACCGTCGGCTATTGCCTTCATCAGAAACACCATATTGACGGCAAGATTGCGCATGGTCTGCAGTCCCTCCGCGTCTTTTTTTACATCCTCCGCCGTAAAGCCGTGGACCTGATTCCAGTAACTGCTCGAAGCTACGGGCATTGACGAGATAGTAAAATATTTATTGAGAACGTCAAACGACGCAGTGTTTCCTCCGCGGCGGCATGAAACGACCGCAGCGCCGACCTTCAGATGCTTTGAAAATGAGGTGCTGTAAAAAAGTCTGTCAAGAAAAGACAGAACGGTTCCGTTCGGCGAACCGTAATAAACAGGAGAACCGACAACAAGCCCGTCGGATTTTTCGAATATTTCGGCGGCCTTGTTTACCTCGTCGTCAAATACGCATTTTCCCAGCTTATCGCATGCCTGACATGCGGCGCATCCCCTTATCGCCCTGCCTCCGATATGAAGGATCTCCGTCTCAACTCCGTTTGCGGCAAAAACGCCGTTCATTTCTTCAAGCGCCGCAGCTGTGCACCCGTTTTTGTGAGGACTGCCGTTTATAAGCAAAACTTTCATTTTTACACCTCGTGAATCATTATTTGTCCGGTATTTTGAATTTTATATATTTTATCACAAATCTTCGCGTTTTTCAAGTCCGTATAAAACAAAAACATCCGGAACGGACCGGATGTCTGTTTACGGTTTTTATGATCATTCCGCCCAGAGGTTGTCTATGCCCCGCTTTGAAGGTGCGATCTCTTTCTGAATGTATTCTTCTATCTTGTCGGTGTTTGCCTCAATATATTCCGAAGGAGACTGTCCGTTTGCCACCCATTCTCCGAGCGACGAAAACGCCGGCGTTGAAAAATAACTGTATTGCGCACTGCGGAACATATCATAATAGATATCGGCGTCGCGGCGGTCAAAGAAATAAGTATGATAAAGAAGGTCTTTTATCGAGTCGATGGTGGGATATTCTTCAAAAGGCTCATACAGGGCATTCAGGGCGATTGCGGTAGCTTCTATATTGTTTGACATACGTGAGATGACTATCGCTCTTTCAAGATTCATGTGAAATGATGCGAGAAATCCCGGAGCGACATCCGGACCCGAAGGCCACGGGAGCGCGCCGAAATTCGTAAGCTGTTTTACTATCCGGTCAGAAACATACTCCGCATAATGCATAACGCCCATAACAGTCCTGCCGGCTATAAGATCTTCTACTGGCGCGAGTATTTCGTTGCGGCGATCGATCGTATAAGAAAGCGAGCCGTTGAAAACGTCAAGAGCTTCATTCATGGCAGTAAGTGCGGACGGAGAAGTGATACCGGTGTGGTAATTTCCGTCTGCGCCCTTTTCGGCAAGCCTGTATCCGTTTGAAAGAAGGTAATTTGCGCCGAAGTCAAACGGAACTGAAGCGAGTGCGTAATGAACGGTCTCTCCGCCTTCTTCAAGGTAGTATTTTTCAAGACAGTCGCGGAACGTATCCCATGTCCAGCGGCCGTTTTCGTAAAGATCTCGCGGGTCTTCAGCGCCCAGAGTGGCTATAATATCCTCATTTACGATAGTCAGGCCGGTATATGATACCGACGATGTAGGCCACGCCTGCGGAATAAGCCCGAAAACGTCGTCTTCCCAGTGAAGGACTTCAAGAACATTGCGATTGCCCCATTTTTCTTCATTGCGGTAATCGATCATCCCGTCAAGCTCCGAAAGGCCGACGATCGTGCCCGCCTTCATATAATCGCGAAATCTGTCGGAAATTCCGCAGAAGATATCACAGTAATACGATCCTGCCGCGTTGCTCAGACGAAAATTCGTATATGTGGTATCGCCGCTGAAATACACGATATCAAGCTTACAGTTAAGGTCATTCTGAACATCTTTTATTCTCTGCACCGCAAGATCGCCCAGGATCGTATTCATTTCGTATCCCAGCACCTCTCCGTCGCCCGTGTTGAACGCAAGACCTCCGGATTCGCGGACATATTTTATCGTTGCGCCTTCAAGATCGGTCTTATCGTTCTGAAGCGTCAGATCAACATCGAATATCTCCGCTTCCTGCGTTCCGCACGCGGCAAGAAAAACAAGCGACAAAAAAGCAGCAATAAAAGCTCTGACGAAGGTTTTCATTATTTTACTTCCTTTCTGGATCACTGTTTTGCGGCAGTTTATATGTATTTACCGCAGCCTGAAGTATTATATCACATCAAAATCCGTTTTGCAATAATTATAGCGGATATTTGCATCATTTTTGAAGATAAAGCAATAAAAGTCACATGGTTACTGTTTTTTTAATTGCTGCGGATGTTGAATATACGCAATATATGATCCGCAATGTTGCTTGACAGAGTGATTTAATTCTGTTATAATGTTTTTATGATTTCACAATTCCGTAAGGGGGCATTTTTACGGTCAGATTCGGAAACGACTGGGACGGTCTTCTCTCAGACGAATTCAGAAAAGATTACTATCTTCGTCTTCGCGCTTTTCTCAAAAACGAATATGCGACAAAAACGATATATCCCGATATGTACGATATTTTCAACGCATTGAAATATACCGCATATAATGATGTAAAAGCCGTTATCCTCGGTCAGGACCCGTATCACGGTCCCGGGCAGGCGCACGGACTTTGTTTTTCCGTAAAAAAAGGCATCGCCGCTCCGCCGTCTCTTGTTAATATCTTTCGGGAATTACAGGATGATCTCGGTATTGATCCTCCGCCGCACGGCGAGCTGACTCAATGGGCAAAAAACGGCGTGCTGCTGCTCAATACTGTGCTCACGGTCAGAGCAGGCGCGGCAAACAGCCACAGAAACATGGGCTGGGAGATCTTTACTGACAGGGTGATCTCTCTTCTGAATGAACGAGAAACGCCGATGGTATTTTTGCTGTGGGGCACGCCCGCCAGGCAGAAGGCAAAGCTGATAACAAACAAAAATCACCTTATCCTGCAAACCGTTCATCCGTCTCCTCTTTCGGCATACGGCGGATTTTTCGGCTGCCGTCATTTTTCGCAATGCAACGATTTTCTTGTCTCGAAAGGCATAGAACCGGTAAACTGGCAGATCACATGATCACCATTCAAAGCTGTCCACCGTATTTTTCGGCGGCAAAGGCTCATCGGGCGCTTTATACTGCGCTATTTCAATAAGAAGATGGTAAAACGGCGCTATAATACGGTATTTTTCAGCTATTTCCTCCGCTATTTCCGGCGTGAAAAACGCATCGTGCGAAAGGATCGGCGATGAGATATAAAAGCTTTTCATAATAAACCATTTTTCGAGACCGAGCTGTTTTGCTCTTTCTGAAAGACCTGCGGGCATACGCTTATATGTTTCGCCTAAAACAAGCAGTCCTGACGACGTTACGGGAGACGCGGCGGCATAAAAAAGGTCGGGATTTTCGGATATATAATTTCTCATTGACGCCATTTCTTTAGGCGTATAACTGAAAGCACCCATACCGTACCGCGCGCCTTCACGCATGATCTCGGCAAAAAAGCCCGGTCCTTCAAGCATATGCTCGGCAGGACGGTGGAAAACAAGCCATGCGCTGTCACGGTAAAGATGTTTGTCTTTTGTATAACGCGAATCTCTGCGTATTCTTGACAGACACTTTGACGGCTGAGTGATGATCTGAGGATCTATCTCTCTCATCACAGGCGTAAGGTCTTCAATAAGATCCTCAAAAGGCTGACGGACGTATTTTTTATAATCATCCCTGTGCTCTTCATACCATACTTTTGAATTGTTTTCACGGACATTGTGAAGATATTCTATCGTTTTTTTCGAAAAACCGCCAAACTGCATAATCTGCCCTCTAAAATCAGTTTAATTACTCAATTTTTTTCTTTATTATATACTTTTACGACGGATTTGTCAACCGCAAAAAAAAGGTTAAATATATGAACAACATTCGAAACATTGCCCTTGCCGCTCATGTTGACGCCGGAAAAACCACACTTACTGAACGTCTGCTTTTTGAAAGCGGAGCCATCCGCGCTCAGGGCAGCGTTGACAGAGGAACGACAAAAACAGACGACCTGCCTGTTGAAAAAAGACGGGGTATTTCTGTCCGTTCCGCTCTTACATCGACCGTGATCAGCGGCGTTACCGTTAATATTATCGACACACCCGGACATGCCGATTTTATTTCGCAGGTGGAACGGGCTTTTTTTGCTGTAGACGGGATAGTTGTGCTCGTTTCTGCTGTTGACGGAGTGCAGACAAACACGGAAATAATACTCGACGCCGTTGCGCGCCTGAATAAGCCGTGCATAATATTCATAAACAAAGCGGACAGAGATACTGCCGATATCGGGCGTGTTTTTTCTGAAATAAAAGATATCTTTCCGAGAGCGGCAATGATTTCTTCCGTTTTTGAAGATCTCGCGGAAAGAGACGAGGAATGTTTTGAAGCGTTCGATTCGGGTATCGAAATGCCGAAGGATATACTGAGGCAAAAAATTGCCAGATACACAAAAAGCCTGGATATATCCCCTGTTTTTTACGGAAGTGCGATCACAGGCGACGGAGTATCGGATCTTGCGGCGGCAATAACTGACTTCTTCCCGTTTCCCGAAGAGAAAGAGGGCGAAACAGGCGGTTTTATATATGCGGTCAATCATGACAAGGCGAACGGTCGGGCGGCTTTTGCAAGGATATTTTCGGGTTCGCTGTCTGTTCGTCAGCAAATATCGATTAACGGTTCGGAATACAAAATAAGCATGATAAAAAAGCCCGTATTCGGTAAAATGACAGACGCTCAGACTCTTTATTCGGGTGAAGTCGGGGCTGTATACGGTCTTTCAGAGGCGAAGACCGGAGATTTTATAGGCAGAAAAGAACTTGTGCCTTTTGCGGAAAAATATTCCGAAACAGAGCAGGCGCTTATGATGACCGCCGTGACAGCAACGGACGGGACAGATATCCTTAAACTGAAGGCGGCGCTTTCAGAGCTGACCGCCGAAGAGCCTGTTTTGGACCTCATCTGGGAGCCAATATCAAAAAGCCTCAATATAAAGGTTTTCGGCAACATACAAACCGAAGTGCTGAAGGATATTATTTTCGAGAGATTCGGCATATCGGTCGAGTTCGGTCAGATGAATGTTATATACAAAGAAACGCCATCCCGCGAAGGTATCGGTTTTGACGCATACACAATGCCCAAACCGTGCTGGGCGATACTTAAATTCAGGATCACTCCGCTTGCAAGGGGCAGCGGCATAATATACAAATGCTCCGCGCCGCCCAGCCGTCTGTCTTACAGATACAGAAAGCAGGTCGAAGAGTCCATAAAAGCATCTGTCGCTCAGGGACCGCGCGGCTGGGAGGTCACAGACGCCGAAATAGATCTGATAGACGGAGAGGATCACCCGATACACACGCATCCTCTCGATTTTACCGTCGCCACACCACTTGCGCTTGCGGACGGTTTCAGAAATACCGGAACAACTCTGCTTGAGCCGTATATTCACGCCCGATTCACATTGCAGGCGGAATGCTACGGCAGGCTTCTGAGCGATATAATCAGAATGCGCGGCGAGCCCGGTGAACCGGTAAGAAAAAAAGATACCGTTTTTATTGAAGCGGAAATACCCGTTGCAACATCGCTTGATTATTCCGCATCGTTCGCGTCGCTCACTGCGGGAAAGGGTGTTATGTCCGCCGTTTTTTCGGGATACAGAGTTTGCCCCGAACCGGACGGAAAAACGATGCCGAGGCGCGGCGTTGATCCTCTTGACCGCTCAAAGTATATACTTGCGGCGCGCCATGCGCTTACGGGAACGGTTTTTGAAGCTGTATGAAGGTTGACAAAACGGAATATTTATACTATAATACGGATAATAATTATAAACGAGGAATGAAATGAAACTTAATTACGCAAAGTCTGAATTCATAAGCAGTTTTTTTGACACTTCTTCTCTTCCGCCAAAAACATTGCCCGAAGTCGTTTTCGTGGGCAGGTCGAATGTCGGCAAAAGCTCAATGATAAACAAGATCGTAAACAGAAAAAATCTCGCCTTCACCAGCTCAAAGCCCGGCAAGACCGCCTCGATCAACTTTTTTTCGATAGACGGTAAAATATATCTTGTCGATTTGCCCGGATATGGTTTTGCTCAGCGCTCGAAAGCCGAAAGAGAAGGATGGGGAAGCCTTATAGAAACGTATTTTTCTCTCGGCAGAAATATTAAACTCGTTGTTTTGCTTACGGATATACGTATAGGGCCTACTGAAGACGACGAGCTTATGTATAATTACCTTATGTCGCAGGAGCTTCCGTTCTGCATTGCCGCAACAAAATCAGATAAAATATCAAAAACCGAAGCGTGGCAGATGACCGACAAGATAAGTGACCTTTTAGGCGTTCCCGCATTCGCTTTTTCGTCCGTCACGGGTGAAGGGACGGAAATGTTAAAAGAAATAATAGAATCCGTTACCGAAGAAGAACCGGAGGAAGATGAATATGATGACTGAAGTAAAAAACGGCGTTCTTTATATCGACGGCGTAAGCGTTCCCGAAATCGCCGAAAAATTCGGAACACCGTGCTATATAATGTCTGAAGATACCGTAAGAAAAAACTGCAGAAAATACATGGACGCGGCAGAAAAATATTACGGCAAAAATGCGCTCCCTCTTTACGCTTCAAAAGCTTTTTCCTGTGTTGATATTTACAAAACAGTCGCTTCCGAAGGCTTCGGGGCAGACGTCGTTTCGGGCGGAGAGCTCTATACGGCTCTGAAAGCCGGATTCGATCCGAAAAAAATCTATTTTCACGGAAACGCGAAAACTGAGGACGAGATAAGATTCGCTCTTGAAAACGGCGTCGGAAGGATCGTTGCAGATAACGTTGAAGAACTTGACAGAATTGACGGGATCGCAAAAGAACTGCACATAAAAGCGGATATTTCATTCAGAATAAAACCGGGCGTTGAGGCTCACACGCATAATTTCGTAAAAACCGGGCAGATAGATTCAAAGTTCGGGTTTGCTCTCGAAAACGGCGAGGCTTTCAGGGCGGTAAAAAACGCCGCGGAAAAGAAAAACATCAATATCGCAGGCGTTCACTGCCATATAGGGTCTCAGATATTCGATATCGCTCCGTTTGTTCTTGCCGCAAAAATAATGCTCGGTTTTATAGCAAAAGTTAAAAATGAGCTTTCAATCGAAATAAAAGAGCTCAACCTCGGCGGCGGCTTCGGCATACGTTACGTTGAGGGGGACAACCCCGAACCTTACGAAGAATATATGAAAAAGATCGCCGATACCGTTAAAAGCGAAAGCGAAACGCTCGGCATCGCCGTTCCGTTTATTCTTGTTGAACCGGGCAGAAGCATAGTGTCAGAGGCGGGCATCACTGCATACACGGTAATGTCCGTAAAAACGATAGAAAATATCAGAACATACGTTGCGATAGACGGCGGCATGACGGATAACCCGAGATACGCGCTTTACGGCTCGAAATACGAGGCGTGCATTGCAAACAAGGCGGACGATCCCTGTGATTTTACAGCTACCATCGCGGGAAGATGCTGTGAAAGCGGCGATCTTATAGGCGAAAACATGAAAATTCAAAAGCCCGAAGCGGGCGATATTCTGACCGTTTTTTCAACAGGCGCATATAATTATTCAATGGCGTCAAACTACAACCGCGTGCCGCGTCCGCCCGTGATCATGATAAAAAACGGCGAGCCGAAAATAATCGTCAGACGCGAAACATATGAAGACATAATCAAAAACGATACGATCTGAGGGAAAATCATGACAACCGAATACGTTAAAAAAACTATAGAAGAAATAAAAGCCAAACTTATAAAAGCAGGGAGACCGGCGCTCGCGGAATCTTTTGAAAAATGCTATCCCAACACTCTCGAAACCACAACAGAGCTTTGCGATGACGGCACCGCATTTGTTTTTACGGGAGATATCCCCGCGATGTGGCTGCGTGACTCCTCCGCGCAGGTCCGTCATTATCTGCCGATAGCAAAAAAAGACGCTCAGATACGCCGCGTTGTTGAAGGACTTATCGCAAAACAGGCGGAATGCATTCTTAACGACGCATACGCAAACGCTTTCAACAGAGAGTCTTCAGGCAAATGCTGGTCCGAAGACGAAACCGAATTTCGCAATCCCCTCGCATGGGAAAGAAAATATGAAATAGATTCACTCTGCTACCCTGTTTCGCTTGCGTATCATTATTGGAAAGCATCGGGCGAAACAGCGCATTTTACCGATAATTTCAAGGCTGCGTGCAAACGGATCCTCGAAGTTTTCGCAACCGAACAGCATCACGAAAACTCAAAATATTTCTTTATCAGAAAAAACTGTCCGCCGTCAGATACGCTTCCGTGCGAAGGCAGAGGCAATCCCGTTGCATATACGGGTATGACATGGTCGGGATTCCGTCCGTCGGACGACGCATGCAGATACGGCTATCTTATTCCGTCAAATATGTTTGCGGTCGTCTGCCTCGGATATATGGAAGAGATCTTTGCAGACGATAAAGAGATCTCTCAATGTGCCGGAACGCTGAAAAAACAGATAGACGACGGAATAAAACGATACGGCATATACGAGCATCCCGTATTCGGCAAAATATATGCTTACGAAACGGACGGCATGGGCAATTACACGCTTATGGACGACGCAAACGTTCCGTCTCTTCTCTCGATCCCCTATCTCGGATATGTTTCGGCAGACGACGAAATATATAAAAACACAAGAAAATTTATTCTCAGCAAAGAAAACCCTTATTATTACGAGGGCAAGGCGGCAAAAGGCATAGGCAGTCCGCACACACCCGAAAGATATATATGGCATATAAGCCTTTCAATGCAGGGGCTCACATCATGCGATAAAGCTGAAAAAGAGTATCTTCTTGATCTATTTGAGTCAACTACCGCGGGAACGGGATATATGCACGAAGGATTTGACGTTGACGATCCGGATAAATTCACCCGTTCGTGGTTTGCATGGGCAAATTCGATTTTTTCGGAATTTATTCTGAGCGTTTTTTCGCAATCGTAACCAAACGTTTTCTTCAGGTTTTTCCGATCGTTCAAAAACGGTTTTTCGATTATAAAAAAATAAAAAAGGCGGAATTGATTTTCAGTCAGCTCCGCCTTATTTTTTTAATTATTTCAATTATTTCAGTTTTTTCCCGGTATCGGTTCTGTATACAAACAAAATTGCGGGAAGAGAAAGAATAAGTGCGAAAAACACGGTGGCAATAACAGCATAAATCATCGTCTGAGGTCTTATAACGGTAAAATAACCAAGTTCGCTTGAAGCATACCGTTCATTTGCGGCAAGAAGAAGCAGCGCAATAACCGCGCAGGTCATACCTGCAAGCGCAAAGCAGACAAATTCGCCTGCAACTTCAAGAAACAGATTTAAAGAAGAAAAGCCGACAAGCTTTTTTACCGCAATACGATGCGAAATACTGTCAATATAAAAATAACTGATGATGATAATGCTCATAATCAATATCGCAAGGGATATCGGATATAAAGTTTTGCTGTAAGTATCAAACGAGCGGATTGTGGGATTGTGAACCATAGTGTAAAACTTTACGTTTTCGGCATTATCGGCAAGATACTTCAGATTTTCAAACGCTCTTGTCGATTCGGATAAATTGTCGGAATCAATAATATATGTTCCGGAGTACATTGCTTTATTGTTGAAGTATCCTCCCCAGTTCAGCATAACAATAACATCAAGATCTGATATTTCTTCGGTTCCCATATGACCCAATATGCGATATTTCACACCTTCAAATGTGTAATACTCCGTATCGCCTTCCGTTTCAGAGCTTCTTGCGGCAGCTGCCAAACCGAGAACGCATGTCGGTTCTTCGGAAACAAAATCATCGTTTGTAAAGAACCGTCCGTCCTTCATCGCAGGCATCGGAAAATCACCAATACCGTATACGGCTCGCACCCAATCGCTGTCATAAGCTCCGTTGGCGGAAATCATATTGTAAATAACGAAATTATCTCCCAGGTTTTGCGGAGAAAAGCTGAAAGGAACATCACAGGAAATTCGGGCTTTCAGAGAATCGCGGCCGAGGAACATATCGTAATTCCTGTTATTGATGCGATTAACTATAAGCAGATTCGAAAAACCGACGATAAAAAAAGATGCAAGGAAAAAAGAGAGCGTAATCATAAAACCATAAATATTGAATTTTTTCATTTTTTCCTACACTTTCTCTTTCAGCGCTTGCGATATATCTGTTTTTGAGAAAAAGATACCGGAGACAATAACAACAACCGCAAGGATAAAAAGATTTGTCAGCAAAATCAGCGGCAGCATTAAGTATAATCTGAAATTCCCTATATCCGCATACATCATAAATCCGGAACGGAGTACGGGGTTTCGCGTTATTACGGAAATCACATATACAAAAGTGGAAATGATATCCGAACATACCAGATAAATTATAAACTCGACGACAGTAGCGGCGACATTGTCATAAACCGTTGCGCCGACAAGCCTGTGAATTACCGCATCACGCGTATTCTTTTTTAATTTGTTTATAATAATCAGAATAATCACGAAAACAGTAAACACAAGAGTAGAAAGAGCGATAAACAGGTAGTTGGAAAATCTTTTTTCATTAATCTGCGTATAAACCGCCATTACCCGTGACTGTTTTTCGGGATAGAGATATACTCCCATTACAGTATCTTCAGACAGCGCTTCGCTCAATTCGCGGACAGCCGATTCTTCTTTGTCTGTTTCAATGTAAAATTGTATTCTGCTAAGTTCCATATAAAAATCATTGGCCATAGACGCAATACTTGCATTCGGAAAATAATAGGAATTTCGGGGAACATGCGGCACCACAATATAGCTGTTCAACGATTCTCTCATTCCGTTTGTTCTTTCAACAACAGTATCTTCGCTCAGAAAACCGATAACAACATAATCGGCAAAAGACTGATCTGCATATCCGGGAGCAGCATATCCTTCGTCAATCATCTGAACGGTATACTTCCCCTCCGGATTTTTAAGAACATCACCGACATCGTAATAATCGATAAAATCATACCCCATCAATACGGGAATTGTCGGAAGACAACCATCTTTTACAAGATATTCGAAATCAAGATCTTTTTCTGTCCATATTCTGCCCTTGCAGCAGGTAAAATTTTCGAGCAAAATCGTATTGATATCATATTTAACCGCATAATAATCACAAAACCGTTCAATCTCTTCCATAGTATAGCCGAGATTGATATAAAAATCAGGCGCATCCGCGTAATTATACTGCCTGCGACCCTGCGCCTGCAGGGAAAGCGGATATGCAGACGAATCATCGGATATGCGGCTTCCCCATAGCTTGTTAACAACGTTAAGACCGTCTATATTTTCAAGTGCAGAACTCAGTTTTCTGTATGACGCAAAAACCGCTTCATTATGAGCCTTTTCTTCATCTGAAAGTTCATTTTCGACAGGATTATCCGGATCGTCGGGATTATATGTATATGTTGCGCCTATTACCGGCCTCTCGGTAGGAATATCAGGTTTGGAGTTCAGAACATATATTGCATATTCCAGAAACGCTTCCGGTTTTAAGGAGTTATCACCCGAATCGTTTTTCAGAACATAAAGATTGCCCCAGGCAAAGGCAAGGCCCAGAACCATAATGAGAAAAGCTATTATTAAAACGATGGAAACAGCAAGGATAATATTGGATCTGATGTTTTTTACGGCTTCATTCCAGTAAAGCGAAATCAATTATATCACCTTCAGCTTCGCATAAACTCTCAACAAGGTGTTTTCAGATAAGCTTTAGCCTGCTTCATATTCATAATAATGTGTCCATGTATATGAATCCGTTCCGTAGCAAGGACGGTGAATAACATATGCATAAGATGTATTCCATGTATAATCGCCATAACCGTATTCATATCCGGAGCTGTTTACATTCACTCCCACTATTGCCCGAAACCTATGATACAGGCCTGTTCCCTGATAGGTTGCATATGCCTCTAAATACGGGATTTTTGCCGGAACGAATTCAACATCTCCCGAATGAAACCATACGCCCCTGTCGGACTGATACGCAAAAGTCAGCGACATTGCGCCGGAAACGATGACAATAACCAATAAAACGCAAACTGAAATTTTCCTGAATTTATGCATAAAGAATACCCCTTTTGATTTATTCTTTATAATTATAACATATTTTTCTGTTTTTTGTCAATATCTGAAACTAATATAATTTTTTTTGCAAGTCATTATCCGATTTTCGCCAACAAGTTTTACGCAAACGATTTTATAAATCATATTTGTTACTTTTTGATCAAAAGCTGAAACCGCATTGACTTTCGGAAAAAAATATGTTAGAATAATATGGAACATTTTCGGGGATAATATCGTCAAATACAACAGTAATATAGATAATTAGAGTTCCGGAAAAGCGCATCGGCATTTTTCGGACTTTCAGGAGGTATTTATGACAAAAAAACGGATATTGAGTTTAATGATTTCATTTATAATGATTTTTACCGTTATTCCGCTTAATACTGCGGCAGAGGGTTCGGATGAACCTGTCGTTCCCGGAGAAACTTTGACTGTTTATCCACTCTGGATTGCAGGCACACAGGTAACGGAAGACAACGTAAACGATATACTGAATGACGGCGGAAAAGCGAAGTATGACCCCGAAACAAAAACGCTGACATTCAACAATTTGAAAATTTCCGAGTGCGAAACCGTTATCCGCGCCGAGGATGACCTGACTGTTACGGGAATACTTACCGCAACCGGCAAAACGGCAGGCATAACCGCAGATAAAACACTCACTTTCACAGGCGATAAAACACAGATAGCAATAACCGCAAACAACGGAATTGCGGTAAAAGCCGCGAGCATAGCCGTAAAAAGCGGAAAACTCACTGTTTTTGGAAACGGAGCAGACGGAAACGGCTTATACGCCAAAAGCGGAAACATTGAAATAACGGGCGGCACGGTAGAGTCCACCTCAACGGGATACGCAATTTACGCTGTCAACAACTTTGCGGTATCCGGCGAAAAAACAAGCGTTACCGCATCAGGCAGAAAACCCGCGATAATAACCGAAAAAGGAACGATCAAAATATCGTCTCCGCTCGCTGTCACCGCACCTGAAGGCGGAAAGCTCGGAAAAGACAGCAAAAGGATATATGAGTCAGACGGCAAAACATCTGCGCTGAGTGTAACGATAAAGAAGCCTGCTTCATATACGGTAACGTTTAACGTAAACGGTCACGGCAGCGCTCCCGAAGCGCAGACCGTTGAAAGCGGAAGCACCGCAGCAAAGCCGAAAGACCTTACCGAGGACGGCTGGGTATTCGGCGGCTGGTATTCCGATAAAGAATGCACAAAAGAATACGATTTTTCAACGCCCGTTACTGCGGCCGTTACAGTTTTCGCGAAATGGACTGAAAAAACATACAGCATAAGCGTTCTCTGCACAGACGGCAATTCAAAGCCCGTAAACGGGGCGGAAATGCAGCTGATCTCAAGTGACGGCAGCGTTCTGAGTGAATGGACGTCCTCCTCCAAGCCGCAGATCGTTGAAAATCTGACTGCCGGCGAATATACGATCCATGAAAAAAATGCGCCCGAAGGATATCTGACCGCTTCGGACGAAAGCTTTGCCGCAGGTAAAGATACCGAGGTCGTTATATCGCATCAGATAATAAGTTTTATAATCAAATATAACGTTGAAAACGGCACATGGTCCGACGGAAAAACCGCGGAAAAGACCGAAACGGTAGAATACGGTTCAAAACCCGCAAATGTTCCCACGAAAATGAAAGCCGCCGAAGGCTATGCGGACGGAGAATGGGATACAGACCCGTCTTCCGCGGAAATAACCGAAGAAAAAACATTTACTTACACATTTAAAGAAATACCGAAATATACCGTAACGTTTGACGCCAACGGTCACGGCAGAGCGCCTGAAGCGCAGACTGTCGAAAGCGGAAAGACAGCAGCAAAACCGAAAGACCTTACCGAGGACGGCTGGGTATTCGGCGGCTGGTATTCCGATAAAGAATACACAAAAGAATACGTTTTTTCAACGCCCGTTACTGCATCCGTTACCGTTTTCGCGAAATGGACCGAAAAAACATACAGTGTAAACGTTCTTAGCGTTGACGGCACTTCCGATCCGCTTGAAGGCGCGGTATTGCAGCTGAAAAAGGACGGCAAAGTAATAGCTGAGTGGACATCCGGTCCGACAGCTCATACGATCGAAGGCCTTACCCCAGGCATTTACACGGTCTGCGAAAAAACAGCGCCCGAAGGATATTTTAAGGCAGGCGACATAGATTTTACAATAAGAGGAACAGATGAATCAGTTACTGTTTCTCATCAGCAGACAAAGGTAGATATTTACCCTTCGGACGAAACTGGAACTGCTCTCTCCAGTACTAGTCCTCTTCAGATCCAGATAACAGACCCTGAAGGGAACGTTGCGGAAAGCTGGACTTCATGGGGTTTTCATTCTATAGAAAAGCTGAAAACCGGAGTTAAATATACTATCCATATTCTCAAGCAGCCGTTGGATTTTCAGACAAAAGACCAGACTTTTACCATCAATGCAGACGGCACCATAGATTATTCCGGATTAAATCATGGAAATACGCTTTATCTTATTTTTATGCGAGCATATGAGGTAAAATATAAAGTAGAAAACGGAACATGGTCCGACGGAAAAACAGGAGAGAAAACCGAGTGGGTCATAAAAGGCGAAAAACCTGCCGATGTTCCCACGGGAATGAAGGCTTCAGAAGGTTATGAAAACGGAGCGTGGGATAAAGACCCGTCGTCGACTGAAATAACCGAAGCAAAAACATTTACTTACACATTTACTGAAATTCCGAAATTCACCGTAACATTTGACGCAAACGGCCACGGCACAGCTCCCGCATCGCAGAGCGTTGAAAGAGGTCGCACCGCAGCAAAACCGAAAGATCCTACCGATGACGGCTGGCTGTTCAGCGGCTGGTATTCCGATAAAGAATGCACAGAAGAATACGTTTTTTCAACGCCCGTTACGGCAGGCATTACCGTTTTTGCGAAATGGGCTGAAATAACATACTCTGTCACGGTAGATCCGACAAGTATTGAATTCTCCGCCGAAGAAGGCTACAACGCCGAAGAGCAGCAGGAGCTTTATAAAGAAATGACTGCAGCAAGCACGGGAACCGGCGAAGTTGAATTCATTATGGGCGGCTTCAAAGAATCCTCAATGTATGAGCAGTTCGGTCTTATCGTCGGCGGCATGACTGCCACTGTCTACCCCCTTGAAGGGCTGAGCGCAGGCACATATACCGCGGTTGTGAGAATAACGGATTTTGAAGACCGTTTTGAAGAAATAGAAATACCCGTAACCTTTACCGTTAATCCCGCAAAATTTTTCACCGTAACATTTGATGCAAACGGCCACGGCAAAGCTCCCGATGCGCAGAGCGTTCAGCGCGGAAAAACAGCCGAAAATCCGGGGGATCTTACCGAAAAGGGCTGGGTATTCGGCGGCTGGTATTCCGATAAAGAATGCACAAAAGAATACGATTTTTCAACGCCTGTGGGCGATGACATAACTGTTTTCGCGAAATGGACAGAAAAAGTGCCTGATGTGCTTTATCCTGTATGGATCGGCTCTGTTCAGGTAAACAGCGACAACAAGGATGATATTTTAAACGACGACGGAAACGCTAAATTCGATCCCGAAACAAATACGCTTACTCTCAACTCTCCTTCAGTAAGCGGAGAACACGAAAACGCAGGTATTTATTCCGCACTTGACGGCGAACTGAAGATCACCGGCAAAGCTGACGTTACAGGCACCGTAAGCGGAATTTACGCGGAAAACGGACTTGTTTTTGAAGATGCAGAAATAACCGCGACCGCAACCGGAAAAGACAGCGACGCGATAATTGCTAAAAACGGCAACATCACCGTTTCAGACGGAAATGTTACCGCAGCAAGCGTTAAAGGCTGTGGAATGCATGCTACAAACGGCGGCGTGACCGTTTCGGGAGAAAGCACTGTAGTAAATATAACAGCGGGCAAAGGCATCGATGCCGCAAAAGACATTGATATTCAAAGCGGAAGCGTGACCGTTACCGCAACAGAGTCAGACTGTATTTCCTCAGGCAGCGGCAATATACTTATTGCCGACGGTACTGTAGTTGCAAATGCGACCGGCGAAAAAAGCAACGGAATATACACCCAAAAGGGAGATATCACCATTTCGGGCGGCGATGTTAGTGCTGCAGCGATCGGTGAAAGAGCGACCGTAGCTATTTATGCAAACGGCGGCAGCATACATATTTCAGGCGGCACTGTAAAAGCAGACGGCGAATACTGGGGTATTTACTCATTCAAAGGTAACATTGATATTTCAGGAAAAGATACAGACGTCACGGTAAGCGGACAACTTTACGCAGTCCACACCGAAAAAGGCAAAATTTCTGTTTCGGGCGGTAAAATAACAGCAACGAGCCAGATGAAATCGTTCCTGTCCGATACAGGAGATATTGATATTTCCGGCGGAACGATAATTGCAAAAACAACATCCGACACATCCGGCGTAGGCATCAGTTCCCTTAAAGGCAACATAAACATTTCGGGAGAGGACACGGTGGTTACCGCAGATGGGACCAGATCGGCGATTCAGGCGAAAAACGGTAAGATCACGATTTCCGATCCTCTCGGAATCGATGAACCGACAGCAGGAACACTTGACGACGAATCTCATAATATTCAGACAAAAGACGGCGAAATAACAACTCATGCAGTTATCAGAAAAGTAACGAAATATACCGTAACATTTGATGCGAACGGCCACGGCACAGCTCCCGAAGAGCAGAAGGTCCAAAAAGGACATACGGCGCAGAAGCCCGAAGACCCGACGAAAGACGGATGCGTATTTGACGGCTGGTATTCGGACAAGGAATGCAAGAAAGAATATGATTTTGAAACACCCGTTGATAAAGATATAACTCTCTTTGCAAAATGGACTACATATTCATTCACTGTTACTCCCTCAAGCGTGAAGATCACCGCAGCTGAAGGCTACAATGCGGAAGAGCAGCAGGATCTTTACAAAGACATAAAAGCCTCAAGCACCGGAACAGGCAAGATCTCCGCAGTCGCTGCAGGTTTCACTGAAGCCTCGATGTATGAGAAATTCGGTCTTATAGTGGGCGGAATGACTGCAACGGTATATCCCAAAGCGGGACTTGCCGCAGGAACTTACACCGCAACGGTAAAGATAGAAGATATTGAAGACCGCTGTGACCCTGTTGAGGTAAAAGTAACTCTTACTGTAAAGGCAGCCCCGACATACACCGTTATTTTTGACGGAAACGGCGGCACGGTAACGCCTTCAAGCGTTCTCACAGGCAAAGGCGGCAAGATCTCCGCGGCACCTGTTCCAAAACGCAGCGGTTATCAGTTTGAAGGCTGGTATACAGCGAAAAACGGCGGCAAAAAGATAACAAAAGACACTGTATTTACCGCAAATGCCGTAGTTTACGCTCACTGGAAAGCAGTTGAAGACGATAACATATATATTCTCACATACAGATCCGATGGAGGCAGCGCAGTTGCATCCACAGTTCATAAGAGCGGAACAACGGTAAAACTCACAGCAGTTCCGAAGCGTGCAGGATACACGTTCAAAGGCTGGTATGCAGACCCCGCAAACATCTACAAGATCACCTCGATAAAAATGACAGGCGATAAAACTGTATACGCAGGCTGGATAAAGAATGATGATTACAGCGGCGGCAGCAATGTAAACGTTCAGTATACGCTTACATACAATACAAAAGGCGGTATCGCGTTGTCGTCTTCAAAACACTATGCAGGATCTACCGTCAAACTCACGGCAGTTCCTACTCGCGAAGGATATACTTTTGACGGCTGGTATTCAGACTATACGCTTACAGAAAGAATTACATCCGTTAAAATGACAGGCGATAAAACCGTATACGCAGGCTGGAAAGAAGATCACATAGTTGTTATTATCACAGACGGACGCGAACGCACGGAAGTTACGACCGTTTCTGACGGAGGCAAGATCACAGAGCCGAAAGACCCGAAGAAAGACGGCTACACCTTCGGCGGCTGGTTTGCCGATCAGGCACTTACAGTTCCGTTCAACTTCTCAAAACCCGTGACAACGGATATTGCAGTATATGCAAAATGGATAAAGAACGAAACACCCGCGCCTGTTCCCGAAAAAGAACCCGAAGCTCCGGTCTTTTATACCGTAACCTCAGGCTCGATCGGTATATGGGAAAGAGACAGTCAGCAGACATACGGTATAACCGTAAAACGCAGCGAAAAGGACGAAACATGTTTCAGCCATTTCAGATCGGTCGAAATTGACGGGGATGCGCTTGTAAAAGGCGTTGATTATGATGCAAAAGCCGGAAGCACGGTAATAACGATCAAGCCCTCCGCACTGCAAAAGATCATTGCCGGCGCGCACATTATCACCGTAAACTTTGACGACGGAACGGCTGCTGCGATCATCAACATAACCGTATCACAGTCTCAGATCGAAAATCCCGAAACAAGCGATGACAATATCTGGATATGGATCATTCTTGCGGCGGCTTCGGTTGTTTGTGTTTGCGCTGCAGTCCTCCTGGCTAAAAAGAAAAAACAGTAAATAACTTTTTGTAAACGATATGGACGTCCGGCAAAAACCGGACGTCCTTTTTTTGATCGGATCATCAAATCAAATCTTGACAACGCATCAATAATATGGTATATTTTAGCGGATACGCGAATTGAATACATAAAAAATGTTAGAAAGCGAAATAGTTTTTCAATACAGGAGAATGACATGAATAAAAGAACTTTCTCACTTCTTCTTGCCGCATTATTGCTTATCACCATGCTTGCGGGATGCGGAAGCAAAACTGAAATCACCACAGGTGACGTGGGTGTTGTATATGATGAGGAATTCGGCAATGTTTATATTGAACCGACGATCGATGAGTTCAACGCGATGGGCTTTTCGTTCGGCGACAGCGTAAACATAACTTTCGATAACGGCAAAAGCTATGAAGATATTCCGTATTATTCCGGATATTACTGCCCTGTGGGATCAATGCTTGCGTGCGGATATCCCGGTTACCCGCATGTTGTTATTGCAAGGAACTACGGTGCTTCGACCTGGGAAGAATTTGAGATGACCGAACAGTCGCGCGTTACGGTCACACTGAATGAAAAAGGCAAATATCTCGCTGTTCAGGAGCTTTACGCTCTTAAGTATTCCGATGAACGCAATGATTTTGACTCTGATATCATTTTTGCCAATTACCGCGAAGTTGTCGGCGGAAACCTTAAAAGCGGCAGTTTTTACCGTTCCGCATCGCCCTGCGATAATCAGCATAAAAGAGCCGCCTGCACAAACGCACTTGCGGAACAGACGGGAATAAAGTTTGTGCTCAATCTATCGGACAATGAAAAGAAATATACCGCATACACCGAAGCTGATGATTTCAATTCCGAATACTACGACTCGCTTTACCGCAGCGGCAACGTTCTTCTGCTCGGTCTTAACGCAAACTACCGTTCAGAAGCATTTGCAAAAACCGTTTCAGAGGCTCTTCTTACGGCAACGGAGCACGAAACGCCGTGTCTTATACACTGCGTTGAAGGAAAAGACAGAACAGGCTTTTTATGCGCCCTTATTCTTGCGCTTGCCGATGCCGACGCACAGGAAATAATCGATGATTATATGATGACATACTATAATTATTACGGTGTAACAAAAGAAAAAACTCCTGACCGTTACAATGCGGTTCAGGGCAACGTAAACGATTTTCTTTATTTTATGTGCGATGCGCAAAACGGCACTTCTGTCGATTCTCTCGATATAAAGAATGGCGCAGAAAATTATCTCCGTCTCGGCGGACTCAACGACGAACAGATATCGCAGATAGAAGCGTATCTTACCGGGAAATAAGAAAAAAATATCGATACGAATAATAATACGGAGGAAAACAAGTGACTGTAAATGTTTATGAACAGTATTTTGCGGCGGAGTGCAACGCAAACGGAGTAAAAAGGCACGGTGCGCTCTGTATGCTGATTTCGGATTCTGAAAACGGATATATCCGCTATGAAACCGCCGTAACATTTTTTCCCTATAACGCTCCGGACGATTTTGCGATCTCTTACGACGCGTATTTCAGCGAAGTGATATACGAAGGCAAAGGAAGAAGATCTAAAAAACGCGAAAAAATGTTTATGGAGTCATTTCGCGATAAAATCGACGCTCTTGCCGCAAAAGCAAACGGAAAAGTATTCTGGGATAAGCCGCTGAAAGATGCGCGGGAAGGCTGACAAAACAGCAGGGAGGGCGATAGCTTGGACCCCGAAAAGAAAACGCACATAAAAAAATGATCGCACCTGTCATTATCACGGTTTTTCTGATCATATATTTTATTATATATTTCGGACTTCTGATTTTTGCGATAGATAATCTTATAATAAGAATACTTTTGGGAATTATTCCGCTTATTCTGGGCGCAACGGTAATAGGTTTATGTATTCAGAGAATAAAAGAAATAAATGAAGGTGAAGAAGATGATCTTGGTAAATACTGATTATATCAGCGGGAAAGAGCTTGAAATGCTCGGTCTTGTAAAAGGAAGCACTATACAGTCCAAAAATATCGGCAGAGATATTACCCAGTCTTTCAAAACTATCATAGGCGGTGAGCTGAAAGCATATAATGAAATGATGAACGATGCAAGAGCGCTCGCTACAAAGCGTATGGTGGCAGAAGCGGAAAGTATGGGCGCTGATGCGGTCGTGAATATCCGCTATGCCTCTTCAGCGATCATGCAGGGGGCTGCTGAAGTTATTGCATACGGGACCGCCGTAAAATTCAAGCAGTAAAACCGTAATAAACAAAAAAAAAGGATTTCTCAGTAAAAAACTCTGAGAAATCCTTTTTTCAGTATTTTATCTGAAGTAAACGAAAAGCAAAATGCTCATCCTTTATTTCGCGTTTTATTTTTTACTTTTCCTCCGCATTCACCGTTGCATCCGCCGCAGCAGCCGTTGCATTTGCCTTTTTTTCTTCTTATGACCTGCCATACCGCAAAAACAAGCAGTATCGCTACAACGCTGATTATTATCCAGTCTATCGGATTCATTTTTTTCTCCTTACGCGCCAAGCAGCATGCCGATCAGGCTTACGGCAAGCGCCGCTGTCCATGCTATCAGGCACTGCCATACAACGACATAAACCGCCCACTTAAAGCCGAGTTCTCTTCTTATTGACGCTACAGCCGCAACGCAGGGCGTATAGAGCAAGCTGAAAACAAGAAGAGAAGCAGCAGCGGCAGAGCTTAATACCGCAGATATCCCTCCCTGTGCGCCGAAAAGGACTTCAAGTGTTGAAACAACGCTTTCTTTTGCCATAAAACCGCTTATAAGCGAAGTAACTATGCGCCAGTCGCCCAGTCCGAGCGGAGCAAAAACGGGAACAATAAATCCTGAAATAACGGCAAGCATGCTGTTTTGTGAATTTTCGACTATATTGAAGTGGAAATCGAAAGTCTGAAGGAACCACACGACAACGGTGGCAACAAGAATGATCGAAAATGCTTTCTGCAAAAAGTCTTTTGCTTTTTCCCATAAAAGCTGAGCAACATTTTTTACGCTCGGCATACGGTAATTCGGCAATTCCATAACAAAAGGCACTGCTTCACCCTTAAACATAATTTTTTTGTATAAAAACGCAACGAGAATACCGATTAAAATGCCGAGGACATAAAGACCTATCATGACAAGCGCTTTGTATTTCGGAAAAAACGCATCGACAAAAAAAGCATAGATCGGCAGTTTTGCGGTGCAGCTCATAAACGGAGTGAGAAGGATCGTCATTTTTCTGTCGCGCTCACTCGGTAAAGTTCTCGACGCCATTACTGCAGGCACCGTGCAGCCGAAACCTATAAGCAACGGAACGATACTTCTTCCCGAAAGACCGAGTTTTCTCAGCAGTTTATCCATCACAAACGCCACGCGCGCTATATATCCGCTGTCTTCAAGCAGTGAAAGAAAGAAGAACATCGTTACAACTATCGGCAGAAAGCTCAGCACGCTGCCTACGCCTTCAAAAATGCCGTTTATTACAAGACTTCTGAGCACCTCGTTCACGCCGCCTGAGATCATGGCATTATTGATCACATCGGTAAGCGCCCCTATACCTTTTTCAAGAAGTTCTTGCAGCCATGCGCCTATAACATTGAAGGTAAGAAAGAATATAATGCCCATAACGCAGATAAAAATAGGCAGAGCGGTATATTTTCCCGTAAGAAAACGGTCGATCTTGCGGCTTCTTACGCTTTCCTTGCTCTCTTCCGGTTTTTTTACACATGCGCTGCATACTTTCATTATAAACGCAAACCGCATATCTGCTATTGCCGCGCTTCTGTCAAGGCCTCTTTCCTTTTCCATCTGCATCGAAATATGGTCAAGCGTTTCTTTTTCGTTTTCGTCAAGATCAAGCTGGCTGATTATCAGATTATCGCCCTCTATTGCCTTGCTTGCGGCAAAACGGACGGGAAGACCGACAGCCGTGGCATGGTCCTCGATAAGATGTCTTACCGCATGAATACAGCGGTGAACGGCGCCTCCGTTATCCTCTTCGCTGCAAAAGTCCTGTCTGAGCGGTTTTTCCTGATATTTTGCAACGTGGACAGCATGTTCGATAAGTTCGGCTACGCCCTGATTTTTTGAAGCGGAAATTGGTATTACGGGAACGCCGAGCATCGCCTCTATTGTATTTATATCAACAGAGCCGCCGTTTCCTGTCACTTCATCCATCATATTAAGAGCAACAACAACGGGAATATCCATCTCCAGCAGCTGCATTGTCAGATACAGATTGCGCTCTATATTTGTTGCGTCAACAATGTTTATTATGCCCTTAGGCTTTTCGTTAAGAACAAAGTTTCTCGACACAAGCTCTTCGCTTGAATACGGCGACATTGAATATATGCCCGGCAGATCGGTCACGGATGTGTTCGGATGTCCGATTATCGCGCCGTCTTTTCTGTCCACCGTAACGCCGGGAAAGTTGCCTACGTGCTGCCTTGCGCCCGTAAGCTGATTGAAAAGCGTTGTTTTTCCGGAATTCTGATTGCCTACAAGTGCAAAAGTGAGGATCTCGTTTTCGGGGAGAGGATCGCCGCTGCCCTTCGGATGAAAACGCCCGCCTTCTCCAAGTCCCGTATGTTCGCTTATTGCCTCTGCTGTATGCTGTTTTTTTCTGTCGGCAGCAGATGTCTCTTTTACTTCTATTTTTGCGGCGTCGTCAAGCCTGAGCGTTAGCTCATATCCGTGAAGACAGACCTCGACCGGATCTCCCATCGGGGCATATTTTACGACCGTGATCTCCGTTCCGGGAATAATACCCATATCAAGGAAATGCTGGCGTGTTGCGCCCTCTCCGCCCACAGCAGTAACTGACCCGGTATTGCCTACAGGCAAGTCTTTTAAAGTCATTTTATTTTCTTCTCTTTTTTATAAATATTTATGTTGTTTTTAATTATACTTTTTATTTTAGTGTTTGTCAAGAGAAAACTTTTTTTCGCAAAATAAAACGGCTTTAAAAAGCCGTTTATTTCGGTTTTAATGTTTGTTATCCCTCAAGAGGAGTGATATTAAGAGAAACGAGGTTTTCCTTTTTATCGGCAACGTCGACCGTTGCGTGATAAAGGTAAGTTTTTCCTTTGCCTGTGGGAGACTCGGTTTCGACCGAACCCGTGATATTGAAACGGCAGGCTGAAGTGCATGTTTCATCCTGAACGCATTCCGAAATATCGATATCCTTTACCGTATTGCGAAGAATTTTTTCGGAAAAAGCGTTTTTTGATTTAAGCAAAAAATTCTGAGCTGCTATGCTCTCTTTTGTATCAATAATATTTCCCATAATTATCCTCTTTTCTTTTTTCAAGTATACCACACGGTTTGGATAATGTCAAGAAGGACAAATGAAAATATATCTGAAATCGTATTTTTTTGAGAATATCTGCATATTTATTTATAAAAAATTGTAAAAAAAAGCGGACAGACAAAAAAGCGGTTGACAATTCAAATTAAAACAAGTATAATAAACTGTATTTTCAAATAAAACGCTTTTACGGTTTTTCACATATAAAATGTAAGGAGATTATTTATATGCAGTATACCTTTTCGCCGCTCAGCCTTGTAAACGCTCTGGTCATAGCTATCGGCATCGGCGTGTGTCTTCTCTGCTTTTTTCAGATAACCGCATCAAGGCACCTGAAAAAAGAAGTTCGACTGTATTTTCAGATATTCTTTTTGCTGATCCTTTTTTATATTACCTCACATCTTACAAGACAGCTTCTTGACGGAATGCAGGGAGACGCTGTGCGCATAGCCATTTATATTATCACTTTTGCAGAAATGATTTCGGCAGGCGTTATGACTCATGTTATGTCACTGCTTGTTCTTGCTGTTTCCAAGCCCGAAAAAAAGCTTGGTATGAGAGTTTTTATACTGCTTTATGCATTGCTTGCCGCTCATATCGCGGTAATGTCGGTCTGCGCGCCTTTTGATCTGATCTACACATTTGATGCGGAAAATATCTATCACCGCTCTTCTTTATACATGCTGTCGAATCTTTTCCCGGCTTTGATGCTGGCAGTTGATGCCGTTATGCTTATCGTATACCGCAAAACAATCGAAAAACGGTTCAAAATTGCGTTCTGGAATTACATTATCGCGCCTGTTGCGGCGATAATTCTTCAAAGCTTTTCGCAGGAGATCCAGTTCATCATATTCGTCACCGTAGGCGCCTCGGTATATATGTTTTCGGTGATCGTCAAGAGTCAGAACGAAGAATACGAAAAACAGAAGATGGAAAGCTCGCGCATTGAATCGGAACTTCACCTTGCATCTAATATACAGGCTGATATGCTGCCGAATATATATCCGGCGTTTCCCGACAAACCGGAATTCGACATCTATGCAACAATGGATCCCGCAAAAGAAGTTGGCGGCGATTTTTACGACTTTTTTCTTGTGGATGACGATCATCTTTGCATGGTCATTGCAGACGTTTCAGGCAAAGGCGTGCCTGCAGCGCTGTTTATGATGGCGTCAAAAATCATTCTTGCAAACAATGCGATGGTCGGCAAAAGTCCTGCGCAGATACTTACGGATACAAACACGGCTATCTGTTCAAACAACCGTGAGGAAATGTTTGTGACTGTTTGGCTCGGCATTCTGGAAATTTCCACAGGCAAACTTATCGCCGCAAATGCGGGTCACGAGTATCCCGCAATCATGCAGCCCGACGGCAGATTTGACCTGATAAAAGACAAACACGGCTTTGTGATCGGCGGTATGAGCGGCGTAAAATACAAAGAATATGAATTGGAGCTGAAGCCCGGTTCAAAGCTCTTTCTTTACACCGACGGTGTGCCTGAGGCGACAGATGCGGCAAAAGAGCTTTTCGGTACGGAACGCATGCTTGACGCACTTAACGTCAACACGAACGCACCCTCAAAAGATATTCTTCAAAACGTTAAAAATGCAGTTGACAGATTTGTGAAAGACGCCGAACAGTTTGACGACCTGACGATGCTTGTGCTTGAATACAAGGGTCCGGGAAAAGCAAATAAATAAGTTTTTGCCGAATAAGGAGGCAGACTTTTGTACAGATACGTTGTTTTTGATGTTGAAACTCCGAACCGTTGCTGCGACCGCATAAGCGCCATAGGTATATCCGTGATAGACGGAGGCAGGATAACGGAAGAGTATTTTTCATACGTCAATCCCGAAACATATTTTGACTATTACAACACGCTCCTTACCGGAATAAACTCAAAAACAGTAGCGTCTGCTCCTGTCTTTCCGGAATTGTGGAAGGAGATCGAGCCTGTGATGAGTTCGGGCATTCTTGCCGCGCACAACGCCGTTTTTGATCTCTCGGTATTAAAAAAATGCCTGTCGGATTACGGCATATACTGGAAAAATACCGCAAAATACTGCTGCACCGTGCAGATGGGAAGGAAATTACTGCCCGGTATTTCACATAAGCTTGATTCTATGTGTGATTATTACGGCATTTCTCTCGATCATCACAAGGCAGACAGCGACAGCCGCGCCTGCGCGGAAATATTGCTGAATTATCTGAACGGCGGCGCAGACGAAAATAATTATATAAAAACATATATTTTTAAGTGATCCGGTTTTGCCCGCTTTTACGAAAAAAGCATCAAATGATTTCTGATGCCTGCTTTTGCGGTCTTATCTCTTCCGTTTTACCTGATAGTGTATTCGCCGCCTGCAGATGTTTCGTTTATCTCTCCGCATGAAATATCAGATATCATAAAAAATAAACCTTGAAAAAAAGAACATGAAAATAAAAAAGGATCGCACCGTAAAGTGCGGTCCTTTTATTTTTTATCTGTTCAAAAAAGCATAAATATTATCCAACAGTAAAAATATGCGACAGTCCGTCGGGAGGGGCAACATAAAGAGATATATCGCTGCCTACTTTTGCGCCTGTTGAAGTCAATATATTTTCCGCCGTTGCAAGCGCGGCGTGCGGAGTATTGTTTTCCTTGCTGAGATGCGCAAGGATCACGCTCTCCGTCCCTAAATCAATAAAATCTGCAAGCATTTCGGCAGACTGATCGTTTGAAAGATGCCCCTTCGGACCTGAGATGCGCATTTTGAGATAATACGGATACGGACCGGTCTGAAGCATATTTTTATCATGATTTGACTCGAAAACGAGTATTTTGCACCCCGAAAGAGCTCTTTTTATCTCCTTTGTGCCTTCTCCTGCGTCGGTAAGCACGCCAACGTCGCCGTATTTTGTTTTTATTCTGTAACCCACGCATTCTGCGCTGTCGTGCGGCGAATGAAAAGACGATACTTCAAATAAATCTCTTGCAGCGACGGCTCCTGTGGGCATTTCACAGAAAAGTGACGTGTCAAAAGATCTGTTTTCCCTGAAATACGCATCAAGCGTTGCCTTATTTGAGATAACGGGAATACGGTAGTGTTTGCAGATCGTCTGAAGCCCCGAAACATGATCCGAGTGTTCGTGCGTGATAAAAATACCTTCTACCGCATCAAGTGAAAGCCCGGCATCGAGAAGTGCTTTTTGTGTTTTTTTAACGCCGCAGCCTGCGTCGACAAGTACCGCTCTGCCGTCTATATCTATTACGGTGCAGTTTCCGCTGCTGCCGCTGTAAAGAGTGAATACGCGCAGCATCAGCTTATTTTAGTTTCAGTAACGGCAGGCGTATCGTCGTTGACAACTTTTATATCAGCTCCGAGGGACCTGAGTTTGTCTACGATATTTTCGTATCCGCGTTCGATGTAGCGAACATCGGATATTTCGGTGATCCCCTCAGCAATAAGAGCCGCAATAACAAGCGTAACGCCCGTTCTAAGATCGCATGCTCTTACCGACGCTCCGGTAAGTTTATCAACGCCTTCTATTACGCAGATATTGCCGTCTACCGTCATTTTTGCGCCCATTCTGCGAAGCTCGTCAACATATTTGAATCTGTGTGAAAAAATTGTTTCCGTTATTATGGATGTTCCGCCGGCTCTGCTGAGAAGCGCCGCCATCTGGGACTGCATATCCGTGGGAAAGCCGGGGTAAGGAAGAGTTTTGATATTAAGATTTTTTATCGGGCTGTCAGCATCGCGCGAAACGATCAGATAATCGTCAAATTCTTCTACTTTTGCGCCGGATTCCTCAATTTTTGCGGAAATGGATTCAAGGTGCTTGGGAATAACGTTTCTCAGTATAACTCTTCCGCCGGCAGCGGCAGCGGCAGCCATAAATGTGCCTGCTTCTATCTGGTCGGGAATTATTTCGTAATGTCCGCCGTGAAGTTCGGCAACGCCTTTTATTTTTATAACGTCAGTTCCCGCGCCCTTTATCTGAGCGCCCATAGCGTTAAGAAAGTTTGCTATATCAACTATATGCGGTTCTTTTCCCGCGTTTTCTATTACCGTCAGTCCTTCGGCAAGAACTGCCGCAAGCATGATATTTACCGTTGCGCCAACGGACGGGAAATCAAGGTTCATGGATGTGCCGGTAAGTTTTTCGGCATCGGCAACAACTATTCCGTGCTTGATATCAACTATTGCTCCGAGTGCTTCAAAACCTTTAATATGATAGTCTATCGGACGTTCCACAAAATCGCATCCGCCGGGAAGACCTACCCTTGCGTGACCGAATCGGCCGAGCAGTGCGCCTATAAGATAATATGACGCGCGCAGCTTTCTTACAGCGTCGTAATCCGCAACGTAAGAAACTACGTTTGTGCTGTCGATACGCAGAGTTTTTTCATCGAGATATCTTACGTCCGCGCCCATTTTTTTCATGATGTCAACAAGATCCGCGACATCGTTTATTGCGGGCACATTTTCTATAACGCAGACGCCTTTTACAAGCACCGCAGCCGGGATTATGCCTACGACCGCATTTTTTCCTCCGCTCAGTGATACTTCGCCGTTCAGCGGTTTTCCGCCGCTAATAACATATTTTTTCAATTTTTCCGGCACCTCTTAACGTGTTTTATTTATGTGTTTGTGTTTGTTTGAATAAATAATTTATGAAATAAACGGAGCGGCATCGAAATATTCGCCCGTTTCTTTATTGTAAAGCGCAAAATGCAGGTGATATCCGGTTGCTTTTCCTGTTTTGCCTACATATGCTATAACCTGCCCCTGATATACTTTTGTGCCTTTGTTTATTCCGGATTCAATTCTGCTGCAATGACCGTAATACGATACTATCCCGTTTCCATGGTCGATTGCGACATAATTGCCCAGACCGTTTTCCTGAAATCCCTTTTCCACTATCACACCGGCATCCGCGGCAAGGATCTTAGTGCCGTAATCTACTGCTATGTCGGTGCCCCTATGGAAGTTTGGAACTCCGCCGAGCGTTCTTTTGCCGAAACCGGAGGAGATAGATCCCAGATGATTTATGATCGGCCATATGAAATGACCTGAAGGAGCGATCGTTTTTGTGCCGATTAGAATCTGACGCGTAATAGGATCCTGAACTCTTTTTCTTGCCACTTCAGTTCTTGACGATTCAACGCCGTTTACTTCAACTACCTCGGCGGTTATTTCGTAAATTCCGTTTGAACCGCTCTGCTTTGTTTCGGTCGTTCCCTCATACAATGAATCGGTATAAACCCTTTTTGTATCAAAGGGAATGATCTCAGAATACTTGACCTGATATCGGGTCTGCACTTTAAGCTCGCAGAAAGGTTTGCCTACAGTAAGCGTATCGCCGGTATTTACCGAGTTTATATTGTTCAGATTGTTAAGAAGCGCAAGAACGGGAACGCTTATACCATACATTTCGGCAATGCTTTCAGGCGTTTCGTTTTTGGATACCTTATGAACAGACGGGTTGCTTGATGTTTTGAAAAGCGCAAGAAGATCTGAATATGACCGTTCGTAATTTTTCGGATAAGTATCTCTTACGACCTCTATGCTGTTGAGTATCTCATACGTTTCGTTTCTTTCGCCCGAAAGATACCACGACGCAATCTCTTCGAGAAGTCTTGAAAAATCGTTTTCGTTTTTTGATGTTCCCAGAAGCTGACCGTCAAAGAAAAAACCGTATGACTGGCCGATATATTCCTGAAAGCTGTTGTAGAGCGTTTCTTCTATCTTGCCTGTATCCGTGAGCTCGTCTTTTTCTATAATAACAAAACTCAGCGTCGGTATCGACTCCATTATATATTCGTTTTCTTCGGAAGAAGCGTATATGCGGTTTTCAACGGATGCACGGATATCGTCAAACGTTTGCTGATCCTGCACAAAGGCTACATGTTCATCACCGATGCGCACTTCGAGAGCCACAGAATAAACGCTTGCAGCCCATGATGAAAAAACAATAACGAATATTCCCGCCGCAGGGATCACGACCGGCAAAACCGTTTTGAGAATGCCAAGCAGCACAAGCCCCGCTACTTTCAGAACATGACCGATGATAAATACGGTGCGGTATAAAAAACTTGTGTGCTGAAGATGCGAATATTTGAGTTCTACCGTGAAAGCGGAGTTTTCGGGAAGCGCTTTCAGAACAAAGTAATCCCTGAGCGAGCGCAGCTTTTCCGCAAATTTATCAAGCTTCAGTCTTTTTGACAGACGCCTTAAAAACTTTGCGA
>JAEEGF011618198.1_pt1 | contig 30889 bp, 19 predicted proteins | sample 9134171 | NCBI WGS metagenome assembly JAEEGF01 (sample SAMN16246542, study PRJNA631951) | gut metagenome | biome: gut microbiome; feature: rumen; material: AP-attached | host: Bos | place: Iran: Karaj | collected 2018-10 | reverse complement strand
TTCGTGTTAATTCGCGCGATTCGTGCCAAATTATCACTACCTTTGCAGCCGAAATGAAGAAAGATACAGTGATTATCCTGAGCGGTGGCATGGATTCCGTGACGCTGCTTTACGACCAGCAGGAACGCATCGCACTGGCTGTGTCGTTTGACTATGGCTCGAATCACAATGCTCGTGAGATTCCCTTTGCCCGTCTGCATTGTGAGCGGCTGGGCATCCGTCATATCGTCATCCCGCTCGACTTCATGTCGAAGTATTTCCAGAGTTCGCTGCTCGCAGGGGCTGAAGCGATTCCAGAGGGACACTATGCCGACGAGAACATGCGCTCGACGGTGGTGCCCTTCCGTAATGGCATCATGCTGTCGATAGCCGTCGGCATCGCCGAGTCTAACGGACTGAAGTTCGTGATGATGGCGAACCACGCTGGTGACCACACTATCTATCCTGACTGTACGCCGCAGTTCGTCGATGCTTTCGACGAGGCTGCCCGTGCGGGTACCTATCTGAATGTAGGACTGTTGTCGCCTTTCACCCATTGGACGAAGGCCGACATCGCACGTCGAGGTCAGGAACTCGGCATCGACTACGCTGAGACGTGGAGCTGCTACAAGGGCGGCGAGCGTCATTGCGGTAAGTGCGGCACCTGCGTCGAGCGCCACGAAGCCCTCCTCGAAGCCGGTATCGATGATCCGACTACTTATGATGAATAACAACATAAGACGTTGTTGTTAACCGAAGAGTTCCCGCAGCGCTTCCTCGACCTTGCGGACGGGATGCAGCTGGATATGGAATTTCTTCGCATCGAAGCCTTGAAGATTGTATTTTGGAATGATTATATCGCTGAAGCCTAACTTCTCGGCTTCGGCGATCCTTTGTTCTATGCGGTTGATGGGACGCACCTCGCCTGACAGTCCAACCTCGCCAGCCATACACCAGCCGCTCTCGATGGGTGTATCGACATTGCTCGACAGCACGGCGGCAATCACGGAAAGGTCTATCGCCAAGTCTGTCACCCGCAGACCACCGGCGATATTGATAAATACATCCTTCTGCATCAGCTTGAATCCCACTCGCTTCTCCAGCACTGCTAGCAGCATGTTCAGCCGTCGCTGGTCGAACCCCGTCGCCGAGCGCTGAGGAGTGCCATAGGCCGCAGTCGACACCAATGCCTGCGTTTCCACCAAGAAGGGCCTGACACCCTCGATGGCACTCGAGATGGCGATGCCAGAGAGTCCATCGTGATCCTGCGTCAGCAGCAGTTCCGAGGGGTTACTCACCTGTCGCAGCCCGTTCTGTTGCATCTCGTAGATGCCCAGTTCCGAGGTGCTGCCGAAGCGGTTTTTGATTGATCGCAGGATACGGTACATATAGTGCTGGTCGCCCTCGAACTGTATCACCGTGTCGACGATATGTTCCAGGATCTTCGGTCCAGCGAGCGTTCCCTCTTTCGTGATGTGGCCGATTAGTATCACGGGCACGCAGCTGGTTTTGGCGAAGCGAAGCAGTGATGAGGCGCACTCCCTGACTTGTGCGATGGAACCTGCACTTGATTCCACATCCTCCGTCATTATCGTCTGTATGGAGTCGATGACCACGAGTTCCGGCTTCACGTCCTTGATATGCTCGAACACGTTCTCCAGCGAATTCTCGCAGAGAATCAGGAAATTGTCGTTCTCGCCGCCAAGCCTGTTTGCGCGCATCTTCAGCTGATGTGCACTCTCCTCACCGCTGACGTAGAGAATCTTCTTCTCTGGCAAGCGGAGCATCGTCTGCAGCGAGAGCGTACTCTTGCCGATGCCCGGCTCACCGCCCAAGAGCACGATAGAGCCAGGCACGAGACCGCCGCCCAGCACGCGGTTCAATTCCTCGTCGTGCATGTCGATGCGCGGGTCATCGTGGTTGGAGATGTCGCGCAGACGAAGAACCCTGGCGGCAGATTGGGCGGCAGACTGGGCGGAGAAGCCTGCGTTCAGACCACCCCGTCCTCCGGACACCCCTCCTAACTTAGGAGGAGAAGCGGCTACCTTAATCTCCTTAAACGTGTTCCATTGTCCACAAGCTGGACATTTCCCTATCCACTTCGGCGACTCCTGGCCGCAGTTGGAGCAAACATATGCTATTTTGTCTTTTGCCATATCGACTGCAAAGTTACAAATAATTTGTGATACGTAAGCATCAAAAGCTGGCTTTTTTCTTTTTCAAGCATAAAGCGTTGGAGATTTGAAGGAAAAGTTGTACCTTTGCAGACGATTATGAAACGATTGTTGATAGGACTGACGCTTCTGGGGCTTCTGGCAGCATGCGGTCAGAGCTATGAGGAGACGAAGCGGCTGAGGCAAGAGCAGAAGAAACGCGAACTGCGCGAGGATTCGGCAGCGCTGAAGGTGGCTGTGATGCCCACGCTTGACTGTCTGCCGTTCTACGTGGCTAAGGAACGGGAGATGTTCGATACGGCTGTGGACATCCGACTGAAATGCTATACGGCTCAGATGGATTGCGACACCGCCTTGCTTCGCGGCAGGGTGGAGGTGGCCATCAGCGACCTTGTGAGGGCGGAAAAGATGGAAGGTGAAAAGGGGAAGGGGCTAAAAGGTGAAAAGGTGACACTTTGTTATCTGACCTCGACTAATGCTTATTGGCTGCTGATTGGCAACCGCAACCAGCGCATCACCGACCTCAAGCACCTTGACGACCGCATGCTGGCGATGACACGCTACTCGGTGACGGATATGTTGGGCGACCTCGCCGTAGACAGCGCCAAACTGAAGTCGGAGCGTGTATTCCGCATTCAGGTGAACGACGTGAACGTGAGGCTGGACATGCTGGAGAACAACGAGATGGACGCCTTACTGCTGACGGAGCCGCAACTGACGCAGGCGCTGCTGAAGAAACACCACGTGCTGCTCGACACACGGAAACTGGACATGCAGATGGGCGTTGTCGTCGAGGACAGCGTGAGGATGAGCCATCCTGACCGCCAGCGCCAGCGGGAGGTGCTGATGAAGGGCTACAACATGGCCTGCGACTCGCTGAACCACTACGGCGTGAGACACTATAGCGACGTAATCAGGAAATACTACAAACTGTCGGAACAGGCTTTGCACCAGCTGCCAGACTCGTTGAAGTTCCCGCATGCTCAGGCACCTCGTGAGAAAGATGTGACGCGGGCAAAGGGATATATTAAAGGTGAAAAGGTGAAAAAGTGAATATGGTACATAACGAAGCACTCCATCTGATACTGACCAGCCTGCTGAGGCGCGACCTCGGGGAGGCAATTACGGCGACGGACAATTTCCTGGCCATCCATCCTCATCAGGTGAATACGGACCGGCTGTTCGCTATCAGGACTGACTATCAGCTGATGACCGACTACTGGCGACGGGGATTCAAGGATCCTCAGTTGCCCAATCTCTATGATACGCTGCTGAAACGGATGTACGTGCTCTATGCCAATATCGCCAACGCCTATAACATCCGCCATACACCCCTGCTGACATCGCTCCACTATCGTGCCCACATGTCTGCCCGTGACTGGTCGCCGCAGAATATCCGCGAGGAGCTGGAGTCGTTTGTCTCCGACGTGGCGATGCTCGAACTCGAAGCGCCCCATACCGCAGAACCTAAGCGCAAGGAACTTTATGGGCGGCATCAGCATTCGATGGTCGAGCTGTTCGACTATATCCTCACCTCCGGCATGTGGACGGATGGTTTCTCTTCAGCGATGGAAGAGATGCTGCTGTCGCCCACCGTCGACAGTAGCGACCAGCAGCTACTGGTCAGCGGGGTGATGCTGGCGACGATCAACTGCTTCGACATCACGAAGTTCCGTCTGCTGATACATCTCTATCAGAGAGCCACCGACGAGGAGGTACGCCAGCGTGCACTCATCGGTTGGGCTTTCGCCCTCAACACGGAGATCGCCCAGAGTATCTACGCAGAGGCGAACACCCTGGTGGAGAAACTCTTAGAGGATGAGGCCTGTTGTCAGGAGCTGGTCGAGTTACAGAAGCAGCTCATCTATTGCATCGATGCCGAGCGCGATCACGCCACAATCCAGAATGAGATCATGCCCGACCTGATGAAGCAGCCAGGCTTCCGCATCACCCGCAACGGGATAGAAGAGAACGACGAGAGCGACCTCAACGAGATACTTCATCCTGACCAGACGGAGGCCAATCTGGAACGCGTTGAGGCCAGCTTCAACAAGATGCTCGACATGCAGAAACAAGGTTCGGACATCTATTTCGGCGGATTCTCGCAGATGAAGCGCTTCCCCTTCTTCAACGAACTGGCTAACTGGTTCATACCCTTCGATTTCAACCATCCCGAATTGGCGGCGATCTCGGATAGGTTCAAGAACAGTCGCTTCCTCCATTCCGTCATCCGCAGCGCCCCCTTCTGCAACAGCGACCAATACTCGTTCGCACTGGCTTTCGATCAGGTGGTGAACAGGATACCGCCAAGCTACATGGAGTTTATGGAGAACAGCGAGGCGACGTTCTATGAGTTTGCTTCTGAGGAGAAGAACACGCCGACCTTTATCCGCCGTATGTGTTTGCAGGACCTGTACCGCTTCTTCCGTATCTTCAAGGAGCGCGATGCCTTCACAAATATCTTCGATTCTGAGGGGCACGGTTATCTCATTCTGTCGAAGTCCACGTTCAGACAGACGCACGTTGAGGCTTGTTTCAACGATGTGACAGCTTTCCTACTGAAGAAGAACAGACGCATGGAGGCTGCTGCGATACTCGATAATTATGGTGAGCACCGTCGTGACTTCCATTATTATATGATGTCGGCTTATCTGGGTCGCGAGCCAAAGGCGAACTACGCCCAGGCGCTGGCTTTGCAGCCTGAAAATGAGCGCGCTCTGGCCGGCTATGCAAGAGCCCTCTTCAACGAAGACGCTTTCCAGGAGGCGTTGGATGCTTACGACAAACTCCTTGCCAAGCAGCCTGACAAGAAATCCTATCAGCTGAACAAGGCCGTCTGTCTGACCAATCTGAAACGCTATGATGAGGCTGAACGCGTGTTGTTCCGCCTGAATTACGAGTCGGAGGACGATGCGAATGTGAATCGTGTCCTGGCCTGGACACTCACTTGCAATGGCAAATACAAACAAGCGGAAAAACTATATAATCAGTTGCTGTCTGAAGGGAAACCTGCTGCGGACGATCTGCTGAACTACGGGCTCTGCCTCTGGTTCAGCGGACATATCGACGATGCCGCAGACTGTTTTCACCGTTATCTCTTGGAGAGCGGTGAGGCGAAGGAGTCGATCATCGAGAACGAATTGGAACTGATCCGTGAGAAGGGCATCACGGAACCTGAGATCCAGATGATGCTCTACATCCTCTGAGACCTGCTCACTCTCATCTCCTTAATTACCCTAATCACCCTCTCACTCATCATCGTCCCTAAGAGTGGGATCCCTATGCCGGCGATGGTGTAGAGTATCCAGAAGAGGTCCTGCTGCGAGTAGTCATGTATCACCATGTGGCAGCCGATCTGTCTTGGGTCGAGACCATAATACCAGATTTTCAGCAGACTTACTACCTTATACGAGATGATGTGGAAGATGAATATGTTCAGCGTGTGGTCGCCTGTATACACCAGGAACTTCTTCACCCAGCCCTTCGTGCCGTCTATCCAGCGGCTGATGTTGTAGGTCATGAGGAATCCCAACAGAGCAGGTATGGGCAGCGAGAGGAACTGCGTGAATGTGGAGCGCCAGTTCATGTTGGCCGTCAGGTATTTTGAGAACAGGTAGACGACGATGGCGCAGACGAGCGTCATCGGCAGCGAGACATATACGCGGGCTATGGCCTTATGATATGCGTCGACGAACTGCCGGAAGATGAATCCGCAGCCGAAGAAGAAACAGCCCATCATATCGCGATAGCCTCCCTGCACGAGATTGATCACACGCAGCCCCTCGTATGTCTTCCAGCCGCAGAGCAGGAGCATGATGAGGCAGATGAGGTAGGGTGTTAATGTTCTTGTCCTTTTGGGCAAAACCTTTAATGCCACCTTATATATAATAAGGTATAGGATGCTGGCGACGAAGAGTCCGCGGAAGAACCAGAACGCGCCGCAGAGGAAGGCATCGTAGCCTGCCATCGCTGTGACGATGGTCCACAGGTTCTGCTGTATCTGATGCCAGGAGTAGGGGTGTGTAACACCACCGGCCTCATTGCCGAAGGTCTCGTTGAGGATGCCCAGGTCGAACATCCAGTTGTGGATGATGAGGAAGAAGACAGCCCATTTCACGAAAGGCCAGTAGAGGCCCTTCACACGTTTCTTGACGAAGGTCGCCTCGTCGTTGAGGTATTTCAACGAGAAGAAGTAGCCGGCCGTGATGAAGAACAGGGGCATGTGGAACTCGAAGATGAACTTGCACAGCCATCCTGGGGCTTCTGCGTGGGCGATGACCATCAGGATAATGGCGATGCCCTTGGCGATGGAAATAGTTGTGTCCCTTTTCACCTTTTCACCTTTACCATTACAGCCACGGGGTGAGCAGATGTCCCAACCAACCTCGGAATCGTTTCCATGTGGTGCGGCTGCGTTTGTATTCCTCTTCTGTCAGAAGGTCGCACTTCTTCGTGTCCTCGATGAATTTCTCGTCCAGCTGGCGCGTTACGTCCTTGTCGATGATAAGGGCATTGATCTCGTAGTCGAAACGCAGGCTGCGGGCGTCGAGGTTCGTGCTGCCGACGGTACAGTATTTGCCGTCGACCATCATGATCTTCGAGTGGTGGAAGCCCGGACGGTAGCGCCAGATGCGGGCTCCGCGCTTCATCAGCTTGCGGAGGTTATAATACACGACGTCGGGCACCAGCGGCACATCGTATCTCGACGACATGATGATATCCATCTTCACGCCCCGTTCCGCACAACGTTTCAGGGCCTTGATGACAGACGAGGTAGGACAGAAGTATGGGTTGACGATCTTCACGGAGTCCTTGGCGTTGTCGAGGGCACTGATATAGAACTGCCGCATGATCTTGTTCGTAGTATGTGGCTCACGGGTGGCGATGCCCACCATCTTGTCGCCAGCCTCTTTCGCCTGAAAGTATTTCTTGTCGGTCAGTTTCTCCTTCGTCAGTTTCTCCCAGAAGCGGATGAAGATATCCTGCAGCTCGTTCACGGCAGGTCCCTCGATGCGGCAATGCATATCGCGCCATTCGCCCACCTGTTCCGTACCCACGAGATAGTAGTCGGCCACGTTCATTCCACCTGTATAGCCGATCTTACCGTCGATGACCACAATCTTACGATGGTCGCGGGGCCAGATGTGGTTTACCCAGGGGAAGCGGATGGGATCGAACTCGTAGATCTCGATACTGTCTTCATGGAGGGCCTTCAGATGCGACTTCTTCAGCGGTTGGTTGTTCGAGTCGTTGCCAAAGCCGTCGAAGACGGCACGCACCTCCACACCTTCCTTCCTCTTCTCCCTGAGGATGTCGAAGAGCAAGCCTGCGATGGAGTCATTGCGGAAGTTGAAGTATTCCAGGTGTACGCTGCTCTTCGCCTGGCGGATGGCTTCGAACATGTCTGCGAACTTCTCCTTGCCCGACATGAGCAGCTTGACCTCATTGCCTTTGGTGAACTGAATACCATATTCGCTCATCTGTCTGACGATGAGCGAATCACTGGTCTCCGCATGTGTATACAATGATATCAGCAGGAATGCGATGATTCCTGCTGATCGTCTGATTTGTGTCATTTCCTGTGTTTCAGTCTGTATTCGAGTGGCGTCATACCGAACTTCTCCCTGAAGATGTTGATGAAGTTCTCTGCGGTCAGGAAACCGATGTTCGAGGCCAACTCACTCATATTGATGTTTGTACGCTTCAGCAGGATACAGGCGTGTTTCAGTCGCATGTCGCGCACGAGTTCTGCCGGTGTCTTGTTCGTGATATTCCTCACCCTGTGGAAGAAGGGCACGCGTCCCATACCCATTGCGGAGGCCATCTCTTCGAGGCTGATCTGTCCGCGGCTCATGTTCTGCATCACGTATTGTTCGATGTTCTTCAGCAGCTGCTGGTCCATCGCGTCGAGCATCGAGTAGTCTGACATAGTCTCCTGTTCCTCCAGCGCTTCCTCGATGACGGGCTGCTGGGTGGCCAGCTGGGTATTGTCGCGCCTGACGACCTTTGTGTCCACGCGGGCCATCGGATCGTCGTCGGCGATGATGTCGTCATTGTCGTCGTCCTTCTTGATCTCACCCATGTCAATACTCTCTGTGGCAGTCGTCATACTGGCGTTGCGGTCTTCGAGCATACGTGTCTCTGCGCCTTCGATGAGGTTGCTGTTCATCTCGATGGGGCCGAGACCGAGGATCTTGTTGAAGCGCATCGTAGCATCCTGCAGGTTGAACGGTTTCGAGAGGTAGTCGTCGGCAGAGAGGGTGATGTTCTGCGAACGCATGTCCTGTGGCGTGAGCACACCCTCGGTCATCAGCACGAACTTGATCTTCTGCGTCCTCGGGTTCATCTTCAGCTGGTTACAGAGGTCGCTACCAGTCAGTCCAGGCATATCCTGCTTACAGACGACAAGGTCGCACTGCATCTCTTCGAGGTCGGCAGCCGCCTTCTCGCTGCTGTTGTAGGCGAAGAAGTTGTAGACGTATTTGAAACGTGCGGTAGCAAACTTCAGGAAGTCGTCGTTGTCGTCGATCATCACGACGGTGAACTTCATCGTAGGTGCGTCGAGGGCAGCCCTTGACATCGTGATCTCAGAGGTGAGGCTCTCGGTAGCGATGTCGGGCAATTCTATCTCTCCCCGTCCGTTGAGCTCCAGACGGTCGTGGACGGCGTTCTTCGCACGTTCCTCCGGGTGCTCCAGACTGGTCTGCATATCACTCACTCGGGTGATAATCTGCAGCATCTGCGAGTGGAGGGCATTGAGCTGCTCACGCTCCTCGAGTGTCTTCTCCTTCTCTGAGAGATTGCCGATGATCGAGGTCATACGGGCCATCGGCTGACGCAGATCCTCGCTGGCCGCCTTGATCTCCTCACGCTGCATGGCCAGCTCCCGGATGACGGCTTTCTTACGGGCCTTGATAGCCCTCAGCTGTTTGATGCCGACGCGCCAGAAGTAGATGATGACGAGCAGGATGATGATGTAGGCGAGGATCATCCACCACGACAGGAGCCAGTGGCGGGCGATGGTGATCTCGAGCGTACGTTCCTGATCACTGACAGCACCCTCGGCACTCACGGCTTTCACGTGCAGCGTGTATTTGCCGCTGGAGAGGTTGCGGAAGGTGACACCATGCGTCAGTGCGTTACCGTTGCGCCAGTCTTCATCACGGCCTTCCATCCAGTACATGAACTGCAGGCGCTCGCTCTGGTTGTAGTTGCCTGCAGCGAATTTGATGGTAAATGTATTCTGGTTGTGACCCAGTTCGAGCTTGTTCGTCTCGTTGAGGGCCTGAGGCAGCACGATACGCTCCTGGTACATATGACCGGTCAGAATCTCTTCCTCACCGATGAACAGCTGTGTGAGCATCACGCGTGGCAGGTCGTTAGTGTCGTCAGAGGCCTTTTCAACCACCCAGTTCACACCATAGAGTCCTCCTAACAGCACGTTGCCGTCCTGCTGGGTGATGATGGAACCCGGGTTGAACTCATTGCTCTGCAGACCGTCTACCGTCGTGTAGTTGTAGAGACCGTAGTTGTTCGTACCCTCCTCGTGGTTACGCTGCACGACGATGCGGCTTACGCCGCTGCTGGTGGTCACCCAAATATTGTGGTTCTTGTCTTCCGCGATACCGCATACGTTATTGTTGCTAAGACCCTGTTTTTCAGTCAGGTAGTTCAGCGAGTCGTTTTCCAGGTTCAGGATGTTCAGACCTTCACGCGTACCAATCCAAATGAGTCCCCGGGAGTCCTGCATCACCTGGGTGATGTAGTTATTAGTGAACGACTTGAGGTTAGACTTGTTGCCTGTGAGCACCGTCCGGTCTGTGGTCGAGAGGTTCAGGATCAGCAGTCCCTCAGCCGTACCCACGTAGAGGTCGTTGCTCTTGCCATTCTTGTTGTAGAACAGGCTGGTGATGTTGTTGGTCGACAGCTTGCCGTTCTCACGGGTATACGAGGAGAACGTGTTCATCTTGGGATTGTACACCTGCATACCGCCGTTGGTGGCAATCCACAGGTTACCGATCTTATCCGTAGTGAGAGCGTTGATATGGTCATCGATGAGGGTGGCAGAACTGTCTGTGGCCAGCGAGTAGATCTTCGACACACCGTCCTTCACGCGTGTCAGACCGTTGCGCTTCGAACCGATCCATAGGCTGCCGTCGGGGGTGGTGGCCATGCAGGAAACCTTCATGCTGGCCAGGTTTCCTTCGAATCCGATGACACCCTTGTCACTCGTACCATACCAGATGGTGCCGTTGGCATCTTGTGTGATGGCCGTGATGTCGCCGATATGACGGGCGCCGAAGCGGTAGATGTACTGTCCGCAGTAGGCCACACCCGACTTTTCCGTTCCCACCCAAAGCAGGTCTGTATCGTCCACGTAGACACTCTGGATGCTGATCTTTTCGACCTCACCCGGGTTCATGTTGATATTACGTGGTATGACACTCTCTATGGTATGTGTGTTGACGTTCATCCTCAGCAGTCCGAGCTGGTCTGAGCCAACCCAGATGTTACCTGAGCGGTCGCCGGCCATACCGTTGATATTGCGGTCTACACCATAGCCTGTCAGTCCGAGCGAGGGGCCGATGTTCATGTCCCACTCCCCGGCACTCTTGTTGTACATATACAGCGTTCCCTGTCCGTAGAGCCAGATGTTGTCCTGCTGGTCGGCAAAGGCGCGTAGCGACTTCGTACGACGGTGCTTCAGCTGTGTCAGTCCATCTGTCGCCCAGACGGTATGCTGCTGGTGCATGACGTCGCAGCAGACGAGCCTGCCGTCGTCATACACGATGACGGCTCCGTCGCGACACTCGCTGATCGAGCAGACCACACCTTGCGGGATGCCCTGTGCGTCGTTCGTGTAGCCAAACTCATAGAGCAGCTGCTGTTGCTGGTTGTAGGCCACCACACCCTTGTTGGGAATGGCGCCCCAGAGGTTCTTATGACGGTCGATGTACACGATGCTGGGGATAGTCTCGATACCCATGCGGGCGAAGGTCTGCTTCATGTCGCGTTCGAAGGTCTCCGTCTGCGGATGATAGATGCAATAGCCGGAGGAGGTCTGGATGAGCAGGTTGCCGTCAAGCATCTCCTGGATGGAGTTGATGTAACTGTCGTTCAGCGACGATCCGTCCTGCGAGTCGCTCTGGAAGTTGCGGAAGGTGTAGCCGTCAAAACGGTATAGGCCCGCAGGCGTTCCGAACCAGACGTATCCCCGCGAGTCTTTAAGGATACAGTTCACCTGGCTGGAAGTGAGTCCGTCACGTGCGTCGAGTGTCTTAAACAGGAAATCGCCTGGTGCCGCATTCAACGGCAGCCTCTGCATTACCGTCACTGCCACGAGTGGCAATGCCAGCATTATTCCGATCAGTAGTTTCTTTATCTTCATTGCGGTAGCAAATTTTTCACTTTTCATTTTTCACTTTTCCCTTATATCATGCACGAATAGTGGTCTACGACGCCAAGCAGGTGATTGTCGCCATCGATGACCAGCACAGAGTGCACTTTATATTTGTTCATGATCCTTTGTATCTCCGTGATCTTCGTGTCCGCCTTCACCGTCTTGGGCGTGCGCGTCATAATGTCGCTGACGGTACGGTCGAAAAACTCTGCCTGCCATTTCTCCATCGCCCGGCGAATGTCGCCGTCGGTGATAAGACCTACGATCTTGTCGTCGACCACAGCGATGCCCAGTCCGAGTTTGCCTTTGCTTACGAGGATGATAGCCTCGCCCAGATGCATCTCCGGTGGCAGTACGGGCAGGTCTTCCTTGAACATCACATCCTGTGCCGTCGTCAGCAGGCGTTTGCCCAGTTCGCCGCCAGGATGGAACTGAGCGAAGTCCCTGGGCTGGAAATTGCGCTTCTCGATGAGTGCGATGGCGAGGGCGTCGCCCATAGCGAGTTGTGCCATCGTCGAACTGGTGGGGGCGAGGTTCAGCGGACAGGCTTCTTTCGCCACGCCTACATTCAGGTGGCATGTGGAGTATTTCGCCAGCAGTGAGTCGGGGTGGCCGCTCATGCCGATGATGGGAATATGCATGTGGAGTACCATAGGTATAAAACGCAGCAGCTCGTCTGTCTGGCCGGAGTTAGAGATGGCCAGCACCACGTCATCTGAGGTCATCACACCCAGGTCGCCGTGGAACACGTCAAGCGGGTTGATGAAGAACGAGGGCGTGCCTGTCGACGACAGCGTAGCAGCGATCTTCGCGCCGATATGTCCGCTCTTGCCCACGCCAGTGACGATAATCTTGCCCTTACAGTCGTACATCAGCTCGACGGCCTGCTCGAACTTCTCGTCGAGTTTTTCTATCAGTCCGAGCACGGCTGCTGCCTCGTCCTTGAAACACTGTATTGCTAATTCTCTTGCCTTCACGTCCAATAATTCCGTAAATCCTTTATTCAGAAATAATTTGCTGCACCAGATTCTCGAGTTTGTCGAGCTCCAGCATGTTGGCGGCATCGCTGAGGCCTTTGTCGGGGTCGGGGTGTACCTCGAAGAAATAGCCTGTGGCTCCGAAGGCCTTGGCAGCGAGGGCCATCTGGGGCACGAAGCGGCGGTCGCCGCCCGTCTTGTCACCGGCGCCTCCCGGACGCTGCACACTGTGCGTGCAGTCCATGATGACTGTCGGTACGATCTCCAGCATGTCCGGGATATTACGGAAGTCCACCACGAGGTTGTTGTAGCCCATCATGTTACCACGCTCCGTGAGCCACACCTCCTTGGCGTCGGCCTCGCGGGCTTTCTCCACGGGGAACCACATGTCGCGCCCCGAGAGGAACTGCGCCTTCTTGATGTTCAGCGTGCGTCCCGTCATGGCGGCAGCCACGAGCAGGTCAGTCTGGCGGCAGAGGAAGGCTGGAATCTGCAAAACATCGCACACCTCGCCGACGGGTTGTGCCTGCCACGACTCATGAATGTCCGTTAACACGCGCAGGCCATACTTTGACTTGATGTCGTTCAGCATCGTCAGTCCGCGCTCCAAGCCTGGCCCACGGAATGAGTGGATGCTGGTGCGGTTGGCCTTGTCGAATGATGCCTTGAAAATGATATCAGTACCCTGTTTGGCGTTGATTTCCACCAACTTACGTGCCACCGTTTCGAGCAATTCTGCCGACTCGATGACACAAGGGCCTGCTATGATAGTTACCTTACTATTCATAATAATGCTGCAAAAATACGCATTTAATTCAATATCGCCAAATTTTTTTGCAATTATTTTACAATATGAACGTCTCTCTGTGGGAACGGGATGCTGACGCCATTGTCGTTGAGGGTGTCGTAGACACATTTCAGCACGTCGCTGATGACGTACGACTTCTTCGGCGCCTCCGCCCAGACGAACAGCTTGAAGTTCACGCTTGAGTCGGCCATCTCAGATACGACGCATTTCACATCCTTCGAACGGTCTATCCATGTGTGGCGCAGGCTGTTGACAGCCTTCTCCACCAGTTCCGTCACCTCTTTCAGGTTCGATCCGTAGGCTACGCCGAAGGGCACTACAGCCAGTACGTAGCCGTGATTCCTGGTCAGGTTCTTATAGTTGCTCTTGAACAATTGCGAGTTCTGGAAGGTGATCACCTCGCCATAGAGCGAATCCACTACCGTCGATGTGTAGCTGATAGTGCGCACCTTGCCCATCGTGTCGTTCACCTGTATCCAGTCGCCCACCTTGATGCGGCCGGCCATCAGCGAGGCACCGTAGTAGATGTTCTCGATGATGTCCTTCGAGGCGAAACCGATACCTGTGGAAAGTCCGCCGGAGATGGCGACGAGCCAGGTGACGCTGATATTGAGGATGGAGAGTGAAATCATCAGCCACACACCCCATACGAACACCTGGATGACGTTCCTTCCCATCACCTCGCGCGAGGCCGCCGTCGTGGGGTCTCGGTGTACATAGTGCAGCCGCAGCAGCGAGAGGATGGTGCTTGCGATCCAGCGGAAGAGGAACCACAGACAGATGACGATTGACAGTTTCAGGATCGATACCTGCAGGTTCTCCAGGTTGATGAACTGGTAGTTGAAGATGCGCCAGCAGAGCTCGTTCAGGTTGAACACCTCCGCGGCCCAGTAGACGCTCACCATCAGCGACAGTACACTCAGTACGGGCATCACCACCTGTTCCACCAGCCGGTAGGCCCACGTCTTCGTGGCAGGCTTCTCGGCCAGTCCGTGGCGCTGGGCGTAGTTGTGGATATACTGGCTGACGCAGGTGATGGTCAGCACGCACGTCAGCTGCATGATCCACCAGATGAGCAGCTGCACGGCCAGCAGCGTATAGCCCGACCAGGCACAGACCACTGAGGCGATGAACACCGTCAACGAGATATACGAATAAAACATGTCCGAGCGCGGGATGTTCTTGTTATGCCGACGGATGACGCTCCACTGCCAAAGCCCGCAGCAGAGTAGGATAGGAGGCAGGAGCATGTTCACCAGCTCGTTGGGTACCAGCACGATGCGGAACACGATGACGATGAAACCGATGATGATGAGCGGCGAGTAGATGCGGAATGCGCTTCGTATCTGCTCGCCGTCCACGCGCAGCAGTAGCGAGATCAGGATTACGCCCAGCAGCCACGCATACTCCACCAGCAGCGTCGATGCCATCACGAGGAAGTTCTGGCCCGTGTTGTTCACAAACAGTCCCTGTATCAGCGCGAAGGTCACGGTGGTCGTCGCCATGATGATCGCAGGCCGCTTCTTACGGTATTCGGGCGTGTCGAAGCGCTTGGGCAGCAGCAGACGGAAGAACAGCTGGTTGAGTAGGATGGCGACGAGCACGAACACGCCGATGGCGATAAATGTGCCTAGGATCCACTGGCTGCTCCAGTCGGAGTTCTCGTTGGCATAGAGGTCGTACTTCTTCTCCATCGCCTCCGTCAGGTTCTTCCAGTTGCGGCCGAAGCGAGACATCAGCGTGAAATAGTTCGACGTGCCGTTGATGAACACGCTCTGCTTGATGTCAGAATAGCGTTTCTGGGCGTAGTCGTTCAGCACGCTCAGACGGTTCTCCGTTCGGTTGTAATAAGAAATATACTTTTCCAGCTGGTCGGAGCCGTCCAGCAACAGCCCCCGGATGCTCTCTGCCAGCATCACGCACGAGTCACGTTTCTGGACGCCCTCTTTGCCCAGCACCCTGTCGGGCATGATTCTCAGGCTGTTGATCAGGCTGTCGTACCGCGCTATCTCGCGCTTGTTGTGCGAGAGGAACGTCTTAAAGGGTAGCTGGCGCGAGTGGAACTCATGGTACTGTTCCGTCGCCTCGTGGCAGGCATAGGTCAGGTCGAACACGTTCTCCTGCTGCTGCGAATAGAGCATCAGTGCGTTCTGGTCGGCCCGTTTCATCGTGCTCACCAGCTCCTGGATGATGGTCTTGTTGCGCTGTTTTCTCACTTCTGACCGTTCCTTCAGTTCCATGTTGTAGCGTAGCAGCTCCGTCTTCAGGATGGCGAGTGTCTGCTGAAGGTCTTTTTCCTTCAGCACCGCCCCTGCCTCCGTCAGCATGAATGTGAGCAACACGCCTATCAATAACAGTTTCTTCATCATTTAATTTAATAATGTGTAGTTCTTCGTTTATGTCGTGCAAAAGTACATAAAAAACTCCATTTCGCGTATAATTTTCCCAATAATCTTGCAGATTTATGTAAAATTGACTACTTTTGCAGTAGAATTTAAGTAAAAATACTACGATTATGCTCACACTAATCGCCGACAGTGGCAGCACGAAGACTGACTGGGCCTTGACGGGTGAAGACCCCTCACCGCGCCGTGCGTCAGCCGCCACGCGTTTCCACACACAAGGTATCAACCCCATCCATCAGTCCGACGATGAGATCCGTCAGATTCTGCATCAAGAACTCCTGCCGTATCTCTCCAACGAGAACATCAGTCATGTCTATTTCTATGGCAGTGGCGTGCGGCCGGAGAAAGAGGCGCCGATGGCGCAGCTGCTCCGTGAGATGTTCTCCTGCGCCGAGGTCGTTGAGGCCCACTCCGATCTGCTGGGAGCCGCCCGTGCCCTCTGCGGACATGACTACGGCATTGCCAGCATCTTGGGCACAGGAGCCAATTCATGTCTTTATGACGGTAAGAACATCCTCCAGCATACGCCTGCCTTGGGCTATATTCTTGGCGACGAGGGGAGTGGGGCAGTGATGGGTAAGCGCTTCCTGCACGACCTCTACTGCGGACTTTTGTCGGAGAATATAAAGGTTGCATTTGAGAAGAAAACGAAGCTCACGCTGCCGGAGATCATTAACCGCGTCTACCGCCAGCCGCTGGCGAACCGTTTCTTAGCCAGCTTAACAGAGTTCATCCACGACCACCTTGACGATCCTGCCGTCGAAGAGCTCGTGCGACAGAGCTTTATCGACTTCATCCGTATCTATATTGCCCCTTATGAGCATCAATACCTGCCACTTTCCTTCGTCGGCAGCATCGCTTACTACTTCCGCGACCAGCTTGCAGAGGCCGTAGAATCCGAAGAATATACCCTCGGCACCATCCTCCACAACCCCATCGAAGGTCTCGTGGAGTATCATAGTCAGAATCTAATGTAAATAAAATTCATTATAATTAATGTGGCGGTATATCATCCTGTTATTGTGCATTTTCGGGCATTTTTGAGTGTTTTGAGTTTACTTAGACCAAACTTTGAGTTTCCTTAGCCCAAAGTCGGACTTTCCTTAGCCTAATCTTTCGCTTTTTCTAACCTTTTCCAAATGACATCTTTACAACATCAATATGTAAAGTAATATTATCATGCTTTGGTCATGACGGTCATTTGGTCAAAATGGTCAAAATCGATTTCTGATCCGCATTTTAAATTTAAAGTATATATATTATATATAATATATATACTTTAATACTAATTTGTCTTCTCCAGGACGAAAATGACAAATGACCATTTTGACCATTTTGACCACATTTGTGTTAAGACATTGTGTCTTCTGTGGTGATGGAAAAGCTTTGCGATTTCTTTTGTAATTTTTTACAAAAACATTTGGTGGATTCAATTATTTTTTGTACCTTTGCGGCATGAAAAATTTAAGTTTAAATCTTGGAATGAAGCTCCTCGTGATGCTTGTGATGGCGGTTGTGGTCACTGCCTGCAGTCAGGCTGTGAAAGAGGCTGTCAGCCCCTTTGTGACTGTAGAGGACGGTCATTTCGTGAAGGGCGGCAAACCATATTATTATGTGGGTACGAACTTCTGGTACGGTGCCATCTTAGGCTCTGAAGGGCAGGGCGGCGACCGCGAGCGGCTTGCCAAGGAACTCGACCTGTTGAAGGCTCAAGGCATCGACAACCTGCGCGTGCTCGTGGGCTCGGACGGTGAGCGCGGCGTGAAGACAAAGGTGGAGCCAACCTTGCAGATAGCCCCAGGTGTGTATAATGATACGATCCTTGCCGGTCTGGACTACCTCCTTCAGGAGATGGGCAAGCGCGATATGGTGGCCGTGCTCTACCTGAACAACTCGTGGGAGTGGAGCGGTGGCTACGGTTTCTACCTTGAGCAGGCCGGAGCCGGCAAACAGCCGAGGCCGGACGACGTAGGCTATCCCGCCTTTATGAATGCGATGGCACAGTACGCCACGAACGAGAAGGCCCACGAACTGTTCTACGACTACGTGCGTTTCATTATCGGAAGGACCAACCAATATACGGGCAAAGCCTATAAGGACGATCCGGCCATTATGTCGTGGCAGATCGGCAACGAGCCGCGCGCGTTTTCGAAAGAGGCGTTGCCAGCCTTTGAGAAATGGATAGCAGAGGCTGCGAAACTTATCCGTGAACTCGACCCGAACCACCTGATCTCCATCGGTTCGGAGGGTGCTTGGGGCTGCGAGGGTGACTTCGACTGCTGGGAGCGTATCACGGCCGACGAGAACATCGGCTATGCCAACATCCACCTCTGGCCCTACAACTGGGGCTGGGCAAAAGCCGACTCGCTGATCGAAAACCTGCCGAGGGCAAAGACGAACACGAAGGAGTATATTGACCGTCACCTCGACATCTGCGCGAAGATTAAGAAGCCGCTGGTGATGGAGGAGTTCGGCTATCCGAGAGACGGCTTCCAGTTCGCCATCGGCACGCCGACGCAGGGACGGGACGGCTTCTATGAGTATGTCTTCTCCCTGGTGGCCGACAACGCTGAGAACGGCGGTTACTTCGCCGGCTGCAACTTCTGGGGGTGGGGCGGACTGGCCCAGCCGCAGCACGAGCAGTGGCAGGTGGGCGATGACTATACGGGCGATCCTGCCCAGGAGGCTCAGGGACTGAACTCGGTGTTCGCCAACGACACGACGACGCTGGAGGTCATCCGCTCGCAGGTGGATCGCATGAGCAAATTGACAAAATAGTGTCATTATGTGACAAAATAAAGTAAGGGTGTTTGCAGAGATTGTCGTACCTTTGCACCGCAATTAAAAATCAACTAAAAGCAAAATGAAAAGACTAATAGCAATGATTCTCTGTGTGATGGCGTTCTCGACGCTGTTGGCACAGATCCGCGGTTCAGAGATCCAGGTACTCGTGCAGCCAGACCATCAGGACTGGACGTACAAGACGGGTGAGAAAGCCTCCTTCACCGTCAGTGTGCTGAGATCAGGTACGTTGGTGGACAATGTGAGCATCGACCTTGCCGCTGGTCCTGAGATGTATCAGGACGTGAAGAAGACAACCGTACTCAAAGACGGAACGATGAAACTGACCGGTACGATGAAGCAGCCCGGCTTCTACCGTGTGGACGTGACTGCCCATGTAGACGGCAAGGACTACAAGGGTGCCTGCGGGGCAGCGTTCTCGCCTGAACAGCTTCAGCCGTCGACGGTGATGCCGAAGGACTTTGAGACGTTCTGGGAGGGTGTCATCAGTGAGGCCCGCAAGACACCGCTGGAACCTACAAAGCGCCTGCTGCCTGAGCGTTGTACGAAGGATGTGAACGTGTATGAGGTGAGTTTCCAGAACCTGCAGCTGAACTACCGCACCTATGGCATTCTCAGTGTGCCGGTGAAAGAGGGCAGGTATCCTGCGCTGCTGCGTGTGCCCGGTGCTGGCGTGAGACCCTATGGCGGTGACATCTGGACAGCATCCCAGGGAGCCATCACGCTGGAGATTGGTATCCACGGTATTCCTGTGACGATGGAACAGAAAGTGTACGACGATGTGTTCAACGGTGCGTTGATGGGCTACTGGGAATTCAACATGGACAATCGTGACAAACATTATTATAAACGTGTGATAGTGGGCTGTATCCGTGCCCTCGACTACATCGAGGAGTTCACGCCCTGGAACGGAAAGGAACTGGGTGTGACGGGTTCGTCGCAAGGGGGATTCCTCTCACTTGCTACCGCAGGCCTCGACAAGCGCATCACGTACTACGCCCCCGTGCACGCTGCCTGCTGCGACCATACGAACTCGCTGAGAGGTATCGCCTGTGGCTGGCCGCACTATTTTTATTATAATAAAGGTGTAGGTCAGGAGAAGCAGATCGAGACGTCGTGCTATTACGACGGCATCAACTTCGCCCGGCTGATCACTGACCAGCAGACTGGTTGGTTCTCGTTCGGCTACAACGACGATGTGGTGCCTCCCACTACCGCCTGGGCGACGTACAACACGGTGAAGGGTCCGAAGACCATCAAGCCCTATCAGGCCACGTGGCACTTCTGGTTCCAGGAGCAGTGGGACGAGTGGGAGAACTGGCTGTTGAAACAGATGAAACTGAGATGATTTTTTAATCCGTAAGAAAATAAAGAATAAATATTATGAAGAAATTGATAATGATGGCAATCGCGGCGGTAGCAGTAGCCGCTTGCACGACACAGAAACAGGCAGAACCGGAGAAGGCGGTGGCACAGCAGTTGATGGAGCGCCTCGACACACTCCGCAGTAAGGGCTATATGTTCGGTCATCAGGACGATCCGTTTTACGGTCTGACTTGGGAATACCAGCCTGACTCGAGTGATGTGAAGAATGTCTGTGGCGACTGGCCCGCCGTGATGGGCTTTGAGCTCGGCGGTATCGAGATGGGCGACGCCAAGAATCTCGACAGTGTGCCCTTCACCAAGATGCGTGAGGAGATCGTCAAGCATTATGAGCGTGGTGGCATCGTGACCATCAGCTGGCATCCGCGTAACCCGTTGACCACTATCCCCGGTGGTGGTAACGCAGGACAGAAGTGGCCCGAGGGGACAGCTTGGGATGTCAGCGACTCGACAGTGGTGAAGAATGTGCTGGTGGGCGGCTCACACGAGAAGCCCTTCTTGGGATGGATGCGTCGCGTAGGTGATTTCCTCGAGACTTTGAAGACCGACGACGGTCAGAAGGTGCCCATTATTTTCCGTCCTTGGCATGAGAACACGGGTTCGTGGTTCTGGTGGGGAGAGAAACTCTGTACGGCAGACGAGTATAAAGCACTGTGGAACCTGTTGCAGGACTATCTGAACGGTCGTGGTTTCGACAACCTGCTCTGGGCCTACTCGCCCGGTATGGCTCCCGACCTCGACGAAGCCAAATACCTGGAGCGCTATCCTGGTGATGACCGCATCTCGCTCGTGGGCATCGACGGTTACCAGTGGGGCACGAAGGAGGACTTCGTGGCACAGTTGGATGCCAACCTCGCCATGCTGACAAAGTTTGCCGCCGATCGCGGTAAGATCGCTGCGCTGACGGAGTGCGGACTGAAGAACCTCACGGATTCCATGTGGTGGATGTCGACGCTGACTCCCGTGCTCGACAAGTATCCCATCAGCTACTTCCTCGTGTGGCGCAACTACAAGGAAGAGTGGTTTGGGCCCTCGCCCTCAAAGCCCGATGCTCCATATTTTAAAGAGATGTATAATAAGAAGAATGTTTTATTCCTCAAAGAAATAAAAGACTATGAGTGAATTTGAACAGAAAGTAGCAGCTTTGCGTGCTCATCATGAGGAGCTGCTGAGCCGGAAGAACGAACCACAGGAGTGGGGGAATGGCATTTATGAAAAGTATAAGTATCCAGTGGTGACGGCTGCTCATGTACCGCTGGAATGGAAATACGACTTCAACGAGCAGGACAATCCCCACCTGATGCAGCGTATCATGTGCAACGCCACGCTGAACTCTGGTGCCTTAAAATGGCAAGGTAAGTATCTGCTCATCGTCCGTGTGGAGGGTGCAGACCGCAAGAGCTATTTCGCTGTGGCAGAGTCGCCCAACGGCATCGACAACTTCCGCTTCTGGGAGGAACCCATCACGATGCCCGACGACGTGATTCCCGCCACGAACATTTATGATATGCGCATCACGCAGCACGAGGACGGCTGGATCTACGGCGTGTTCTGTGCCGAGCGCCATGACGACTCGCAGCCTGGCAACCTCTCCGCTGCTACGGCCACCGCTGGCATCGCCCGTACGAAGGATTTGAAGACCTGGGAACGTCTGCCGGACCTGAAGACGAAGTCGCAGCAGCGTAACGTCGTGCTGCATCCAGAGTTCGTTGACGGCAAGTACGCTTTCTACACCCGTCCTCAGGACGGCTTCATCGACACTGGCTCTGGCGGTGGTATCGGCTGGGCACTCGTCGACGACATCACCCACGCTGAGGTGAAGGAGGAGAAGATTATCAACGCCCGTCACTACCACACCATCACGGAGGTGAAGAACGGTGAGGGTCCGCACCCCATCAAGACCGCGAAAGGCTGGCTGCATCTGGCTCATGGCGTACGTGCCACAGCCGACGGATTGCGCTATGTGCTCTATCTGTATATGACGGCGCTGGACGATCCTACCCGTGTGATAGCACAGCCGGGTGGCTATTTCCTCGTGCCTGAGGTCGACGAGTATCTGGGCGACGTGATGAATGTGGCCTTCGCCAACGGCTGGATTGTTGACGAGGACGGTAAGGTGTTCATCTACTATGCATCAGCCGATACCCGCATGCATGTGGCGACGTCGACCATTGACAGGCTCATCGACTACTGCATGAAAACGCCTGAGGACGGTCTGACCACCGCCGCCTCTGTCGAGACAATCAAGCGCCTTGTGGCCAAGAACCGCGCATGTAAATCGTGAATAACGTGAATAATATAAATCAGAAATAACATCATCTATGGCAAAGACTAAATTAATCGAAAAGATCGGTTATGGCTTCGGTGATATGTCGTCATCGACCTTCTGGAAGGTGTTCTCTTACTATCTTCCTATCTTCTATTCAAACATCTTCGGCCTCTCGCTGATTGATGCTGGTGTGCTTGTGCTCGTCACTCGTATCTGGGATGCTGTCTCCGACCCGATGATGGGTATAATTGCCGACCGTACAAACACGAAATGGGGTAAGTACCGTCCCTACCTGCTCTGGGTGGCACCGTTCTTCTCCATCTGTGGTATCCTGCTGTTTACCACACCCGACTGGGACTACGGTGCCAAACTCATCTGGGCGTACATCACCTACATCATGATGATGACCGTCTATACGGGTATCAATGTGCCCTATGGCGCGATGCTGGGTGTGATGACGGACGATACGAATGAGAAGACAGTGTTCTCCTCATTCCGTATGTTCTTCGCTTACGGCGGTTCGTTTATCGCCCTGTTCCTCTGGGAACCCCTCACCAACAGACTGGGTGGCTATAAGACGCCCGACGGCTGGTTCTGGGCGATGTGTGTCATCGCATCAGCCTGCTTCGTGATGTTCATCCTCTGCTTCCTGCTGACAAGGGAACATCTGAAAACGGTGTCGACGGTGAGTGTGGGTAGCGACTTCAAGTCGTTGCTGTCGAACAAGCCCTGGTGGCTGCTCATCGGTGCTGCCCTCTGTTCCAACCTGTTCAACACGGTGCGTGGTGCGACGGTGGCCTATTTCTTCCTCGACATCATAGGTCCTGATGTGCAGCTTACCATCTTCGGTCTGATGTTCCTCTTCTATTCAGGACTGTTCCTGGGTATCGGCGAGGTGGCCAATATGGCAGGTGTGGCTCTCTGCGTGCCTATCGCCCAGAAGATAGGTAAGAAGTCTACCTTTATCCTGGTGAACGCCGCCTTGGTGGTGTTCAGCATCTCTTTCTTCTTCGTGCCTTGTACACAGTCCGGCTTCTGGACGATGCTGATCCTGCAAGTGATCATCTCCATCTTCACAGGTATCATGTCGCCGCTGATCTGGAGTATGTATGCCGACGTGAGCGACTATGCTGAGTTGAAGTACAACACCGCTTCAACAGGTCTGATCTTCTCGTCGGCCTCGATGGCACAGAAGTTCGGTGGTGCCATCGGTGGTGCTGCTGTGCTGTGGCTCCTCTCCGGCTTCGGTTATGTCACCGATGCTGCCCAGTTGGAGGCAGGTGTCGTACAGCCTGAGAGTGCGCTGATGGTGCTGCGCTGGCTTATGAGCTTCATTCCCGCTATGGTGGCTGGTCTGGCTATCATCGTCGTGTGGTTCTATCCTCTGACGACGAAGCGTGTAGAGGAGATCAACGCCAAGTTGAAGAAAGCAAGAGAGTTTGATATGTAACATCAATATTATGACTGTCAAGACAATGAGAAGTGAGATGCAAGATGTGTTGGAAAACAACATCCTGCATTTCTGGCAGACAAAGATGGTCGACCGTGAGAACGGCGGTTTCTATGGCCGTATCGACGGTCATGGGATGCTCCATCCGGAGGCTGAGAAGGGTGCCATCCTGAATGCCCGTATCCTCTGGACTTTCTCTTCAGCCTATCGGGTGCTGGGTAAGCCGGAATATTTGGAGATGGCGACCTACGCTAAGGAGTATTTCATCGGGCATTTCATCGACCCTGAGTATGGTGGCGTCTATTGGAGTGTGGACTATAAGGGCAATCCCCTCGACACGAAGAAGCAGTTCTATGCCATTGGTTTTGCCCTTTATGGATTCTCTGAATATGCACGCGCTACTGGCGACAGGGAGGCTTTGGATATTGCGCTACAACTGTATGACTGCATTGAGGAGCATGCTTTGGATCGTGAGCATAACGGCTATATAGAGGCCTGTACGCGAGAGTGGGGGAGGATAGCGGATATGCGTCTCTCAGAGTTCGATGCGAACTTCCCAAAATCGCAGAACACGCATCTGCATATCATCGAGCCCTACACGAACCTGTTGAGGTGTCTGAAAGAGATGCATGCCCAGGAATCGTGCGACTATGTGCCTGTTCTCGGCTCAGTACTCCCCATCGGCGTGAGTGTGCCGATGGAGACGATGATAAGCGTGGAGGCTTCGTTGAGGAATATTATCAGTATCTTCACAGACCGTATTCTGAATCCAGAAACACATCATCTCGACCTCTTCTTTGAGATGGACTGGACGCGTGGTGCAGGCCATCTGGAAAGCTACGGCCACGATATCGAGTGTTCATGGCTGATGCATGAGGCAGCCATCGTGCTGGGCGACGAGAAGGTGCTGAGGAAGGTAGAGGACATCGTGCGTCTTGTGGCGAAAGCTTCTGAGAAAGGCTTACGCCCTGACGGTTCAATGATCCATGAGGCCAACCTTGATACGGGCCATGCTGACGACGACCTGCACTGGTGGGTTCAGGCTGAGAATGTCGTGGGCTGGTTCAACCTCTGGCAGCACTTTGGAGACGAAGAAGCCTATGAAAGGGCTGTGCGCTGCTGGGAGTACATCAAGTCGCAGCTCATCGACTGGGATAACGGCGAATGGTATTGGAGTCGCCGTCCTGACGGCTCGCTGAATCTCGACGATGACAAGGCGGGCTTCTGGAAGTGCCCCTATCACAATGGACGCATGTGTATGGAAATCATAGAGCGGACAGAAGCGTAGGAAGATAAATCCAACAAAGTCTTCAGATAGAGTTCCTGTGTTTTTAGAAGAACAGGAACTTTTTCTTTTTCTTCTTGCCGGACTTTTCTTCCTCCTCCTGCTTCTTGAGTTTCTCTTTTTCCTTCTGTTGTTTCTTCAGCTGCTTCTCTTGTTCCTTCTGGGCCTTCTTCGCCTGTTTGTCAAGTTTCTTCTGTGCCTTCCGCTCAGCCTTCTCGGCCTTGTACTCTTCAGTCATCTTGTGGAACCTGATGCTTGGCTTGGACATCTTCATCTTCTGCATATCGTCCGTATCGGTGAAGGAGTAGGAGAAAAACAGATCCCTGATTTTACCGCTCTGGTATACGTCACCAAAAGCAACGGCACCGTCGCTGTTGAGTGTGGCAGTGAGGTGGCGGACGTGGATACCCATATAGGAAACGTCATTGATAGTCGCATTGAAGAAGCCGATGGGCAGCTTGCCGCCTTTCTTCTTGCGCATCTGGGCTGTACGGGGCTTACTGATGTCGATGGTGAAATTGGCTGAGGCATCCATAGGCCCCAATTTCTTCATGTCCATCACCTTGGCCAGTTCGAGGTTTTTGGAACTGACTTTTCCGTTGACATACTTGTTAAGTTCGTCTAAGGCAAACTCAAAGTTGAGGTCGCCGGCACCAGTCTTCATCAGTCCCCTGAAGATCTCCTTTTTGTATAACACGTCGAAGCTGCCCGTATACCTGATGTTGCCCAGTCTGTTGAGTTGGTTCATCATCAGTTTCTTGGTGGCGAACTGGTTGATGATCTTTTCTGCTATGCCCGTTTGGGCGGTCATGCTGCCGATGTCGAATCTGACGTGGAGCTTGTATTTGTCCTTCAGGTCGGTGATACCGCCTGTGGCGGCGAGTTGGAGCTTGTTGTCATCGGTGTTCACCTTCACGTTGCGGAAGCTGATGGAGTTGTTGGTGCCCTTCATCGTCAGACTCAGGTTGAGGGGCAGCGTGAAGTTCTTCAACACAGGGGCGAACGTTCTGGAGATGTCTTTCAGGTAAGCCTTACCTGTGATGACGCCTGTAGAGTAGGAGAACTCACGTCCTTCTTTTTTACTGGGCAACACGATCGCACCACTGGTGATATTGAGGACGGTGCTCTTCTGCTGGACGGTGATATCGCGCAGATCTATCTTATCCTTTACATACTTGAATTTTGCCTGGAGCTTGCGGATGTCGATGCCCGTGATGGAGTCCTTAGCCGTGAACTCGTTCAGATGGCCAGTGATACCATTCTTGCTGATAGAATCCAGTACCACATGGAAGTCAGCAATCACGTCAAGATGCTTGGCGTCGAAGAAGCCGCGCTTCGGCTTGCCTGTGTTCTTACGGGGCAGATGGTTGTCGTTCTTGTAGTGTGCCTGTTTCACGGTCGCACTGTAACGGCCATGATTCGCTTGGACGGTCAGATGGTCGACGGAGGCCTGATTGTCTACCATGATATTGCGTTTCTTCCACAGCGACTGCCACTTGTAGGATACATCGTACACATCAGCCTTGAAAACCTGTTGCTCAATGTCGCCTTCAATTGTCAGATGATCGAGGGAAGCGCTATATGGCTTCAGTCCCTCTCTGAATGTGGTGTCGCAGACGAGGGTGATGCTGTCTATCTCGATAGTCTGGTTTGTAATCCAGCCATTCTTATAGGAGGCCTTTCCTAAATAGATGTCGAGTTCGTTGTGCTTGACACGGATATCTTTCAACGACAGGGCGCTGATGTCAAACTCCATCTTGCTCTTTGGCTCCTTCTTTTTCTTTTCTTCCGTCGTCTTGTCCTTAGGCTTCTTGAAGGCGTCAATCACGAACTGATAGTTGGCAGGTTCTTCCTTTGAGGGCTTCAGAAGGAGGGCCTTGGCGCCAACAAGCTCTGCCTGCTCGATGACGATCTTTTGTTGCAGCAACTTCATCAGCACGAGGTCGGCGGATATCTTCTCCACCCTGAGCATCTCGCGCTGCTGACGGTCATCTATCTTGATGCCGTAGAGGTTGATATCCAGGTTGAACATGTTGATGCTGATGCTGTCGATCTCCACCTTGGTGTCCAGCTTCTTTCGCAATTCTTCCACTACATCGTCCAGCAGTTTCTTCTGGAGAGACTTGTTGTTGAGGGCTACTAAGGTCGCTCCCAGCAGCGCGACGACTACTGCCAGCGTACCTCCAACGATCTTTAATAATTTCTTGATTGTCTTATTCATTGCTATTGTTGTTGCTGCAAAGTTAGGTTTTTATTTCCTTTCCACCAAATATTCTGCCAACTTTTTCGCCAATTATTTGGATGATTCATGATTTTATCGTAACTTTGCGCCAAAGTTTACAGAAGAATATAACAAACAAATGAGAAAGTCTATATTATTACTGCTGTTGTTCGTGTGTGGAGCAGCTCAGATGTGGGCTGGGACGAAGATGAACGAGCGTCCTAAGTTGGTGGTGGGAATCGTGGTGGATCAGATGCGATGGGACTATCTGCCCAGGTATTATGACCAGTTTGGCGATGACGGCTTTAAACGGTTGATAGAAGACGGCTTCTCCTGCGACAACTGCCTGATCAACTATCTGCCGACGGTGACAGCCATCGGCCATACGAGTGTGTATACTGGTGCGACACCTGCCTTACATGGTATCTGTGGCAACAACTTCTTCATCGACGGAAAGTCTGTATATTGTTGTGAGGATACGACGGTAAGCATTGTTGGCAGTAACTCAAAGAAACCGATGTCACCCCATCTTCTGCTCTCGACCACGATTGGCGACCAGTTGAGGATGCACACAGACTTCCGCTCAAAGGTCGTCGGCGTGTCGTATAAGGACCGTGCCGCCATCCTTCCCGCAGGCCGTTCTGCCAATGCTGCCTACTGGCTCGATGCGAAGAACGTGTGCTTCATCTCCAGCACCTATTATATGAATGATCTTCCTGATTGGGCCAAGGCCTATAACAACGAACTGAAGAAGAACAAGAAGGCTCAGGAACTGAACAGGAATATCGGTGACGATCCCATCTGTGGCACATTGACTACAGACATGGCCATTGCCGCCCTGAGGGGTGAGCAGCTGGGTAAAGGTGACGTGACGGACATGCTCTGCGTCAGCTATTCCCAGACTGACGTCATCGGACATGCCTGGGGCACGCGTGGTGAGCATGCAGACGGTGCCTATCTGCAACTCGACAAAGACCTCGCACGACTGCTCAATGCTCTCGATGAACATGTGGGCAAGGGCAACTATCTGCTCTTCCTGACGGCTGACCACGGTGCTGCCCACAACTTTCAGTGGATGGCAGACCACAAGATGAATGGTGGCGCGTGGAAAGTGAGGGACGATGTGCTTGATGACAGCCTTGATGCCTATCTGCGTGAGACGATAGGAGCTGACCTGTCTGTCATCAGTGATATCAATAGCTATCGCGTATTCCTGAACCATGCACGCATCAAGGAACTTGGTCTTGAGGTTCAGAAGGTGAAGGATGTGCTGATCGACTATGCCAGACAGTTGCCCCATGTGCAGTTTGTAATGGACTTTGAGAAGGTGAACACGTGGAGTGTGCCTGATGTCCTCCGCAGTCGTGCGCTGTTGGGCTATCATCCCCGTCGTTCTGGCGACTTGCTGATCGTGCTTGAGGCTGGCTGGTATGAATTTGGGCGTGGCTCTTCGCCTGTGGGCACGACACACGGCGAGTGGAATCCCTACGATGCGCATATCCCCCTGCTGTTCTATGGCTGGGAGGTGGAACACGGCAGCACCAGCCGCGAGGTGCATATCACAGACATCGCCCCCACGGTGTGCCAGAAACTGCATATCCAGCAGCCGAATGCCTGCATCGGAGAGGCTATCACGGAGATAATCGATGGGCATTAACAATTATTATTAATTTATTAATAATTATTCGCCTAATTTACAAATATTATTTGTACCTTTGCAGCACAAAAGCGGCAAAGGTACATTTTTGATGGAACATCTGCTTAAAAACGAAACAATATTGTTATAACATTATATTAATTATTTATGAACTATGCTTTGTTAATTACCGTCCTTTTGACGGCTATTACATTGGTGGTGGCGGCTTACGTCGTAGCCAAGCTGATAGGACCGCGGTCCTACGCGAAGGTGAAGGGTGAGCCGTATGAGAGTGGTATCCCCACGCGAGGCACCTCATGGCTGCCCATCTCCGTGGGATTCTACCTCTTTGCCATCCTGTTCCTCATGTTTGATGTGGAAACGGTGTTTCTGTATCCGTGGGCTGTAGTAGTGAAGGACTTCGGTGCGATGGCATTGCTGTCGATCGGCTTCTTCCTGGTAGTTCTGGTTTTAGGCTTGGCTTACGCCTGGCGGAAAGGAGATCTGGAATGGAAGTAAAGAAGCCCTACATCAAGAGTATCCCCTACGAGGAGTGGAACGACAATGCCTCGCTGGAGAAGATTGTTGACGAGCTCCATGAGGGTGGCGTCAATGTGATTACCGGTTCGCTCGACCAGTTGATTAACTGGGGCCGTGCGAACTCTCTCTGGTCGCTGACCTTTGCTACATCCTGCTGCGGTATTGAGTTCATGGCCTGTGGCTGTTCCCGTTACGACTTTGCTCGCTTCGGCTTTGAGGTGACGCGCAACTCTCCCCGTCAGGCTGACCTGATCATGTGTGCAGGAACGATCACCCACAAGATGGCTCCGGCGCTGAAGCGTCTGTACGACGAGATGGCCGAGCCAAAGTACGTGGTTGCCGTGGGTGGCTGTGCCATCAGCGGCGGCCCGTTCAAGTCGAGCTATCACGTGGTGAAGGGCATTGAGGAGATTGTGCCCGTCGATGTGTTTATTCCTGGCTGCCCCCCTCGTCCTGAGGCTATCATGTACGGCATGATGCAGCTGCAGCGCAAGGTGAAGGCCGAGAAGTTCTTCGGCGGAGCCAACCACAAGCAGACCGCTGAGGAGCGCGAGCTTGGTGTATCCAACGAGGAGCTGACATTCCGCAACAAGCTGGGCGACCATCGCCGTGAGCCGATTGTGGTGACGGATGTCCCCAAGGAAATTGTAGAAGAATTAGAGGTGGCTCAGACCACCCCTGACCCCTCCTACTCAGGAGGGGAAGAGAGAAAGGAGGCTGGCGTATGAAACTGACATTCTTAGAATTTGAGTTTGACACGTTCCATCAGAAGATGCAGGAACTGAAGGAGAAGAGCCACTATGACTATCTGGTGACGATCGTCGGTGAGGATTTCCCCAAGGAAGGTCTTTCTGATGAGGGCGGCTTAGGCTGTGTCTATATCCTGGAGAATACGGAGAACCATAAGCGCTGCTCTGTGAAGATGATGGCCAGGACTTCTGTATGCGGCGATGGCATCGCCTCAAACGGAACGGGCGAGACTGACGGCCAGAAGTTGGCCTATATCCCCACCGTTTCAGACATCTGGAAGGTGGCCGACCTGCTGGAGCGTGAGGTCTACGACTTCTACGGCATCGTGTTCCTTGGTCATAAGGATATGCGCCGCCTGTTCCTCCGCAACGACTTCAAGGGCTATCCCTTCCGCAAGGACTGGAAGTTCAACGACGCTTATACCCTTGAGGACGATGAGGAACCCGACTACGGCCTGGAGTATTTCATCGACAAGGATGGCAATCTCCAGTCAAAGCAGAACAAGCTTTTCGGCGCAGACGACTATGTGATCAATATCGGCCCCCAGCACCCGGCTACTCACGGTGTGCTCCGTCTGCAGACCGTGCTCAACGGTGAGACCGTGAAGCGTATCTACCCCCACTTCGGCTATATCCACCGTGGTATTGAGAAGATGTGGGAGAGCATGACCTATCCTCAGACGCTTGCTTTGACAGATCGTCTTAACTATCTGGGCGCCATGCAGCACCGCCATGCGCTGGTAGGTGTGATTGAGGAAGGCATGGGCGTGGAACTGACAGACCGCATCAAATACATCCGTACGATTATGGA
>JAEEGF012070093.1_pt1 | contig 30895 bp, 21 predicted proteins | sample 9134171 | NCBI WGS metagenome assembly JAEEGF01 (sample SAMN16246542, study PRJNA631951) | gut metagenome | biome: gut microbiome; feature: rumen; material: AP-attached | host: Bos | place: Iran: Karaj | collected 2018-10 | reverse complement strand
CCTATGACCTCCTCCTTGTAAGGGAGATGCTCTCCCAATTGAGCTAAGCGACCATCTGAGACGGAAGTTTGCATGGTGGTCGCTATAGGGATCGAACCTATGACCTCCTCCTTGTAAGGGAGATGCTCTCCCAATTGAGCTAAGCGACCATGCAAAGCGACTTTTGGTGGGTCCTTACGGGTTCGAACCGTAGACCAATTGATTAAGAGTCAACTGCTCTACCAACTGAGCTAAGGACCCAAAGTCTGGGAAAGTCAAAGCATTAACGCGGTGGTGGGTCGTGACGGATTCGAACCGTCGACCAACGGATTAAAAGTCCGCTGCTCTACCGACTGAGCTAACGACCCGCGGTAGTCCGTTGCGTTCCGTGCTTCAACGGTGCTTATGATACTAGATTTTTCCAATCATGCAAGCATTTTTAAGAATTTTCTTAAAAAACGGCCTTGAGTGATGCTTTTTTAAGCAAATTGGCTAAAAAACAAGCGCTTTTCGGGATAATCAGAGACTTAAAAACAGAATTGCCGGGGAAAAACAGCCCTCCGGCAGGGGAATTTCCCGGCTATTTCGGCTTTCCCCTTCGTCAGGAAGCAAGGGCTTTGCCGGGGATATTCGATTACGCCGCTACTCCTGAGCCGCGGGTTCCGGCGGGTATTCGATGTATGTGGGTATTGGCTTCCGGTTATTGAGCTCCTTTTTCAGGAGGGATTCATAGCCGTCGATAAGCTCCTCATCCCGCATGAACTCCTCCAGAATAATCGCTCCCCGGCCGTCATATTCAAAGCCCCGGGCGGACAGCACGGGATACCCCTGATCCTCATGCCAGAGGAATTCAAAGATTTCCCGGCGGTCAATGATGCGGCCGTTCCCGCGTTTAACCTTGTGGGTGAATTCAAAGGAAACGGTAAAACCGTCCTTGGTGATATCCGAGATGCGGTAGTCGGTGGTGACGTCTTTGGCAATGAAATTCTTCAGGGTTACCTTCTTTCCTTTAAAAAGCATGGCGCTCCGGGGCTCGTCCCGGTACTGTCTGGTATCAGTCCAGGAGCCGGTAAGCTTTTGGACAAAGGCATCGTCTTCGCTGGCTCCGGCCGGAGCCAGGGCCGAGCCGGCCGCAAATACGGCGGCGAGTATTCCCAGAGCACAGGGCAGTTTTTTCATAAATCATCTCCAGAATGCAGGGCACCGGTCTCCGGTTTACCGTCTCAATCGTAGCGTTCCTTTCTGTCAATGATCCTTACCGAGGAACGGTGGCTTTTGAAGCTGACGCCGCCGTTGGAGGTCTGACTGTCATAGAGGTAATCCAGAGAGTTTCCTCCCAGCAATACCGAGCTCTTGAGGCGGTATTCCAGGGTGCAATTATCCCGGATTATGCAGTCCTTCTGAGTGCCCTCAAGCCACAAAAATCCCTTGTTGAATCTGCCGGTGGGATTGTCAATAAAGTTGCCGGCGTCTCCCTGGCAGCCGGTATCGGATGAGCCGTGGCAGACCGGTACTAGCTGGATATTTTCCGTGGCGCTCAGGGCTGCTATTACTCCTCCTGACTCGGTGTAATTAGATATGGTCTTGCTGAAGATCAGGTTTTCCGTATAATTGGATACGGGGTTCCGGAGATGGAGTTCGGTGCAGGAATCACTGGCGCTGATCTCCCAGTTGCCGTCTCCGGCGTAGTACTGCAGGGTCACCGGAGTATATATGACGTCAGTTTCTCCCTGGGTGATCTGGGAGACCAGTCTGCCGTAGATAAGCTCAGGAGCTTCGCTGGCGGGAGCGAAGAATGTGAACTTGTCGCTGTCGGATATCGTGCCGTCATAGCTGGCAGCAAGGGAGCTTCCGTTGGGCAGCAGGCTTCTGATATTGGGAAGCCCGGTGATCTCCCTGCTGCCGTTACAGCCGTTACCGAAATTGTCATTGTCGGGGAGACAGTAGCTGAAGTTCAGCCAGCCCCCCAGCCGGATCTCCTCGGGAACGGCCAGCTCGGCCCGGGAGGTTGTAAAGGAAAACCTGAAGGGATAGCCGTGCTTGGCGCTGTAGTACTGATATTCAGGTTTGAGCCAGTGGGCTTTCAGGGTGCTGTTGAATTCCAGCGTATAGTCCTGGCCGGTTCTTATGCTCTTGCCGGCGGTGAGGTTTCCGCTGCCATCCTTGGTGATTTTGGTGAGAGTGGCCTTGAACGGGGTTTCGTTGGAATTTTTGTTCCGGTAGGCGTCGGGAATCACGTCAATGGGGGTTCCGGAGCTGTCGATACCGGTAATTAATCCTGAAAATGTCAGAGACTGCCCGTAATAGGCCGGACAGGTGTCTCCGATCTCCCGGATGCCGGCGAAATTTTCAAAATCGGCCTTGTCCTGGGTCATGACATCCTTCCGGGTCAGATCATCGCTCAGGTGGAGCCAGCCCTCGCTGACAGCCATATAGGACGGATAAACCGCATAAACCGGGCTGAAGTAGTAGGTGGGCTTGTCAGCGGAGAAATCCTGGTACGGCTTTTCGGAAGCCAGACTGAACCAGCCGGCGGAATTCCTGATGCTGAGACAGCCTTCCGCATCGGTGATAAAGCCGGCGGTTATCGGATTCGAGCAGTTCGGCGTCATGCTGAAAACAGCACCGGAGTCACTTTCTGAGGTGTTCGTAAGGAAGACTCCCGCAGTGGTGTCCGTGGGATTCTGGCTCCAGCGGTTGAGCTTGTCCGGATCAATCATGCTGAAGGCATCTGAAAGCTCCCGGGGGTAACTGCTGCCGCTGAGAGAAACCTTGTTTGCGGCAACGCAGACGCGCTTCAGGCTGTCAGCGGTGGGATTATCCGGGCAGCCGCTGTCCGGACACTGAGCGGGATAGGTTTTCAGGCGGTAGTCAGCGCCGGTTTTGAGTTCGCTTACCGGATTCCCGTCGTTGTCAGAGGCGCTGCCGCAGATGGCATAGGGGAGACTGAGCACCTTAATATCGAAAGCCGTGCCGGTTTCCGGACTGAGAGGCACTGACACCAATTCGGCAGACTCCCCGGAGCCTGCATTGGATTCGGAACTGTAATTAATGGCAAGGCCGGTGATTTTGGCATTGCTGTCCGGGAAGTGCGGGGAGGTGATGGTGAAGTTCGGTACCAGCGCGGTGCCGCCGTCGCTCTTTATGGTAACGGGAACCGTTACTTTGCCGGTGCTTCCTGCCGGAACTGTGGTAGCTCCCTGAGCGGTTTTAACGGTCAGGGGATTCCGCCCCGCGCTGAAGGTGATGTCCGCCGATGACGCAGTCAGGGAGGAAGTTGACGCCTCGCCGTTCATGGAAATAGTCAAAGAGTTGTTGGGCTCATTGATGTATTGTTCGGCTTTGGCGGAAGCGGAGATCGCGCAGCCGGGAACGTCAAAGGTGCATGAAGCGGCGGGAGAGTTCGCATCCCCGCAGTAATAGATGCTGCCGGTCTTTTCGGGAATGGCAGCGGAGACGCTGCGGCTTTCCCGAGCCGGTTCCAGCCAGATCTGGCCCTGATCCAAGGTGGTACGGGCACTTCCGGACAGCAGCACTGAGCCTGTGTAGGGGGATAGTGACTCCGCAGGAGTGCAGAATTTGTCAGCGCAGGATTTAAACTGGAACTTTGCCGGAACGCAGCCGCTTCCGGTGTCTGCGGAAATCCTGAAATATTCGTCTTCGTTGCCTTCATCATTGTATTTGTTTATGAAGTGCACCTTGCCAATATGGAGATCATTACATTGATTCGGCTCTGTGTCGTCCTTGCATTTTAAAGTAAAGGTGAAGTTATGGGCATTTACAGCGATTCCAGTATAAATATCCCGTTTTTCCCGGACTTCTTCCTCGTCAAGATCCGAAATATCCAGAGTGAGCGTGTAAGACACATCGGCGGTGCTGAAAACCAGCCGGCGTTCATTGTCTATGATATCTTTGTTTCCGGAAACCGGAATCGTGGCACTGTAGTTTAGGTCATGATTGGCGATGGTGATTTCCGGATGACCGTTGAAATTAATCTTGACGGTGTGGTTGGCATGTAAGAGACCACCGTAGATTCGTTCAACAGAATTGTTCTGATCATCTGGATCTTGCCAGTCTTCAAACATGGTGTTGGGGAGCCATAAGTTGTTCCCCAAGATGTCGATTAAATCGGGGCCTTGTATATTGAATAAAATGGGGCCTTGTATACGCTGATCATTCCGGGGAAAATGTATGAGTGAATTTTCGCCGGATCTGTTGATTTTGGTATATTCTAGTTTTGTGAAATGCCAGGGATGATATTCATCGACATTGGCCGATTCTGTTTCCTGATGCCAGTTATATACGTAGCGGATGTTTCCGGCTTTGATTTCCGTCAGCACCGGAATATTGACATAAAACGTGGGGTCTTTAAAACGGTCACTGGTGCTTCCCTGCAGGGTCTGACTGAAACAGGCATCGTAAACATCATGTACATACTTTTCCCGGGCAGCGGGTTTTCCAACGAAATTATCTGCGTTTTTGTTACGAAAAGACAGCGCCTTGAGCTTTGATTCGCAATCCTGGGGATCAGCCATGGCTTCATTAATTAAGAGCGGTATCAGCAGTATTAAATAACAGGGAAAGCGGCGCATGACTCACCTCGATTCTGCAAAATTCCTAAAAGCGTTCACCAGGATAATATCCGGGCTCCTGATCTGATTTCCGAAGCCGCGGAGAAGAACGGATATCCGCAAGGCAGCCTGCAAACCTGCCGGAAATACGGCTGCCTTTTCTGAGTCTAGCAGCTTTTCAATAATTTAACTTTGAGTTTTGCGTTGTTTTTGCACTTTGGTGCCGCCCGCCCGTAAAAAATATGACGGTTACAGGATTTCAGGAGACTCTTCCCGTGAGATTCCGGCCGAAATTCATGGGAGCAGGGATCTCCGGGGTTTTCAGGGAAAAGACTGAGAGGACAGGAAAGAGGCAGAGAATAACGGGCCAGAACAGGGTAAAACCAGGCTTGTGCTACTGAATAAAACTGTACCTTGATGCATCCTCCATAGGTACAGGCAGACCTGTTAAGCTTCGTTTTATCTAGGCTTCATCGTTTTCTGCGGCGCTGGCAGCCAGCACTTCTTTGAAACGACGGCTGATCTCAGAAATTGCCTTGCTCCAGATGGCACTGGTGTCTGCTGCCTTCTGCTCTCTCATTATCACGTTCAGCATGTCCAGAAGCTTCATGTTGGACAGGTCATAATCAAAGCCGGCCGCGATCCCCAGACAGAAACTGATAATATCATCCTCGGTTGCTAAATTGGGTGCCAGATCGGGCACCGCATCAGGAGCGCTGCCAGTTTGCCCGGCGGATGCGGCGTTCCCGGCCGGTGATTGTTTCAGGCCTGCTTGCAAAACCGGTTCCGGAGTGATCGGATCCTTGCGTGCGCTGCTCTTTTGCATATCATCATCTTTAGGAAAGACGATCACGGATTCCGGTTTTATGGCTTTCCCGGGTTTTTTGTAATGGTGTTCAAAATAGTAGCGGAGCTGCGTTCTGCTGGGAGCCGGGGTATCAGGATATTTCTTTTCCCACTCCTCCAGACTGCGCATGTATGCCTTTTCCAGGGATAAATGATTCTGAGTCAGCAGGTATTTCTGGCAGATCATTTCCAGATGAGCATTCATTTCCGGGGAACGCGGACATTGTCCTTTGCGTCCGGAGGTACTGCATCCTGCTGTCCGGCCGCTTTCCGGAATAAGGGCGGTTACAGTGAGACCTTTCTTCCAATAGGCCAATAGATTCCTTCTCAGCTTGATAAGCAGTTTTTTATCGCCGCCTGAAGCATCTCTGAAGGCCGCTCTTCTGGTAAGCGGATCGTAAAGCCTGGGATCGCTGATAAGTTCCTTAATGGAATCAAATCTGCTCTGCGCCCGTGCCATGATTTTTAGTGAAGGTGTGGACAATCTGAGCTTCTCATAGGGATCCGGCGCATATTTTGCCGTCCCGTTTTTGAGGGCTTTTTCAAGCTCATCGGCAGGATAACTCTCCAGCGCCAGAGCATCCTGATGCAGAGGAAAAAGAATGAACTCACTGCCCGCACGATGGATAATCCGATAACAGGCGCCGTCAATCTCCAAAACGCTGTTTATCAATACCGTCATGGTCTCCTCGCTGTCTCTGTTTTCAGGTCATGCTTATCTATGGGAATGTCTGCCGGTGTTTCTGACAGGGAAATGATCAAGCCGCATCCGCTGCGCAAAAGCCCGGCGCCGCTCAGGCGCTCTCCTTCGCAAGTATATTGGTGATGTTCCCGTCAGCCCGTCAGAAAGGTTATGACATATGTTAACAGTTTGATTTGGCAAACAGCAACAGGAATAAAGAAAAGGAGAAGAAGGACAGCACCGGGGTGATTATGGGTTATCATATCGGTATTGCAACGAACAGCGGATAGAAATATGAAGGAAATTACTGAAATCAGAAAAGAGGTCAGCTTCAGAGAGGTTACTTCGGAGGAGGCGGGCGGCCGTCTCGACAATTATCTTATCCGGGTGCTCAAGGGAGTCCCCAAAAGCATGGTCTACCGCATTATCCGGAAGGGCGAGGTGCGGGTAAACGGCGGGAGAACCAAGCCGGAATACAAGGTCATGGCCGGAGATCGCATCCGCATTCCGCCGGTGAGGGTTTCAGATGCCCCGGTGGCGCTGCCGTCCCCCCGGCTTGACAAGGTGGCGGCTCTGGAAAACGCCGTGGTTTACGAGAATGACGGCCTTTTGGTTCTCAACAAGCCGGCCCATATAGCGGTGCATGGCGGGAGCGGTGTGGAATACGGCGTTATCGAGGCTCTGAGAGCGCTCCGTCCGGAGCTCCGCTATCTGGAGCTGGCCCATAGGCTGGATCGGGAAACCTCCGGGTGCCTGATTATCGCCAAAAAGAGAAGTGCCCTCCGTTTTCTTCATGAGGAGTTCCGGGAGAAGGAACTCAGCAAGCAGTATCTTGCTTTAGTTCCGGGAGTTTTCAATAAAAGAGGGTGCACGGTCAGGGCTCCTTTGGAGCGCATCACCTTGCCTGCCGGAGAACGGATTGTCCGGGTTAACGAGAATGCGGGCAAGCCCTCGGTTACGGAATTCCGGGTGCGGCAGACCTTCCGGGACGCCACGCTTCTGGAATGCTTCCCGAAAACCGGCCGCACCCATCAGATAAGAGTCCACCTCGCGCATCTGGGTTTTCCGATCCTGGGGGATGAGAAGTACGGCCGGCGGGAAAACGATGCTCCCTTTGTTCCTCTGGGACTTTCCCGGATGTTTCTCCATGCCGAGAAGATAACGTTTCAGGATCCGGCAGTCGGAAAAACGGTTACCGTCACGGCTCCGCTGCCCCCGGAGCTTCAGGCTCTTCTGGAAAAGCTGGAACCCGCTGCCGCGGAGTAAGGAATGCGGTATAAACGGCGTAAATGGGCGGTTTTAGTTCTGTTAAGCCGGAAACCGGCTTAACAGAACATCTCGGAAACAGTCCCGAGGCCGGAGCCGGCAGCGCAAAACCAAAGCAAACGCAAAAACAACGCCAGCAGTGCAGGATTCAAATGGTGTAATGGGGAAGATGAAGAGAATCTGAGTGGTGGTCGCTATAGGGATCGAACCTATGACCTCCTCCTTGTAAGGGAGATGCTCTCCCAATTGAGCTAAGCGACCACTGGGAAATCTGTTCTGGTGGGTCCTTACGGGTTCGAACCGTAGACCAATTGATTAAGAGTCAACTGCTCTACCAACTGAGCTAAGGACCCGGAACAGTGCATCGCGTTTCGCGATGAGTGCATGATACGGTTTTTTAGGAATTATGCAAGAGATTTTTGAAAAAAAATGAACTTTTTTCGCTGAGAACGCTTTCATGACGGGCTTCGCCGCTGTGACCTCCGGATCTCCCGGCTTTATCAGGCGTTTTTGGGAAACGAATACCGGGGGAATGCCGCAGTTTTGTTCTTGATACCTGCAAGATACCGGCAAAACGCCGCCAGGACAGGATACCGGAACCGGACAAAGGGGATCACGGATGCCGCAAAAGCAAAAACACTCTCTATCTGAAAATCAAAATCACGGGGAAGGAAGGGAAATAAACATTGAGTGGTGGGTCCTTACGGGTTCGAACCGTAGACCAATTGATTAAGAGTCAACTGCTCTACCAACTGAGCTAAGGACCCATTACGGAAGGGCTGTTCCTGAGAACAGTGCGCATTATATTCCTTTTTTCGGCGCTGGCAACACTTTTTTGCATTTTTTTATTTTTGCGCTGCCGTTCACCTGACGGACGGGGATGGTGTTATCCTTTGCCGCTCCTCCGGGAGGATTTCTCCCCGGTTATTATCCGGCTTTGGAACCTCCGGTTTTTGTTTGAATCTAAGCTGATGCTGTGGTAATTTTTCAGGAGCGGCTTTCTGTCCGGGACGATGTCCGGACAGGATTTGCCGGATCCTGCCAAAAGCCCGTGTTTCACGGACAAGTTTTTTTCTGCGAGGCTAAATTAATGAAGCGCTTACTCAGAACCTGCGGCATCGCGGCCGCTGTAATCTCTCTGGCTCCTTTTCTTCAGGCCTGCGGCGAATACGGCGCCGTGGACTGCTACAGTCAGAAGACCTATGACCGCAGTCTGGCTGATGTGCTCGGTCAGATCGATGACCGGTATCCGGGACAGTCCCGGCAGGTGCGGCAGTATCTCCATGAGAAGTCGAAGGATGCTTCCATGGTTAAGGAGGTCTGCAATATGGACGCCGAGCATCTGGCCGCTCTGGTGGAAAAGCGCAATGCCAGGGGAACCATGGAGCAGATTGCGGACAGCGTCTCCAGCAGCCTTGACGAAGCCGGAAAAGCCGTAAAGGACTTTTTCAGCGATGATGATGACGATGATGCTGCCGGAAAGGAACAGCAGAAGCCCGCCAAGCCGAACACCGCTTCCGGCGCTCCCAAAAGCGAAATCGGCAAGGAAGGCATTAAGACCTATACTGTGCCCCGGGTTGACTGCCGCTACGGTGACTTTTATCAGAAGAGTCTGGATGCCATCTTCCGGGATCTGGGAGCCCGTTCTCCCAGCGCCTCTCTGGAGGTGAAGAAGCGTCTTAAGGCCAGAAATATGGAATCCGGCCGGGGGAACGCCATGGATCAGGAGCTCTGCGATAAGACCACCCGCGAATTCACGGCATTCCTGGCTCCGGATCTGGTAAACGGCATTGACTGGAGCTACAAAACCGATTCCGAGGTGTTCCGGGATTCCTGGACCAAGGCCGGAGAGGATCTGGAAAATGCCCTCAATGAGGCCGGAAAGTCCATTGACAATGCTCTGACCGAAGCCGGCGATGCTCTGGAATCCGGCTGGAACAGCATGCGGGACGGAGTTGACAGCTACTTCGAGCAGAGAAGGGCGGACAAGGAAAAGGCCAAAAAGGAAGAGGAAGCCGGAAAGAAAGAGGATCAGAAGCGGTAATTCGCAATAAAGGCGGCAGGAACAGACGGAAATGGCAATAATCATGGGAATTGATCCCGGCTCCCGGATCACGGGCTTCGGCGTCATTGAGTCCGTGGGCGGGGATCTTAAATACCTGGACTCGGGATGCATCAGAATGGAAAGCGAGCAGCTGTCTCTCAGGCTCGGTCAGATCTATGAGGGCATCACCGGAGTTATTGCCGAGTGGCATCCCGACTATGTGGCGGTGGAGGAGGTCTTCATGTCCAACAATGCCGCCAGCGCCCTGAAGCTGGGGCAGGCCCGGGGCGCCGCCGTGGTGGCGGCGGTAAACGCCGGCATTCCCGTTTACGAATACACCGCAAGACAGATAAAGAAGTCGGTGGTGGGCTACGGCAATGCCGAGAAGTTCCAGGTGCAGGAAATGGTGGTGAGAACGCTGCGCCTGAACGGCTGTCCCCAGGCCGATGCCGCCGATGCTCTCGCGGGAGCCATCTGTCATGCCAGCACGGTGGGCACTCTTATCGGACTTTCCATCGGGGGCTGCTCCAATACCAAGGGCAATGCCCGGGGGAGAGTGTACTGATTTCTTGCAGGAAGAAAATTTTTCTGCTAGAATTTGCGCGTTTTGTTACCCCGGCTGAGTTAGTGATCGGCCGCGGGCGTACTTGAATCAGCTTTTTAATGAGGTTTAATAAAATGTCACTAAGCACTGAAGCCAAGGCCAAGATCGTAGCCGAATACGCTCGTTCCAAGGATGATACCGGTTCACCTGAAGTTCAGGTTGCTCTTCTTACCGCTCAGATTAATCATCTGCAGGGCCATTTCGCTGTTCACAAGAAGGATTTCCACAGCCGCCGCGGCATGCTCCGCATGGTTGCCGAGCGTCGCAGCCTTCTTTCCTACCTGAAGAAAAAGGACGAGAATCGTTATACTGAGCTTTGCAAGAAGCTTGGTCTGCGCGGCTAAGAAATTTTTTTAAGATCCGCACAAAGGGAGCCAGAGAGCTCCCTTTTTTTGTTGCTGATAATTCTGGTTAAAACTATACTATGGCGGACGTAAAAAACGTGAATTTGCAAACATTAAGGTAATCAGAGTGAACCCTATAGTAAAACAGTTTAAGTACGGTCGCCATACCATTACCCTGGAAACAGGGGCCATGGGCCGTCAGGCAGATGCTGCTGTTATGGCAAGCATGGATGATACTTCAGTATTTGTTACAGTAGTAGGCAAAAAGGAAAAGGATCCTGCCAAGGATGATCAGGACTTTTTCCCGCTTACCGTTGACTACCAGGAACGCTCCTACGCAGCAGGACGCATTCCCGGCGGTTATTTCAAGCGCGAAGGCCGTCCGTCCGAAGGAGAAACTCTCATTGCCCGTCTTATTGACAGACCCATCCGTCCGCTTTTCCCGGAGGGCTTCACCAACGAGGTTCAGGTTATTGTCACCGTAGTATCCGCCAATCCGGAAATTCCCACTGACATCATTTCTCTTATCGGCACCGGCGCTGCTCTGCAGATCTCCGGCATTCCGTTCAGAGGCCCGGTGGGAGCTGCCCGGGTAGGCTTTATCAATGGTCAGTATGTGCTGAATCCCCTGAAGTCCGAGATGCCCGAAAGCAAGCTCGACCTGGTAGTGGCAGGCACCAAGCCGGCCGTGCTTATGGTGGAATCCGAGGCTGACATTCTTCCTGAGGATACCATGCTGGGCGCTGTAATGTACGGACATGAGCAGATGCAGACCGCCATTGATGCCATTGTGGAGTTTGCCGCCGAGGTTAACAAGCAGCCCTGGGACTGGCAGCCTCCTCAGGTTGACGAGGGTCTTAAGAACAGAATCGGCGAGCTGGCCGGCGCAGCTCTGGGTGATGCCTACCGCATTACCGACAAGCTGGAACGCCAGAACAAGGTGCAGGAGATCCGCGAGACTACCCTGGCCGCTCTGGAAACCGAGGCTCAGGAAAGAGGCGAGGAGCTTAACAAGGCCCGCGCCGGACAGTATTTCCACTCTCTGGAAAAGAGCATTGTCCGCGAGAGAGTTCTTAACGGCGAACCTCGTATCGACGGCCGCAACACCAAGATGGTGCGTCCTTTGACAGTGGGCACCGGACTTCTGCCCCGGGTGCACGGTTCCGCTCTCTTTACCCGCGGCGAGACTCAGGCCATGGTTACCTGTACTCTGGCCAGCGAGAGAGATGCTCAGATTATCGATGAGCTCTGCGGCGAAAGAACCGACAGATTCCTGCTGCACTACAATTTCCCGCCCTACTGCGTAGGCGAAACCGGCCGCATCGGTTCTCCGAAGCGCCGTGAAATCGGCCACGGCCGTCTGGCAAAGCGCGGTCTTTCCGCGGTGCTCCCGGATCCGGAGAGCTTCCCTTACACTATCCGGGTGGTTTCTGAAATCACCGAGTCCAACGGCTCCAGCTCCATGGCTTCTGTCTGCGGCGGTTCCCTGGCTCTCTTTGATGCCGGCGTGCCCTGCAAGGCTGCCGTAGCCGGCATTGCCATGGGCCTGGTAAAGGAAGGCGACAGATTTCAGGTGCTGACCGATATTCTTGGCGATGAGGATCATCTGGGCGATATGGACTTCAAGGTGGCAGGCACCAGCGACGGTGTTACCGCTCTCCAGATGGACATCAAGATCGAAGGCATTACCCGCGAAATCATGCAGATTGCTCTCAAGCAGGCTCATGAGGCCAGAATGCACGTGCTTTCAGTAATGAATCAGGCTATTCCGGCACCCCGCGCCGAGATCTCTCAGTTCGCTCCCCGCATTACCACCATTACCATTAACCCTGACAAGATCAAGGATGTTATCGGCAAGGGCGGTTCAGTAATCCGGGCACTCACCGAGGAAACCGGCACTGAAATCAACATTACCGATGACGGTGTGGTTAAGATCGCCGCCGCTGACGGCATCCGCGCCAAGGAAGCTGTGCGCCGCATCAAGGAGATCACCGCCGAGGTGGAAATCGGAGCCGTTTACCATGGCACCGTGACCAAGGTGGCTGAGTTCGGCGCCTTCGTTAACATTCTCCCCAACAAGGACGGTCTGGTGCACATCTCTCAGATTGCCTGGGAAAGAATCGAGGATATTAACAACTACATCCAGGTCGGTCAGCAGGTTGACGTGAAGGTGCTGGCTCTGGACAGACAGGGCAGAATCAAGCTCTCCATCAAGGAACTGCTCCCGCCTCCTGAAGCACCGGCAGAGGCTGAGGCTCCCGCAGCTCCGCTTCCCGGCGATGATGAAATCAATGCCATGATAAACGAGGATGACGGCGCCGAAGCTGCCGCTCCGGCTGAAGCAGAGGCTGCTCCGGCAGAACCTGCTCCTGAAGCCTCGGCTCAGGAACCTCAGGCAGAGGCTGAAGCCCCCGCTCCGGAAGCTCCTCAGGAAGAGCCCGCCGCTCCGGCTCAGGAAGACGGCGAACCGGTGTTCGAGCCCGCTCCGCAGCCTGAAGTCGCCCCCGCTGAGAATCAGGAACAGCAGGATAAGCAGGAAAACTAATCCCGGATTGTTCCTTAAGTCTTAAGTGATGAGAAGCCCGTTTCGGTCAGCCGAAGCGGGTTTTTACGTTAAAGCCTTGCAGAATAACGCTCGCCCCTGCTGAACCGGATTTTGCCGGAAAAGATTCCGGCCCCCGGCCGCCCGGGGGTATCCCGGGCTCGCTGAGGTTCATCTCAGCAGGCTGTCCGGGTCAAGCAGGAAATCAATAATTCCCAGAATAAGTATCCCGTCGTCAGTTCTCCAGGCTTTGATATTGTCTTTGACGATAATGATTTTTTTTAAAGCTGTCTCTGATATGGTTTAAGGATCTGCTTTCCTGTCTGGTCTTTTCCGGGGTGTTCAGATTCAGGGCTGACTGGATATAAAACCGGTTATTGCCCATGTTGCAGACAAAATCCACCTCAGTTTGCACATGCTTTCCGTCTTCGCGGATATCCACCACCCCGACGTCAACGCTGTATCCTCGGCACAGAAGCTCGTTGTAGATCGCATTTTCCATCAGGTGCGATTCTTCCTGCTGCCTGAAATTCAGCCTGGCGTTACGGAGGCCTAAATCCGCAAAATAGTACTTTTGCGGAGTATTGATATACTTTCTGCCTTTTACGTCATAACGGAGAGCCTTTTTAACGATAAAGGCATCTTCCAAATATGACAGGTATGTGTTTATCGTGTTTAAGGAGATTTCCTTTTCTCCATGGCTTTTAAAGGTTTCGTATATCCTTTGCGGATTCGTGAGGGAGCCGACAGCTGAAGCAAGGATATTCACCAGGGCATCAAGAATATCCGTTCGCTTGATCCTGTATCTTCCGATGATGTCTGCGAAATACGTCTCGGCGAACAAGCCTTTAAGATACTCGCTTTTTTCGGCATCGCCGGCTCTTGATAAGACCAGAGGCATTCCTCCGAAGGTAAGGTACTCGTTCCAGCAATCTGCTTTGTCTCCGCCTCGGGCGGAATAGTATTCGGAAAAACAGAGGGGATTCAGATGAACCTGATCCCCGCGCCCTCTGAACTCTGTGATGATGTCAGAGGACAGGAATCTGGAATTGCTTCCGGTAACGTAGATGTCCAGATTCTTTTCATAAAGGAGTCCGTTAAGCACCAGTTCAAAGTCTTTAGCCAGCTGGATTTCATCCAAAAGCAGGTAATACTGCCCGTTATCTTTTATCAGGGAACGAATGTGGCTGTCGAAGGCTTCCGGATCCCTATGGAATCTCCTGTTTGAAATCCGATCCAGTTCGATTTTGATAATGTGATCCGGCGGAACTCCTTCATGCAAAAGATGGTTCTTAAAGAGGGGATCCAGCAAATACGATTTCCCGCAGCGTCTGATGCCGGTGATGATCTTGATTAGTCCGTTATTTTTTCTGGCGATGAGACGCTTCAGGTACAAATCTCTTTTTATTTCCATGCTGCGGCGCCTTGTTGATGATTTTTGCCCAATATGGCAGATTTCTTCATTGGCTGAAATGCTGTTGCGATATTATGCGGCTCTTGACTGTTATTCTGAAGATTTTTGCCTTTTATGGCAAATTTCTTAACTCGCGGTATTTTGTACCCGGATGATCGGCAGAATGCAAGCCAAGGGCAAACATGGCGCAGAGACGGGGAACAATGCAATTCGGCATGGCAGCGAGCGTCCTCCGCGTGTACCTGCGTGCTTCCTTAAGACTCAGGTCAAACTGGAACATAAGGATTTGCTCGATAGCTATGGAAAGATCTATGAACTGAGATTCGGAGAGTTTGACAGAGCTTTTCTCTGATTTATCCGGCGTTTCATTATTGGCCACGTCAGGTTCCTGTACTCCGCCACATGTCCGCTGATCCTTGTATTCGTTCATTTTGACATTGTCTCCGTTAAGGTATCTCCCCCAGATATTTGCTGCGGTCATTTCCGGATTTTTCTGCAAAACAGTCCTTGCGTCATCGGGACAGAAAGTTTCCCGACGTCAATAAAGCAACCCGGTCTCTATCTGAAAAAAGGCTCCTTGTTCATCTTGTTCTTCTGATCTTCTAAATCCTTGCTCAGAGGGCAATCTATCACTTTGCCGCTTTCCGTATCGGTAATTTTGATCCCATCCTTATATCGCTCAAACAGAAATGGAGTTTCTTCGCCGGTTTCAGATTTGATGAGCCTGCCGTCCCTGATACAGAAGTCGCTGTCTTCGGGGAATTTGCCGCCCTTGATTTTGACTACAAGATCTTCGTCTTCGGTTTCCAGACGGATGGACAGCTCTCCCTTCTGCGGGTTGAATCTGAATTTGTAGTCTCCGATCTGATAATCGTAATAGGCATTGCGCCGTTCCTTGGAGGTGTTCCAGGGAGCTATCTCCTTGAGTTTATCCGAGAAGTCAACAGGTACGGTTTTTGTATCATTATTATTGTCGAGCAACCTTCTGCTTAATTCTTCGGTCATGGAGCCGCCCAGGATGTCCTCATTGCTGTTGTTCAGAGGCAGACTTGAGAGAGGGGGTTCGCTTTGCTTATTTTCGTTTTTGTCATCATGCTCCCGGACATGTTCCGGTTTTTTGCGGCGGTTATTAACAGGCTTCTTGTCAGGCGGCAAAAGAAGGATGTCTCTGAAAATACCTTTCCAGTTATCGAATTTAGGGTAATTTTCCCTTTCTTCATCCATGATAAATTTTACCCCAAGGGTAACGATCTTTTCATTGGCAGATGCCATTATTTCATTGTATTTTACCTCGTTTGCTCTGACGCTATTGATCTCCATATCTGCTTGTTTAATTCTATTAACTATCCAGCGAGTTTTGAATATCCTTAGCGCATCTTTGTCTGTGGTCTGATTTTTAGCCCATTCGTAAAACAATTGCGCATGCACACAAGAATTCAGGTCTTTTTCCAGATAAGCACCTAATTCAAATAAAATAATCTTGTTCCATTTTACAAGTTTAAACTGTCCAAATTCTTTATGAAAAAAAGTTTGGAAATATGAATGATTTGAAGTATTTATAAATACTTCTTCATCAGGTGTGTTCTGTTTTGTCAGCCAGTTTATTCTTTTGATAAAATCATCAGATTTGATTTTTTGAACTGTTTTAAGTATTGCAGCTATGTTATTCAGTTCGGGATTATTGTATTCACAGGTTAGAGGGGTATCATTAATGTTGCCCCAGCGGTAGCTGAACAGCGCCTCAATACAGTCTGTCGCATAAGAAAACTTGTTTTCCTTTGCTATTCCGGCATATTTTTTTGCTTCGGTTATATTTCTGGCGTTGGTCCAGAAGTAGGCCAGACTCTCTGTGATTTCATCTTTATCACCGCACGACAGGCATGCTGCTGAGACAATTTTTTGCTGATCGCCAGTAAGGGAGACATCTTTCCCGCAGTTGCGCTTGTCCTCGACAACGTGCTCCATCCATGAAGGATCCCCGGTATGTTCGCGGAAAACCAAATTGTCTGGGTAAGGAACCAGTTTGCATTTGCATTTGTAATATTCTTTAGGACGATCCTTAAGTTTTTCCAAAAGATCAGCGGCCTTTTGATATTCCCCGGCCTTGTAGGCCATAAGTCCCAGTGCTTTTTTATCAATTTCAATATAATACTGCTGTGCCAGAGTTTCAGCAAACTTCAGAATCAGATTTACATCACTTTTATTAAGTTCCTGTACTGTATTAACATTTTTAATAATTAAATTTAAAACATTTTTATAGACGTCGAGATTACAATCTTCGCATTGATTAATTGAATTCTTTTCAAAATCATTTATCAAGTCATACAAATCAGTTTTGATAACATTAACAGCAATATTTTTGTTTAAGGCATGCTGGGCCAGAGTAATGCGCCGGTCTCGGATTTTGTTGCTGAGATCGCTTATATATTGCAGAGTTTCCTTGATTTTGTCCTTTTCCTTGCCGGCTCGAGTCCAATAGTCTTTAAGAGCCTCTCTGTAGTCCTGAATTTGTTCAAAGCATCTGGCCGCATTCAGGAATTCTCCTTCCAAACGGCAGGCATGGGCACTGCAGAAGATTTCCTCTTTTTTATTGCCCAGTTCCAGAAAACGTGCCGCAGCCTGACGCATAAGGCTGGGATCTTGAAGCTCCATGGCTTTTTGCTTAAGGGTTTCTGCCAGTTCTTCAAAATCAATTGATTGATCCTGAGTTATTGATTCCGAATCCCCGGCGATAATGTGCCCCAGAAGCGAATAGTCCGGTTCCCATTTGGAATGCTCGAGCATCATTTTTTGGAGAGCTCTGATTCTTTCATCGAGTTTGGGATCATGGGCAGCAAAAGCAAAAGCCCAGAAGGATTTTTCTGAAAAATCGGTAAGCACAAAGAGCCTGTTGGTAGCGCGGGTGGCAGAAACGTAGGCATTGTTCAGGAAGTACTTAATTTCAATTTCCCGGGATTCATTGTCATCAGCGTGGCTGCTGGTGTTATACCAGGTGGACAGGCTTTGCAGGGTAAGTTCTTTAAACGGTTCCTTGAAAGGATCCTGAAGATTATCAAAACCGTAGATGGCCACGCAGGGATACTCCAGGCCCTTAACCTGTGACGGATTGCAGATGGTGATGTTTTTGGCGGATCCGTCTTCGTAGAATTCAATGTACTTTTTGATGCTGGATTTTTCGATAAAGTCTCTGGCGCTTTGGCCTTCGCTGGTGGGAATAATCAGCACGGCTCCTACGGAGTTCAGTTTTGTCCATACCAGAGGGTCTTCAGGTGATAGGCACACTACCGGACTCTGACTATCCTGATTATGATAGGGAATCTGCGGGGTGAATTTATCTTTGCGAGAGCAACGGGTATGGTTCAGGAGCTGCAACCTGTTAGCCAGCTTGGTAATGGCTTCCGGAGAACGGTAGTTATGCGTCAGCGCCACAGGTTCCGGAGCTCCTACTGCTCCCACGGCACTGGATTTGGTGACATGCATAAGCTCGGTGGTGAAGTAGGAGCGCAGGGAACTCCAGCTGAAGCCTGTGGGATTAAGAGTCTGGAATTCATCCCCGGCAAATATGAAAGGCATCTGATACAGGGTATTTTCATCATAAACCTGACGCTGGGAGAAGGAGGAAATCCGGAGAATGAAGTCGATTTCCGTACGGGTGAAGTCCTGAGATTCATCGCAGAATACGGCGCTGAATCTGTCGGTTACGCAGGTTTCGCAGCTGTCGTCATCCGGGGCCAGACAGTACCGCACCAGATCCTGATCATCCCACAGTTCTTCTTCATCCTGAACTTTGCTGTACCAGTTTTCCCAGACATCTTTGTAAATCATTTTGAAGGTTTCGTCAGAAACGCTTTTGTTGTCCCGGCCGATGTGCTCGTACATTTCAGGCGTCAGATATTCGTCGGCATTCCAGCCCTTGATATAGGTTCTGATAACGTGCCAGCAGATGCCCGGGCCATATTTTTCCAGAGCGTCATGATTGCGGCCGATTTTTCTTTCCCACTTCTCCCGGAATTTCACATAAGTCAGATGCTTGTCCGGAGAAAAGCGTTTGGCAACGACGCCGGGACCCGCTTTTTCAATAAAATCCTTAAGAAGTTCCTGAAATACATGAAAAGAGGCGCCGAAGCGGGGTTTTATGTCGGTTTCAAAGTTTTTCTTTAGTTCCTTCAGCTTTTTGGTATAGGCGTGGTTTTTGGTGAAAAGGTTGGTAGCCAGCTTTTTGGCATTGTCAATTAGATTGGAGCTGTATGAGATATATACCGGGGGATTGACGATTTCGTATTCCAGATTTCTGAGGAAATATTCGGCGAAGAGATACTGCAGCATGGTAGATTTGCCGCTGCCGGCTCTGCCGGTAAGAAACAGTGGGAACCTGATTACCTCGGAAACAATGGTAAGTTCCTCTTCGGAGAGAATAAAGTTGCTGTTTTCATCCATCTCCATTTTCCGCCAGAAATCATCATCACCTTCCAGCATGGAAAAGGGATAAGCCCGGGTGCATATTCTTTTCAGTGTGGTCAGATCCGGGGTATCTGCAAAGTTGTTCTTCTCCTTAAAAGCGGCCAGATCCTCATCAGTGCCGATTTTGAGAAGATACCAGGATTTGGGGAAGACAGGATCTCTGGCCAGGAGAATCTTCATGTCATTGTCACCGTAGGACTGTTCCAGAAAACCGAATTCGCCATTGACAGAAACTGTGTAAATCCGTTCCTCAGCAGCTTTTCTGACCTTGGAGTAATCCTGAAATGATTTATTTTTGGTGGTGGTCACCCAGTCCTTGGATTCAATCACCTTTTCGTTAAAAATATCATGAACCAGACCGCCGGTTCTCTGAATGAAATTGATTTCGTCCGTGCTCAGCGGCTGCAGAATAACCCTGTTATCCGGTTCCTTAAGTTTCTCGGCGATTTCGGCGGTGTATTCCTCCCAATGGGCAGTCATGACTCCGCTAAGGCGTTCCCTGTCCCTGAGAGGAGAGCGTTCTGAATAAACGACCTTGTAATCCTGATCTGACCGGGAGAAAATCTTCAGGGCAACATAGCATTTTACCTGAGTGTTCTGTACCGTCATACTCTTGCAGGCAAGGATGATCCTGAAGCTTCTGCTGTACGGTTTTTTCATGACGCTTACGGAATCATCAGTCTTAAAAAAGACGTTGCCCGGATTGTGCTGGTAGTCCTCGGCGCCCTCAACTGCTTTTTTAAACCTGTCAAAAACATGCGTACAGGAGAATTTCCGAGCATCCTCATCATACTGAGGGGTTTTCATTACAAAGCATCTCATAACAAAATCCTTTCTTAACCGGTTAAAAAAGAGGGGCTGATACAAAGATTTTATTACAGGGGCAGATGGGCACCAATAATCAAAAATCAATATTTTGATCTGTATACTGATTTAATTTGTGATCTTTATCTAATTTAATTGGAGTTATAGACTTAAATCTATCCTGTTGTTAGCTGATTGTTACGAGGGGCCGTGCCGGAGAATTTGGCAGGACAAACATGGCGAAAAAAGCCCCGCCATAATTGCGGGGCTCTGGTCTGGCTGAAACAGCCGGTTAGCGATACTGGCACTGGTATCTATCGCTGTTCAGGTCAGGATTGCGGGACGGATGATAGGAATGCGTATAGTCATCCAGCTTTCTCTTCAGACGCTGCTCGGCATGTCTGAGACACTCCCACTGCTTTCTGTATCTGTTATATTCGTGATCGTCCTCGGCTCTGTCCATCCTTCTGTTGGCTTCTTCCATATCCCTTCTGATGGCGTCAAATTCCCGGTTGGCCTTGGCGATGTTGTCCTTCATGGCCCGGGCATCTCTCATGGCATCGGGATAGGGCATTCTGTTGATTTCATTGCGGTAGTTTCTGACGGTGACTCTTCTGCCGTTGGCGTTGCTCAGCCTGCTGTAGTCATCCTGAGCGTGATAGCGCAGCTGCTCCAGGTAGCGGTAGTTGCTCCTGAGCTTATCGTACGTATCGCCGCGGAAGTTTCCGCTGTCCATAAGATCCCGGATGTCAGAGAGGTTTCTGTCGATCTCTTCAATCTGCTTGCCCATGTCGTATACCACGTAGCCGGCCTTGTAGTTCTCCACAAATTCACTTTCGTATCTGGTGCCGCGGCAGATATCGGTGAGGGTATAGCCCTGAAGACCGATGTTGTAAGCCCGGGAGGGATCGCAGAACACCTCGGCTCCCTGACGGCGGCCCTGATTATAGGAATTCCGGTCAACGTTAACGTATTTGCTGCAGGCTTCCACATACTCGCCCAGCATGCCGGAGCCCTTGCCCTCAGTGCCGTCCTGGTATCCCTTGTCATACCAGTTGGTGGCGTAGCATTCTTCCTCTGACATGACTGCGCAGCCCTGAAGTCCGCTCAGGAAAAGTCCCATAAGCGCGAGTTTGGCGGTCATTCCGGTTAATCTAAAAGTATTCATTTTTATGGTCTCTGCTCTGTCAAATTGATCTGCTTTCAGGCCGGTTCGGATGGAAAATCGCAGGCGGCAGCGCCTCCATATCATTTTTCCGCGCCGGGTATCGGCTGGTAAACGAAGCTCCGGGTTAACGGTTACGAATTTCTGCGGCCCCGGGAAACGGCTTCAGCGGGATTATATGCTGAATCCCGGGATTCCCCCCGGAAATAATTCCAATCCCGTGAGCCGGTGCCGTTTTCCGGCCGGGCCGGTGTCTATTATTACGAACAAGGTCACAAAAAAGGGAAGCCGAAGCTTCCCTGCGCCCTGGGACTTTTTTATCAGTCCTCTGAGCCGTCAATCCACTTCCGGGCCATAAGCTCGATATCCTCCCGGGTTTCCGCGCCTCCGGTAAAGCCGGAGTTGTGCACAAAGGTCACGGTGGCGATGCCGGAAATCTCCCTGAGAGCCTCCCCGTCCTTGCCGCGCCAGGCACGGGGCGCATTGCAGCGGTTTATAAAACGGGAAGAGAGAGAACCAGGCAGGGACTGAATCCTGAACCCCTTCTTGTCCGGGTAGATGGCGATTTTGCAGTTTTTGAAAACATCCCAGTTGTTCATAACCGCATCAAACCAGGGGAGCTTCTCATCCAGCCAGAGAATTTCCGATCCGTTGTAGGCGTTAAGCACTGCCTCTTCCTTTACTGTATCGGAGAGGGTTTTGATAAAGATGTTCCGGTACAGCGTTGCCAGAGCCTGCACCGTGGCCGTGAAGCGTTCCATCTGCTCCTCGTCTGTGCCGTCATGAATGTTCTGCATGGCTACCAGATAGGGGATTACCGGAGTATGCATAAAGAACTGGTTCACCCTGTTATAAAGCGCGGTTTCCTCCGGGGTTTCCGCTTTGGCAATGCCGGCGGTGTAGCTGTCCAGCTGGCCGTTGTCGGTAAGGTCGGTGTATTCCATGACATTTCTGTCGATGGTCTTAAAGGCCTTTTCATAGATGTGTTCCGGAAGCTCCCCGAGTCCGGCCTCTCCGGCCAGCTTTTTCAGGAGAGGGAGGCCGAATTTCCGCCAGATGAGCCCGGCGGTGGCGTACTTGATGCCGTTATCCCGGAACACGCCGAACTCCCGGGGATGGTGATCAAAGTGCTTTTCAAGATCAAACTGTCCGGATACGTCTATAACATAGTCCGCCTGCTCCATGACTGCGGGATCCCGGGTGCGGATAAAGCGGGCTTCCGGATCCAGAAGGGTGAAAATAACCGATGCGGTAACCTCGTCCGCATGAAAGGTGCCGTTGTGGGTTGCTACCAGCATATTGAATCTCCTGCCGATTTTCTGAAGCCGGGGGGCAGTCCGGCCGGTTTTAAAATTATTGTCTCAGTTCTCGCGGAATCGCAGAATCCCGCTGTTCCTGTAACAGCCTGCTTCCGGCAGCTGCAGCCGTCTTTTTGCAGGCATGGTACCTGTACTGCAAGGCATTGTACCGGTTTTCAGCGGTGTTTTCGACAGTTTAAGGGGGATAACCTGTCAAATGTGATGCTGTATACCCGTAAGGATATGCGTTAATTCTTTTCCGCTCCTTGCCGGTCTTCCATGGTTAATGCCGGATTTATCCCTGAGGTTACCTCTTCCTCCGCGGCGATCCGGTTTTCCGGGCGCTTGCACCCGCAAAGCTGAGGATAATCCTGTGGATAACCCCGGTAATTGATCACCTCCCCGAAAAAAGCCTTGATTTTTGTTCCGGGACTCCGGGGCGGGGTGTTTTCCGGCGGGGGTTGTTAACAGAAGCGCGCCAAAAGCAAAGCCGCTGACCTCCCCGGCGTTTTTGAAATACGGAATCGCGGCCATCTTCCTCCGGAACATTTTCTGAAATGCCGCCGGGGAATAAAGGGTATAATAGGGCACCGCCGGAAATCGGGGATAAAGCCGCGGATCCGGAATGTTTTTTACTGCCGCGCCGCTTTGCGGCTCTCAATGCAGGTATTCCTGTCAATGTACGATAATTTCAGTTCCCATGACGGGCTTTTCAATGACAATCCTGCCAATGAAAGCCTTTTGGATTCCTATACCAGGAAGATTAAGAAAAATTTTCCCTGGCTCCCCAGGTTTATGTCTGAAAACCTCTGGGGCTACATCCCGGGACTTCTTCTGGCGATTTTTTGCTTTTCCATGTGGGAGTTTTCTCATTATGATGACAATGCCCGGGTGCTGGAGGTGAACAGTCAGGTTCTGGCGGGCTTTAACAGCACTGATGATGTCCGGAGTTTTCTGGGCGATGACTGGTATTGGCACAGAGATGACGGGAGCCGGGAATATTTTACTTACAAGTATGTCGCCCGCCTTGACGATATTACAGATCAGGAATATGAATGCTTTGTCCGAAAACACGATAAGCGGGTTAAAATCAGCGTCTATCCCGGCAAAAAAGATATCGAGTCCCGTACAAATGCCTTCGTCCGGGCGGAAAAAGCCGTTGATCTTGCCGGGAATGATCACCATATGAACAAGAAGGAGCTTAAGGGGAATATCGCAGCCTTCAGAGTGCGGCAGGACAGCCGGCGCTCCTGGTATACCGATAAGGCCGAAATGGTTCTGAAACCCGAAGAACTTGAAAGCTTCGTCTCGGAACGGGAGCTTCGGCAGAACATGCTTCAGGGCTGCGACAGCGAGGATGAATAAGATGACCAGCGCTCAGGACAGAAAGCTTCCCGGCAATTCCGGATCTCCCGCGCCTGCAAATACTGCTTCCGGCATGGATCAGGGCCGGGTAGTGCTGGCTCCCATGGAGGGGGTGCTTGATTATGCCATGCGCCGCCTCTTAACGGAAATTAACCGCTATGACTGGTGCGTGAGCGAGTTCGTCCGGGTGTCCGAGGTGGTGCTTCCTGAAAAGGTCATCCTCAAGGAAGCGCCGGAGCTCAGCGAGGGCGGCGTAACTGCGGCGGGCACTCCGGTATGGGTGCAGCTTCTGGGATCCCGCCCCGATACCGTGGCCGCCAGCGCTCTTGTGGCCGTAAAGCTGGGAGCTCCCGGCATCGACCTCAATTTCGGGTGCCCCAGCAGACTGGTTAACCGTTCCCTGGGCGGCGCCGCAGTGCTCCGGACGCCGGATCTCGTTGGAGATGTGGCCCGGGCCGTCAGGGACAGGGTGCCTCCGGAAATTCCGGTATCCGCCAAGATCCGGCTGGGCTGGGCGGATGCGGCGGAGGCTCCGGAAATCATCAGAAATCTGGATCGCGCCGGGGTCAGCCTGATAACCATTCACGCCCGCACCCGCCATGATGTTTATGCCCCGGGCACGGTGAAATGGGAGGCGGTTAAACCTCTCCGGGAGCTTACCAGTATCCCCATGATCATTAACGGAGACATTATCGATCCCGAGTCCTGTGCCCGGGCCCGGGAGCTTTCCGGCCTCCGGGATGTCATGGTGGGCCGCCAGGCGGTGGCGGTGCCCAATCTGGAGCGAGTGCTCCGGGGCAATGCCAAGCCCTTTGATGTCAGAGCCTCTCTGGAGGCCTGCCTGCGCTTTGCCGCCATCCTTTCCCGGAGAACGGAGGAACATTTTATCAAGGCCCGGATCAAGCAGTTTCTGGGCTATGTCAGGAAGGCCCGGCCGGAGATTCAGGATCTTTTTCGGGAGGTGTGCCGCAATGAGACCCTTTCCGGGATTCTGGCGGTGATCGAGGCGGGCATCCGGAATCAGCAGGAATCGAATCAGACAGGAATTTAACAGGAGTGTGCCATGGCGGATTTATGCAATGCGGAAGCCGGATCTCAGGTGCCGGAAACCCCGGCGGGAATTCTGATGCTGAGAACCATGTCCATGCCGGCGGATGCCAACCCCAACGGCGATGTTTTCGGGGGATGGATCATGTCCCAGATGGACGCCGGCGGAGCCATGATGGCCTATGAGATGTGCCAGGGCAAGGTGGTTACCGTGGCGGTGGATGAGATTGTGTTCCGGAACCCGGTGAAGGTGGGGGATGTGGTCTGCGTGTATGCCCGCTGCGTCCATATCGGAAACACCTCCCTGAAGGTGCGGCTCCAGTTCTGGACCAAGAGAGGCATAAGCGCCCGCTCCACCCGGATCAAGGTGGCCGAATCCTGCTTTACCTATGTGGCCGTGGACGATGAAGGCAAAAAGCGGCCGTTGCCGCTTTCCCTCACGGAACACCGGGAGGAGATTCTCCGGCTGGGCTATTCCGCGGATCTTCTGTAGCGGTTTCCCAACCTGCCAATTTAACCCGAAGCAATAAAAAGGCGCCGATCTCTTAAAGATCGGCGCTTCTGCTTTTATTGTTCCCTGCTTCAATAGCCAGCCATCAGGAGATTACCGGATGATGGCCCGGAGACTTGCCTAGGGGATCAGGCAATGCCGGCTTCGGCCTTTACCTGCTCCAGCCAGATGGCCACTCTTTCCGGGGTCATGTCCGGCTGATTGTCCTCGTCCAGAGCCAGTCCGGCGAATTTGGAGCTGTCTCCCTCCATGAGAGCCAGATTGCTGTTAAAGTCGTAACCCTCAGTAGGCCAGGCGCCGATGAACTTCACGCCCTTCTTCAGCAGGAGGTGGTAGAGATGGCCCATGCCGTCCACGTAGTAGTCGGAGTATTCCACCTGATCTCCCAGACCGAACAGGGCAATGGTTCTGCCGGTAAGATCCAGCTCTTCCAGCTTGTCCTTGAAGGCGTCCATGTCCCCCTGGAGCTCGCCCAGATACCAGGTGGAGGTGCCCAGAAGCACCAGATCGTAGTTAAGAAGAACGGAAGCGTCTTCCACATTGCGCACGTCAAACACGTCAGCCAGATCGTCGCCCAGAAGTTCCTTCATGAGATTGGCGGCTTCCTCGGTGTGCCCGGTGTCGGAGCCGTAAAAAATACCAATTTTCTTTGCCATATATGATTCCAAAATTACGGGATGCGGCTTTGCCGAGAGGGCTCTTCCTGAGCATGATGAAGCCGCGGTTCCCGGAGGTGATTAATTCTCGCTTCCTCAATATTATCACATCCCGGCGGTCATGTCCCCCCTGCGATATGGGGCAAATTGACAATAATTGTCAGGGGGCGCCGGCGGGAAAAAGCTGAATGCGTTTTCAGAAATTTGCCCAATGGCTTTTCTTTTGCGGTATCATGTAAGGAAGCGGACGGAAACAGAGATGCTTCCCGGAATTATCAATAAGAATACAGGGGGACTTTATGTTCAGACGTACCAAAATTGTTTGCACCATGGGACCTGCTCTGGACAGAGAAGGGGTTCTTGAAGAACTGATAAAGGCCGGCGCCAACGTGATGCGGATAAACTTTTCTCACGGAACTGCCGAGGATCACATCGGCCGGGCCCGGAGAGTGCGGGAAATCGCTGCCCGGCTGGGGAGATGCGTGGCTATCATGGGCGATCTCCAGGGACCGAAGATCCGCATTTCCACCTTCAAGAACGGCCCGATCTTCCTGAAAACCGGCGATCTGTTTACTCTGGATGCCGAGATGGAAAAGGGCGAGGGCACTCAGGAGGCCGTGGGCATTGACTACAAGAATCTCCCCAAGGATCTCCATACCGGAGATGTGCTCATGCTGGATGACGGCCGGGTGCAGCTTTCCGTGGTTTCGGTAAAGGGCCCCCGGATTCTCACCTCGGTGCTGATACCGGGGCCGCTTTCCAATAACAAGGGCATTAATAAGCAGGGCGGCGGTCTTTCCGCTCCGGCTCTGACTGACAAGGATCGCAAGGATATCCAGACCGCCGCTGAAATCGGGGTGGATTTTCTGGCGGTTTCCTTCCCCCGCACCGGCAGCGATATCGAGCTCGCCCGGGATCTCCTCCGGCAGTCGGGATCCAATGCCAAGATCGTGGCCAAGATCGAAAGAGCCGAGGTGGTAAACTCCGATGAGTGCATGGATGATGTGATAAGCGCTGCTGATGCCATTATGGTGGCCCGGGGCGATCTGGGGGTGGAAATCGGCGATTCCCGGCTCATGGGCGTGCAGAAGCGTCTTATCAGAAGAGCCCGGGCTCTGAACCGTCCGGTAATTACCGCCACCCAGATGATGGAATCCATGATTAAGTCCCCCATGCCCACCCGGGCCGAGGTTATGGACGTGGCCAATGCCATCCTGGACAGCACCGATGCCGTGATGCTGTCCGCCGAAACCGCCGCCGGCGATTACCCGGTGGAAACGGTCTGCGCCATGGATCAGGTCTGCCGCGGTGCCGAGCAGCATCCGGAAATGGTGGTCTCCACCTACCGCAATGAAAGCAAGTTTTCCAGCGGCGAGGAAACCATTGCCATGTCCGCCATGTTTGCCGCCAACCATCTTCCGGGTATCAAGGGCATTGTGGCTCTGACCGAAACCGGCCGCACGGTGCTTTACATGAGCCGCCTCCATTCTCCGCTGCCGATTTTCGCGCTGTCTCCCTCCCAGCGAACCCTGAACTGGTGCGCTCTTTACCGGGGCGTTTATCCCCTGGCCTTTGACTCCTCCAAGTACGGCACCATGGTAGAGGCCACCCGGGAGGCTTTGCAGGCCCTTAAGAAAAAGGGCTACCTGGCGCACGGGGACTGGATCATCATTACCCATGGCGATACCGATGAACAGGGCAAGACCAATAACATGAAGATCATGCAGGTGGATTAGCTCCGGGAATTATCCCGCATTCGGTTTATCCCGCGCCAGAACGAAACGGAAGGGCTGCTCCCCGGGAGCGGCCTTTTTTAATGCGAGCCGTGGCCGGGAGCCGCCCCGGGTCCGGAGGCCGCCATTTTGCCCCGGGAACGTGTATAATCACCGGGATAAAGAGAGAGCCCGCAGAACCAGAGAACAAAGCAGAATCCGAGAGCCGGAAGGAGACCCCATGAAGAAATCATCAGAGGTATGGCAGGCCATAGTCGCCGAGGCCCGGGATACCGTCTCCCGGGAAAAGATGCTGTCCAGCTTTTTTCAGGAGTATATCCTGAATCAGGGCTCCATGGCGGAGGCTCTCAGTCTCCAGCTGGCCTCCCGGCTGTCCTCCTTTGTGATGCCGGCCCTGACCCTCCGGGAGCTTTTTCAGGAATTTCTGAATTGCCGTCCCGACACTTTGGAGATGATCGCCCGGGACATCGAAGCGGCGGTGGAAAGAGATCCCGGCTTGGGGGGATCCCGGGTGTCCGTTCTTCTCTACTGCAAGGGCTTCCATGCTTTGGAGGCCTGGCGGTGCAGCCACTGGCTCTGGGAATCCCACCGTCATGAAATGGCCTTGTTTCTCCAGGGCATCATCTCCCAGACCTTTCATGTGGATATCCACCCCGCGGCAGTAATCGGGCAGGGGATTATGCTGGATCATGCCACCGGCATTATCATGGGGGAAACCACGGTGGTGGGAGATGACGTTTCCATTCTGCAAAATGTCACTCTGGGCTGTCATGCCAGCACCTGTCAGGAGGGCGTTCGCCATCCCCGCATCGGGAGCGGGGTGCTCATTGGCCCGGACACCTCGGTGATCGGCAATGTGCGAATCGGGGACTGCGCCCGGATCTGCGCCGGCAGCGTGGTGCTTAAGGACATCGCCCCGCACGCCGTGGCTGCCGGCATTCCCGCCCGGGAGCTGATGGCTCAGGACACCCGGGTTACCCCGTCCCGGGAAATGGAAGAGGGCCTTTCGGATGAATGCTGGGACAAGTGCTGACCACGGATATTCCGGGAGCATAATCTCTGAAGGCGGAAACAAGCGGCAGGAGGAGCGCATCATGGATGTCCGCATTACTTGCAAGGACAGGCTGGCGCTAACAGGGGATCACAAAGGAAAAACAGCTGTGTTTGCAGCGGCTCATAACAACGAGGTATATGACAATGCCAAAGCTTATTCCGACAGCAATGACAAACTTTAAGATGATCATTGAGAATAACTATGCCTTCGTAGACAAAACCCGTTTTCTGAAAGTTTATGAAGAAAGCGGCACTACTGTATCCATGTTTTTAAGGCCCCGGCGGTTCGGCAAAACCATGTTCACCGAGCTCCTTATGTATTATTACGATATCGCCTTAAAGGAAGAAGCTGACCGGCTGTTTAAAGGCAAATACATTGCATCTCATCCCACCCCGCTGAAGAGCTCTTATTATGTGCTCAAATTTGATTTTTCGGGGATAAAAACAGATAACCATGAACTGCTGGAGTCTTTTTCAAGGCGGGTTATCAAGGGGGTTTCAAATTTTGCAAAGCGATATCCGAATCTTGTTCCTCCGGAAATAATGCAAAAAGCTGCCCAAAACCCGGATCAGACAATAACTCAGATTGTTTTTGACTTTTATGACAACCGATCCAGATTTTCTTCTCCGGAATCAGTAATAACGCATTTCCTGGGAGCGCTGGGAATTGTCACGTCTGACAAGCTCATGGTAATCGTTGACGAATACGATAATTTCACTAATGTCATATTTAGCAGAGATCCCGGGAAATTCCGGGAAACATCCAGAAAAGGCGGAGAGCTTTCAGCGTTTTTCCAGACTCTGAGAGCCGAAAATCAGGATCATCTTATTGGCAAAATATACGTAACCGGCGTGCTGCCAATAACCATGGACACTTCAATTTCCGGTTTTGTCTCCGAAAACTTAACCTCTGATCCGCAGTTTAACGAGATGGCGGGTTTCACTGATGATGAAGTACTGGATCTGCTTAAGCAAACGGTGGATTTTGAGAAATGCCCGTTCTCTCCGGAAATATTAAGGGCGGAAATGAAGAGGAGATATGACGGCTGCAGATTTGCCGATAACGCTGAAAATACTGTTTACAATGCCACCATGTGTCTGAACTTCATCAGAGATCTGCAGAAGAAATATCAGGCAATTCCGAAATTTAAAATATTTGCCGATGCCAACATCGATTACGACAAGCTGCGCGGGTATTTCATGCTGATGAACGAACAGGATCGCAAAGCGCTTATCGAGGATCTTGACGGCAAAAACCCCGTATCATCAAATATCGGCATGGCTGTGAAGCTGACAGCGGAAAACGAAACACTGAGTTACAGCGAAGGATCCGCCGTTCTTTATCATCTGGGCTTTCTCACCATGATGAGCGAGGAAGAGAAGAAACGCACCCCCAACTGCAGTCTCAATGTCGAGTACCTCACCATTCCCAACGAATATTTCCGGGATCTCTTTTCCAGATTTCTGCTGGCCGGCTCTCCCGCAGCGCTCCGGGCAATCGAGAACATAAAGGATCTCGGCATGATGGCGGTTTCCAATGACATTTCCGTTTTAAGCGACATGCTTCACCGGATTGCAGGCGGCTTTACCCAGACTGACGTTGCCCGTGAGGGCGAAAACCAGATCGCTCTTACGGTATACACCGCCATCAGCGTGGCCGCCGGAGGGAGCTTTGATCTTACGAAGGAATATGCCATCAAACACAATGGCCAATTCGTTTTTGCGGACGGCCTTGCAGAGGAGGAGTATGAGGATGTGCCGGATGACGAGTCTGATACCAAGAATAAAGGATCTGGCGAACCCGTACCGGAGAAGTCTCCCGAGGATGTCGAGGCTGCCAGGGAGTTTGAAGAATTCATTAAAGGCAGCTTGACGCCGGGAGCTAAAGACCTGAACACCCATAGAGGCCGGGCGGATCTTGTTGCCATAAATACCAACCCCAGGGGCCCCAGCTATATTTTTGAGTTCAAGTACAGAAGAAACACCAAATCCCGGGATGTCACCATAATGCGGGTTACCAAAACCCTGTACGAGAGGGCGGTAAAGCAGCTTAACTTCTATGTTACAGATGACCGCCTCTCCAAGGTTTCGAATCTCCGCCGGTATGTCATCATGTATGTTTACGGCAGGTTTATCATCAGAGAGGTTTAAGGACTGTGCGTGAGCAGGCTAAGAAGCCCGGTTAACGGCCTGATCTGAAGCTGACGGCAGCGTGTTTTCAGTTCTGTTTGGCTGTTCAGTTTTCTGTGCTCCGGCTGACTGCAAGACAAGGATATGAAACTGGTTTTGTTAAAAATTCAGGTTTGTGGATGAGGCAATCACCCCAGTGTTGCGAGTATTCCTTTCCTGTTCCCTTTTTCTTGCAAAGTCAGACCGGCTCTAACAAAATATCATGAAGAAAAAAAACAGGCTGTGTTTTTGAAACTGTTCATTCAGAACAGCGAGGTATATGACAATGCCAAAACTAATGCCGTCGGCAGTGACAGACTGTAAGAAAATTATTGAGAATA
>JAEEGF011266175.1_pt1 | contig 30936 bp, 23 predicted proteins | sample 9134171 | NCBI WGS metagenome assembly JAEEGF01 (sample SAMN16246542, study PRJNA631951) | gut metagenome | biome: gut microbiome; feature: rumen; material: AP-attached | host: Bos | place: Iran: Karaj | collected 2018-10 | reverse complement strand
CACCACAGTTTGCACCAGGCAGAACTTCCTCCACTTGTCCCACGCGAGGATCCTCGTAAACATAGAACTTCTTTGATACAAAGTAAAGTACCAAAGAGCCTACGGCACCAAGCACGCCAAGCACGCCGAGTGCTAACAAAATTACGTTCATAGTGATACTAATGTTAATAATAATATATTAAAATGTATAAGATTCATTGCTGTTTTCTAAAACGCTAATAGAGTCTTTCAAGCGTAAATTCCGTCTTGCGTTCCAAGCGGTTTCGCTGAATCCAGACTATAAGGAAATAAAGGCCCAACAATCCCAAAGTAACAAGACATCCAGTCATCTCGCTGCCACTTAGTCCCACCACCACAAATAAACAAATAAGTGCAAGCACCATTGGGATGACGAAAGCAAGAAGCACCGCTGTCCAAGCCAATCCGCTTGAAACAACCACGCGGACATAATCACCTACTTCGTATGTTACGCCAAAGCTGTTTGCCACCACTTCCCTTTGTTTCGAATCAGAGGTACCTCCCGCACATAAGGACTTTGCATGACACCCCGAGCAGGCCGAGTTTTGAACAAATTGGACGGTGACCCGTTGTCCCTCTACTTTGACGACGACTCCTTCATGTGTGATACGATTGCTCACGATTAAATGAAATTTAGTCCCCCAAGCAACGATCTTGGGAGCTTATTTACGCTTATTTTGCTGCAAAGTTAATGAATTTTGTTGAATGTACCATTATTTTTAGTAAAAAAAATGCTTATTTATGTTATATAACACAAAAAAAAGACCTTTTTGTACTCGAATATGAGGTTTTTTTTGTATTTTTGCGCCGTCAAAAGATAGTAAAATGAAACATCACAAAAGATTTTATACCGGTTTCCTCCTCCTATTGGTTATGGTTTCTTGCAGTTGTAAAAGGTCGGCCTCGGGCAATGCTGCATCAGCGGGCAGTCAAATCCCTTCAACCGCATCTCGTGAAATACCTCAGTTCTCTGCCGATTCCGCATACCAGTTTGTTGCGAGCCAATGCGATTTTGGGCCTCGTGTTCCAGGCTCCGAGGCACAGAAGGCTTGTGCCAAATGGCTGGAGAACGAATTGCGTCGGCATGGTGCCAACGTTAAACTACAGGAAGGAGAAATGACCGCATACAACGGCACGAAGCTTCCCGTCATAAACATTATAGGCACTTTCAATCCCGATGCCAAGATGCATGTCCTTCTGATGAGCCATTGGGACAGTCGCCCTTTTGCCGACAACGATCCAGATCCGACCAAGCGCAAATTGCCGGTGTTGGGAGCCAACGACGGCGCCTCTGGTGTAGGAATCCTTCTCGAATTGGCCCGTCTTTGCAATGAGAAGCTTCCTCAAGTAGGCATAGACATTTTCTTGACTGATGCAGAAGATTACGGCGCACCAGACGATTGGGAAGGTACACACGATGAGAAATGGTGGGCCTTGGGCACTCAAATGTGGTGCAAGCAGACAGCCAAGGAGGGCTATCGTGCAGAGTATGGCATTCTGCTCGATATGGTGGGTTCGGCCAATGCTTCCTTCTATCGCGAATACTATAGCGAACGTTTTGCCAATTCTTTCGTGAATGAAATCTGGCAGACGGCCGCACGTCTCGGTTATGGCGACCTTTTCATCAACCAAAGTGGTGGAGGCGTTACTGATGACCATGTCTTCGTGAACCGTATGCTTCATATTCCTTGCGTAGATATCATCGACACGCGCACAGATTCCGAAGGCACCTTCTGCCCACAATGGCACACCACCAGCGACACGATGGAGAACATCTCCCGCGAGACTTTGGGCAAAGTAGGCCGTGTGCTGGTTTCTCTGCTGTGGTAACTTCTAACTCCAAGTACTAAGATTATTCAGATTACTCAGATTATTCAGAAAAAAAACTATGACTATCAACGAAATTCAAGATCAAATCATCGATGACTTCTCAGCATTTGACGATTGGATGGACAAATATCAGATGATCATCGAGATGGGCAATAGCCTTGAACCACTCGACGAAAAGTACAAGACTCCCCAGAACCTCATCGAAGGATGTCAGAGTCGTGTCTGGCTGCAGGCTGACTTTGACGAGCAGACCAATTTGATTCATTTCACTGGCGACTCCGATGCCGTAATCGTAAAAGGACTTGTAAGCCTGGTCATCCAAGTGCTTTCCGACCACACACCCGACGAGATCCTTAATGCCGACCTCTACTTCATCGAGCAGATTGGACTGAAGGAGAACCTCTCTCCCACCCGTTCCAATGGCTTTCTGTCGATGATCAAGCAGATGCGTATCTACGCCCTTGCATTCATGGCCAAGCAGTCATAACTCTTTGCTGACAAAAACAATTATTTACCTTCGAGAAATATGAAAAAAATATTCACAATCCTGATTGCTTGCGCTACATTGACCACAAGCATTGCTCAGATTACTGCTCCCGTCATCGAAGAGAAATCCGAAACTGACAACAGGTATATGGCTGGCGCGGTACCCGAAGTCGATGGCAAGGTAGTCCTTACACGCACAGTTGATGTTCCTGCAGGCCTCACTTTGCAGGAAGTCATGAACCGTGTTGACGCCTGGCTCGTTCGCTGTACCAAGGACGAACGCATGCACTACAACCAACGACTACCTCAGACGACTGACAATGAGTTGCAGCATTCCTACAGCATGGAACTCACATTCTCAAAATCATTCCTGGCACATGATTTTGCCGAGATGGCCTATGTGCTTGCTGTGCGTTACGATGGAGGACAGATCATTATGGAAATGAGTCACATCAATTACAAGTACAACGAAAATAACAAGCTGAACAAATATACAGCCGAGGAAATGATCATCGACAAATATGCACTGAACAAGAAGAAGACCAAACTCATCTTTGGGTTCAAGAAGTTCCGCATGAAGACCATCGACCTGCTGGACGAACTGCAGATTTCGCTTCAGAACGAATTCAAATAAGTCATGTGGATCATACTTGCGTTCCTGAGTGCATTGTTGCTTGGGTGCTATGATGTGTTCAAAAAGGTGTCGCTCAAGGACAATGCCGTGATTCCGGTATTGTTTCTCAACACCATCTTTTGTTCGCTCATTTTCCTGCCACTGGTTGTTCTCTCGGCCCGTGGCAGTATTTCCGTTGACAGCCCTGTTTACGTACCTGTCATTGAAGACAACTCAATACATATTTATATTATTGTAAAATCCGCCATCGTACTGGCATCATGGATTTGTGCCTATTATGGGTTGAAGCATCTCCCCATCACCATTGCTTCGCCCATCAATGCCACCCGTCCCATTCTGGTGCTCCTCGGTGCCATCTTCATCTTCGAAGAGAAACTGAACAGTTGGCAATGGGCAGGTGTATTGGCATCAATAATCGCCTTTGGACTTATCTCAACGTCTGGCAAGAAGGAAGGTATCCAGCTGAAGCATTCCATTTGGATCTGGGCAGTAATAGCAGGCACACTAATTGGTGCCATATCCGGACTTTACGACAAATTCCTGGTGGGAGATCCCAACAACGGCCAAGGATTGTTTGGTATTTGGGCAAACAGAGGCTTCCCGAAGATGGTTGTCCAGTCATGGTACAACTTTTACCAAGTGTTGATGATGGGCATTGTCTGTCTCTTGCTTTGGGCTCCAAAGAAACATCGTAGGAAGCATCCATTTCACTGGAAATGGCAAATAATCTGCATTTCAGTCTTCCTTTCGGTAGCTGATTTCTGCTATTTCTATGCATTGTCCATTCCTGGAGCGCTCATCTCGGTCATCAGCCTCGTTCGCCGTTCAGGTGTTGTAGTGGGATTCCTTGCCGGTTGGCTTTTCTTCAAGGAGAAGAACATAAAGAGCAAATCCCTCGACCTGCTCTTCGTCATCATCGCCATGATTCTGCTCTGGATTGGATCTATGCAATGATTCAATGAAATTTGAAAAAAGCAATTCTATCTCATTTTTCTTTTTAATATTCTGTTCGCCATTTTATATTGACGAACAGAATATTTGGTGATTATATGGATTCAAAGTGCCTGACATCATCTTTTTCTTATCTCCTAAACGAAAATCTTTTGCAAACACCACTTATTAATACTATTTAAGGTGACGGCCAATATCACAGATAAGATGAATAATAATAGACAAGCAAGTAGCATTCCAAAATATATGCAATCATAGAGGTAGTAAACGAGATGTTCTTTCTCAATTCTAAAAAAATGAGAAAGATTGAGACAGAAAACAGTAAATAAGAAAAAACGTCTATAGCGAAGGTAACGACATGCCATAAATCTTTCGATAAAGATCCAAGGCATAAACATCGGTCATGCCACTGATGTAATCAAGAATCGACAGGATGCGGGAATAGACACCTTCTGCATGAGTATCATATTGAGCAGGCACACGATTCAGGAGTAATTTGCTATAGGAACGATTAGGATGAATCACTGCGTCGATGAACTTCTGCAGAAGTGCAGTTATGATCTGATAACCAGCCACCTCGATATCGACGACATCCGAACTATTGTAAATACGGGAAATAGCTACTTCGGTACAGTGCTGATATGCTTGTACCACATGCGATTGAACGCACTGGATCAAAGGTTTCTGGAAAGTTCCAGCAAGAATCTCCTCCTCATGCTCAAGGAATACCTGCGTGCATTCATAGACCAGTTTTCCGATTGCACGACTGCGCAGATAACCTATCTGTTCGTTTATATCGGGCACGTAGTTTAGGCCACGTTCTATCTTCGCGCGCTGTTCTCCCTCAAAGAAGCCCAGCAACAAGTCCTGAGTTGCTTGTGTGGAGAGAAGTTTCAGATTATGCGCATCTTCAATGTCCATTATCTGATAACAGATGTCATCTGCTGCCTCAACCAGGAAACAGAGCGGATGGCGACTATATCGGTATTGCTTATGCTCAAAGAACTCCGTGGTGGGTGTATCCAAATCCAATTTCCCTTCAATCTCAATGACCTCCAAACCTAATCTTTCAGCCAATCGCAGGAAAGCCTCCTCTTCGGCTTGAAAGAAACCGAACTTGGGTTTCGGACCCGCCACAGTACTTGCGTACGGATACTTGATAATGGATGCCAACGAACTATACGTCAATGCAAATCCTCCCTCTCGATGGCCGCGGAACTGATGTGTAAGCAACCGGAAGGCATTGGCATTGCCATCGAAATGCGTCAAGTCTGCCCACTGGTGTGGAGTAACCACATCCTGAAACCGTTGGCCTTCGCCTTCCTTGAAGAACGCAATAATTGCTCTTTCTCCCGAATGGCCAAACGGCGGATTTCCCATGTCGTGGGCCAAGCAGGCCGTAGCTACTATATCGTCGAGAGACTGCAGCTTATCTATCCATTCCTCACCCTTGTATTTCTCCAGCAATGCCATCGAAACATTATTCGCCAGACTTCTGCCAACGCTTGCAACTTCGAGCGAATGTGTCAGACGATTGTGAACAAAGACTGCACCGGGCAGAGGGAAAACCTGTGTCTTGTTCTGCAAACGACGAAAAGAGGGTGAAAAAATGAGACGATCATAGTCGCGCTGAAATTCAGTGCGTACATGATGACCTAAGTTCAGGTTCTCCTGTCCAAATCGTGTAGCAGAAAGCAACTGATCCCAATTCATAGCTGTATATAACTTTTATTTCTTTCGGAATTTCGGTATCCCGGAATACCGGTATAACGATATAACGGTATAACGACATTACGACATTACGATTTAACGGAAAAAATCAGCTCACTGCACCTCCACAGACTCAAATTCAACATTATCAACGCCACTGACCACAAGGCGATAACTGCCGGCATTGACGAAAGTTCCCGTAGTCGTGCTGACAATCTTGAATTTCTGAGGAGTAGGTGGAAATGAGATATCTCCTTCGGCCACAAGACGTCCATCGACGCCTGATTGTAGAGTCCAGTGTCCTCGGGGAATTTCGGTGCCCTCATTTTTGTAGCGGAACCGTAATGCATATTCCTGAGCAAGTCCCATCTTGATGTCGAAGCTCATCTTATCCGAGTTCACATCAAATTGAGTCGAAGGCCTTCCTCCCTTGTCCGCTGGAAGGTTAGCCTTATCGGTCTTCTCGATTGTCTGTAAATCGAGTTGTGCCCAATTGAGTCCACAATCATAGGGATAGCCGCTCTCTTTTGCCAAGGCAGGCAGTTTCTCATCAAGAAGTCCACGATTGAAAACAAACGAACCATTCGGCCCCACCTTGCCCAACGATCTTGCAGTTTCCTCATCCACACTGATCGCGATAGCCGAAACCTTTGCCTGACCGACCTTGACATGCGGGAAACCGATGTTGAGCAGCCCTTCCTGGACGGACAAAGTCGTATAGCTTACATGAGATACGAAATGATGGCTGTTCACAAACCAAAGATCTACCTGATATAAAGGACCTGCCGGCAATGGGAACATGAATCTCAATTCATGACGTCCAAAGCGATAGTTGCGCAGCAAAGGCTGATCGAGCTTCGAAGCAAGCAGCTCTCCATCCTTCTGAATAGGGTCAAGGACCCAGCCTCGAAGGACAGCCTGACTTGCCAACACGGGACAAAGATTATCGTCGGCAAATTGTGGTGACATTGCCCAACTATAGCTGTAGCGAGTATCGTCCCCCATCCAAACATTCCCATAGCTGTCAGTGACCTTGTCACCGCCGCAATTATAGCGATAAAGATAGACGCGTCCAGATTCTGGAGCGAGTGAAGAAGTCTGTTCTGCAAAAGTATGAAGACTGGGACATGAGCATTCCCCGCTGGCTGTCTCGTCCAGCAAGTAGTCCGGCAGTGGCATTCCTTCGTACAAGTAACCGAGCTTCACCACTTCACGAGGCAACAATCTCATGGGTTCTTCCACACCATCAGGCCATTCACCACGAAGAAATGCACCCCAGGCGACATAAAGATAATATGAATCTGTCGGCTCCCAAGTTGCAGAGAGCAGCCCCTTATAATTGAATGGTCCCACTTTATCGATAGTTCTCAAGAATTCGTCGGGCTGTTGACGTCCAGGATTGTCATGACTCGCCAATATCCACTGGAATTGTCCGCACAAATGCTCTTTTTCTTGATAAGCCAACGACAACTTGGCATGGAGCAATGCACACTGATGTTCCTCTGTCCACGAAGCCTTGCTGTCGAATGCAAAAAGGGGGAAGCGATCCTGCTTATCATGCAAACCGACCGTGCGCCATCCGCCATACTCGCCATTCAAGAGCTGGTCTTCCCGGCTCAATTCTTCGCCATACTCTTCAAGTTTTCCTCCGTATGTGCCACTCCAGTTCTGAATGACATTCCAATCTGTGCCACTACCGCCATTGCATGTGGTAATCAGGCGTCCTTTTCCAGCCTGGCCAGCGGGACGACACTTCGGATCCATTTCACGAATAATGTCTGCACACTCCAGCGCAAAATCCTCGGGGAGAGTGGACTCATTCTGAACTCCCCACAGCATGATGGCCGGATTGTTGCGGCGTTCCTTGACCCATTGGCGTAGCAGAGTCTTGAAATTTTCACGGAATTGTGGCGTATCATACCAGATATGCGCAGAGAACTGAGGCCACCAGAGCATTCCAAGTCTTGCCCAATTCGCCTGATATCGAAGATTGTGAGGCTGATGAGCATCACGGAATGCATTGAAGCCCATATGCTTGATAAGACGGCAACGATAATCTATCTCTTCAGGCGAGAAGGCATGGCTTTGGCCAAAAAGATGCTCGTATTCACAAACTCCATGCAAGAAGACAGGCTCATCGTTCAAATAGAAGCGATGGTCTTCATCATTCAGCTTGCCATCTTCGGAGCGTGCGGGCCATTTCACCTCAGCAAAACCTACTTCAGTCTGTACTCGATCCACCACTTCATGCAGACGGCCCTGCATTACCGTTGTCTGAATGGTATAGAGCTTAGGGTTCTCTATCGACCAATGCTGCAGCTTCACGTCCTTCATAGGAATTGCCTGGCGAACCGTTTTCGTCAATCTGGCACCCAACTCAAGGGTTTCCTTCTTCAGCCTGCCTTCGATGAGGGTTTGTACGACACATACCTCTCCATGATTGCGATAATTATGCAACTCGGTATCAACAAAGACCGTATCAAGAGTCTCATTCGCCCATGCATGTACGCCAAAAGGTTCTACACGCAGCTTTTCTGACACCTCTAAAGAAACTGAACGGAAAAGGCCGAAAGGCGCCGAACCTTCGCTGAACCCCCATTCTGCCGAACAACCTCCGCATACCCATGGAAGGTCGGTAATGTTGGAAGGATGATCACATTCGATAACGAGATAATTATCCACTTTCGGATTATCCGTATGGAGAAAATCTGTGACATCCAGGCTCGTAACCACTCTGCCAGCCGGCCGATGACTGCAGATCTCATGCCCATTCAGCCTGACTGTCACATAACTTCCTGCACCCTCAATATGCAACATATAATGGCGTTTGGAGGCTACCGATTTATCCACCTCCTTCGTAATTCCGAAGAGGGTGAACCGGCGTTCGTAACGTGCCTTTCCATGAAGATTACCATGCACATACTGTCGATAGCCATAATAGTCATCCCAGTTATGGGGAATCTGAAGATTCCGAACTACCAGGCTATCGTCTCTCCCTTCAGGATAACACTCGGAATACCATTTGTCATTCAGCGAATACGAAGTACGAGCCACTGTCGTGGCAGTCAAAAGGGCGCCCAAAATGATTAGGGCCAAGCATTTTTTCATTATTTCAGGTGTTTCTGCAGAAATCTCATCTGCCTATATCGGGTTTCGGTCGAAATCCAATGCTCGTTGATTGGAGTGATGTAACTTTCCTTCTCGCAAGTCAGAGTATTCCAGACAATCCATGAAGTGGTTGGCGGACACGTATTGTCATTGTATCCCCACGTCATATATACCGGACATTTCACCAGACGGGCAAAGTTGACTACGTCGTAATAGGACAAGGTCTCAATGGTCTGCCTATCGAGTTTCACCTCCTTGTAGAAGCGGTTGAAGTGTGGGTATCCTCCAGTTCTGCCCGTCTCGGCATAACCCGCCATATCGCTGAGAGCAGGATGAGCAATGGCTATCGCTGTGATCCTCGGGTCAAGCCCTGCCAAAACGACCGACAAAGCAGCACCCTGGCTATTCCCCTGGATGAGGACATTCTTCCCATCCCACTGTTCCAACGAGGTCAGATAATCGACTGCTCGAACCAGACATGCATATACCTTCTTCATATAATAGGTCTCTCGACTCTGGATACCATTCGCCAGATAACCATTGCCCGTATGATCCCCGAAAGAGCGGGAAATATCCTTATAATCCTCGGCACTGATTGACGGATTGATACCATGGATCTCCAATTCAAGCCGGATGATGTTTCCCTCACTTGCATAGAACTGTGTCCTCAGGGGATCCATGTACTTCACTCCTGCCCCTGGAGGTGAAACAAGCACGGGGAATTTGCCATCCTTCTTCGGTATCGACAAATATCCATAGATACAATGCGGAGCATCGGCAAACCCACCATTGAGTTTGACCAGATAGCAATCCACCTTTTCATTCGAATAGGCCGGGGCAGGAGTAACAATGGGCTTCAGTTCAGAGGCCCTCTTCTGTTCATCCAGAACCTGCTTCCAGAAAGCCTCGAAATCCTTTGGCATCTGCGTATAGGGTGTCAGCTTCTCCGGCGACCAACCTACTTTGATATGGTTCTCGAAACGCTTGCCCTCTACGGAACAAGTCATCTTGCAATCGCGGAACCCAGCAGCCTTTGGCGATTTGACACGAATCTCTGCATTTCCGCGGGAGTCCGTCTTCACGCTCCCCCGTGTGTCTGCATCGAGGCAATCATTCCCGATGGCATAACTGACTTCGACATCGCCAAGTGGCATGCCATGCCACAGGAGCTGGAGCCCGATCCGGGCATCCTTACCTGTCTGATAGGTCCAATCATTGTCGTCAGGAACAGCAATCCACTGCAGGTCCGACTGATTCCTGAAGTTCTGCGCCTGGACACATAATGAAGCAACCCAAACGCTGCAAATGACACAAATGAATGTCAATAATGGCTTTCTCATGTATGTTTAGTTTCAAAATTCGGGTACAAAGATAAAAGTTTTGACCGAAATGTGCAAATTTTTTTGGATTTTTCGTGCAGAAACACTATCTTTGCGCCGAAAAAAGAAGAGTTTGGTACGCCAAACCTCCTTCTGACCACCTCAATCAACAATGAATAAATTCGAAAAGACCCTCTGTTTCATCAAGGACACCATACGCGAGGATTCCCCATTCTATGGGCAAATTTATCTCGTAGGAGGATGTGTGCGCGATGAGCTTTTGGGCGAACGTTATAGCGACGTTGACCTTTTGGTCAATATGCCAAATGGACAGAAGGCGTTTGTCGAGTACATGTGCAGGGAGCACGCTGATCGATGCAAAGGTCCATTCTACTATCAGCGCTATGGAACCACAGCGATGGATGTCATCATCGATGGATCATTGACCCTTGTGGAATGCGTCGAACCCCATGTCGAGGAATATGCCGACGATGATATCACGCTCATCGAAACCAACTTCTGCTCACTTGAGGAAGACGCTTCACGTCGCGATTATACATGCAATGCCCTCTATAAGAACCTTCATACGGGTGTAGTGCTCGATCCAACCGGACGGGGCATCAGAGACCTCAAGGATGGCCTGCTCATCACACCATCCGATCCCGTCACCATCTATCGTCAGGACCCTGTGCGCATGCTTCGCGGCATTCGCTTCAAGCATCAGAAAGGATTCCGTCTGGACGCCCATTGCTGGAAGGCTATTTGCGACAATGCCAGCTATATGGCCACCTCTTCCCCTAAACGCCTGCGCGACGAACTCAACAAGCTGCTCAAGAGCCGCACGTTTGGTGATGGGATCCAGGACTTGCTTACGACTGGCCTGCTTCAATATGTGATGCCTGGCATCGTGGAGCACTTTCTCGACCCCAAACCAATCCAAGGCGCAGAAGAAGGCGTTTCCATCTGGAAGCATACCCATCTTGCCCTCAATGTGCAGGAACGGGAACATCCACGCACCGATAGCATCTTCAAGCTGGCTTGCCTGATGATGGATATCGCCCTCGTAAGCGGGCGGGATGAAGCAGAACAGATTCTCTTCAAGGCCGGTATCGGACGGGAGAAGATTGCAAGTATCCTGCACATCACCGATCTGTACGAACGCTACCGCAGCATGTTCGAAGGAGAACGCTACGTGGCCACTCCACGTGTCCTGCCCCGGTTCAAGAATGCCTTGGCAAAGAACCGCGACAGTTTCCGTCGGCTCGTTCGAGCTGAAAATGCCGGTCTGCTGCCTGAAGCCCAGCTGCCCTGGCGCCTGTTCTATGATGATGGCGAAGGTCCTCAACCACGTCAGCGTCGCGAATACGAACGTCGCAATCGCACGCCCGACACACTTGCTACAGATTCCGACGTTGCATCGCGCAACCACAAACGTAATGTGAAACGTCGCGAACAGCGCAAACGCGCCCGTTCACGCCGCCGCAATACAGAATCCATTTGAAGAAAGTTAACCCCTCTTAACCCTTCAGAACCCCTTAATTACCCATTCCCATGATTATCGCTCCGAGTTTTCTAAGTGCCGATTTTGCGCATCTTGAACGTGAAATCGAAATGCTCAACAAGAGTGAAGCCGACATGCTCCACTTCGACGTTATGGACGGCTCCTTTGTCCCCAACATCAGTTTCGGCTTCCCGGTCATGGCTTCTCTTCAGCCTGTGGTTCGCAAGCCAATGGATGTACACATGATGGTGGTTCATCCCGAACAATGGATCGAAAAGGTGGCTTCCTACGGAGCAGAATACATGACTGTTCATCAGGAGGCATGCCACAATCTGCATCGTTGTATCCAGCAGATTCACGAAGCAGGCATGAAGGCAGGCGTTGCCATTAACCCGGGCACGCCCAATGTCATGCTCGACGAAGTGCTCTGTGACCTTGACCTCGTGCTCATCATGACTGTGAACCCGGGATTCGGCGGACAGAAATTCATACCTTCTATGCTCGACAAGGTACGTCGCATGAGGGCCAAACTGGTCGAACGGAACTTCAATGCGCTTATCGAATGCGATGGCGGTGTGAATCTCGAGACAGGTCGTATGCTCAAAGATGCCGGAGCAGATGTCCTTGTGGCAGGCAATTCTGTATTCCGCAGCGAGAATCCTACCGAAACCATTCACAAGCTGAAGAATCTTTGATTTTCTGCTACCTAAACGTGCCAATCGTTTTCATACAATCTATTGCGCGGATTTTATTTCGCAACAAAAAAAGGATGTTGAATTCCATGTATCCATTTTTTTTAGTAACTTCGCGCACGGAAACAAAAACAACCACATTTTAAATAATATAAAGATGGAAATTAAGAATTATGACTTCGCTGGCAAAAAAGCCATCGTACGTGTAGATTTCAATGTGCCCTTGAAGGACGGTAAGATTGCTGACGACACCCGTATCCGCGGCGCCGTTCCAACTCTGAAGCTCATCCTCGAGAAGGGTGGTGCTCTCATCATCATGAGCCACATGGGCAAGCCCAAAGGCAAGGTTAAGCCAGAACTCAGCCTTGGTCAGATCAAGGACGCAGTAGCTGCTGCCCTTGGCGTTGCTGAGGTTAAGTTTGCTCCCGACTGTGCAAAGGCTGATGCCGAGGCTGCTGCTCTCAAGCCAGGCGAGGTGCTCCTCCTCGAGAACCTTCGCTACTATCCTGAAGAGGAAGGCAAGCCTGTAGGCATTGAGAAGACTGACCCTGCATACGAAGCTGCTAAGAAGGACATGAAGAAGAAGCAGAAGGTATTCGCCGAGAAGCTTGCTTCTTACGCTGACTGCTATGTGATGGATGCCTTCGGCACCGCTCACCGCAAGCACGCCTCTACAGCTGTCATCGCCGACTTCTTCAAGCCCGAGGACAAGATGCTTGGCCTGCTCATGGAGAAGGAAGTAACTGCCGTTGACAACGTCCTCAACAACATCAAGCGTCCATTCGTTGCCATTATGGGTGGCTCGAAGGTTTCGACCAAGATCGGCATCATCGAGAACCTCCTCGGCAAGGTTGACAAGCTCATCCTCTGCGGTGGCATGACCTATACATTTGCCAAGGCTCATGGTGGCGAAATCGGCAACTCGATCGTAGAGCTCGACAAGCTTGACGTTGCCCTCAGCGTTGAGGAACTGGCCAAGAAGAATGGTGTAGAGCTCGTGCTTGGCACTGACTCTGTTGCTACCAATGGCTTTGACTTCGGTACAATGAGCCTCAAGCCAGGTGCTGACGTGAAGAACGTTCCTTCAAACGCCATCCCAGCCGGTTACGAGGGACTTGATGCAGGCGAGGATAGCCGCAAGAAGTTCGTCGAGGCCCTCAAGGGTGCCAAGACCATCCTTTGGAACGGTCCTGCTGGCGTATTCGAGTGCGATGACTTCTGCGACGGCAGCCGTGCTATCGGCAACGCTGTAGCCGAGGCTACTGCAGAAGGTGCCTTCTCGCTCATCGGTGGTGGTGACTCTGTAGCTTGTGTCAACAAGTTCGGTCTCGCTGACAAGGTATCCTACATCTCTACAGGCGGTGGCGCTCTGCTCGAGGCAATCGAGGGCAAAGTCCTCCCAGGTGTAGCAGCTATCAAGGGCGAATAATCTCGTCGTTACGACTCATTTTTCGGGATGTGCCAAGTCTTATTTGGCACATCCCCCTTCTTTTTTCTCACAAGGGTATCCATCCTGACTACACACGAATAAGCGATCACACATTTATGAAATTCCTTTTCTTATACCTCCTGCTTATCTTTTCTTCAGCCCTCTATGCTGGGACTGGAGAGTGGAACAGCCAGGCCCTCTCTTTGAAGATACCTTATACAACTCTTACTCCAGGAAACGCACTCCAAGACCAGAATGGCAAATACATGACAATTGTCTATCTCGAGAATCTTGGATTCAAGAAGATCAGCCAACATTCCAATGACGAAGACGCGCAGGCAATGGTCGATGAAGGCTATCGTATCATACGTCTGGATTATCAAGGCAATGCCAAGGCGGTTTCCCCTGACATCAATCAGGATATCATCCAACTCAACGACCAACTGAACAAAGGTTCCCTATGCGGATTTTCCTCCATCTCCCCCATTCGATCCTATATTCTCATGGAGGGCTATCGCATTCGGCGAGACGTAAGCTATTACCTCGACGATCCGACTGTTTACAATTGGCCGGGGTCACCCTATACCGAAAGCCAGGGCGATTCGCTCTACATGGACATCATCTATCCTTCCCATCCTTCCATCCCTGTTCCCGTTCTCCTTTCCTTTTCCTACTCGAACAGTTACGCGACCCTTTCCGGAGTAAAGATTACCGATGCCCATCAGCATCAGCGGCTCTTTCTCGGTTATACGCTTTCGATGTTTGACGATTCCATTCTCGAAGGGGCTCCGGCTCATGGAATAGCTTGGGCAATTGCCGATCATCCGAAGTATTGCGACTGGGGACAAGGCAAGCCTCAAGGAGGCAACAACAAGGATTACGGATCCATCGAAACCAATCCTGATGCAGCTTGCAAGGTGAAATCTGCCGTTCGTACCCTGCGAACAGTCGGTGAATCATTGGGGCTCAATGGCGAGATTGCTATCTTTGGCTTCTCACGAGGCGCCACTGCAGGATCTTTGGCCATCGGAAATCTGGATGTGGCAGAATTCCAGGATGCCACGCGCGGATTGTACCCCGAAGCAAACGATCATGTACAGGCTGCCATACTGGGGCCTGGAGTCTTCGACTACACGCTTCTTCCCGAAGACAAGAATGAATTCAAGCATGCCACAGCCGTTTGGGGAGAATTATCCTCGAATCGAAACGTTTGGGAGCAGCAGGGCGCTTCCTACCTGTGTACTTCTTCTGCAACAGCCCCTACCCTCTTCTTCTACAACACGACTGACGATGCCTATTACGGCATACAGGTCAACAATCTCAAGGACAAGTTGGACCAGCTCGGCGTTGAAACCGAACTCTTCCAGGATTATGCCTACGGCCATGCCGTACCAAAGGATGTTGAAAGTCTGGAAAAGATCTACGATTTCCTGACATCACATCTTTCGGCTCCCGATGTTCTTGAAACCATCGAGATGGTTCCTTCCTCCAATCCTTGTAAACTTTTGGACCTGCATGGTCGAAAAAACACCAGGTGCAAGGGCTTCCAGATCAAGGATGGTCAAATTATCTTCGTCAAGTAACAATAAAAACCGGATTTCTTCGTTATTCTATCGATGAAGAAATCCGCTTTTCGTTTGGCCTGCTCCCTTGGCCTGCTTCTGCTCCTGACGACCGCGTGCAACACGGCCCGACTCGGCACGGCCATCGAGCAATACCGACGGGGTGAATACTTCGAAGCTTCGCAGACACTCAAGGTCGTTTATCGAAAGACCGATGCACGCAGCGATCGCGAGAAAAAAGGGGAAGCAGCCTGGTATATGGGTCTTTGCTTCGAGAAACTCATGATCCCCGCCCAGGCAGCATCCGGATTTCAGAATGCCCAACGGTATGGATGGGACGACCCGACACTCCTTCTTCATCTTGCCCAGGCCCAGCATCGCAATGGCAAATACCGGGATGCGGAACAAACCTATCTGAGCTACCTGGAACTATTTGCCGAGGACGAACAGGCATTGGCTGGTCTTGAAAGCTGCCGAAAAGCAGCTGAATGGAAAGAGGCAGGTTCACGCTATCAGGTAAAGCGTTTTGCCTTGGCCAGTGGTCGTCGCGCCGACTTCAGCCCTGCCATCTGGGGAGATAAGGACGAAGTGCTTTACTATACTTCTTCTGCCGACAAATCGACTGGTGACGAGAAATCGCCCATCACTGGCACAAAATACTGCGACATCTGGTGTCTTCGCAAAGACGACAAGGAGAAATGGGGCCGTCCGGAACTCATCGAAGGAGGCATCAATTCCGAAGGGGACGAAGGCACACCCGCTTTCTCGCCCGATGGCAACACAATGTACTACACTGCAGCTGGCGGAAAAGGACAGATTGCCACCCCACATCTATATGCCTCGTCACGTTCTGAGGCATCTTTCGGCAAAGGTTCAATGCTGCAGTTTGGCAATGACACCCTCTCTGTTTATGCGCATCCTGCAGTTTCGCCCGATGGCCGATGGTTATATTTTGTCAGTGACATGCCAGGAGGAGAAGGAGGACTGGACATCTGGAGGGCCCAGCTGCGTGCTGCCACCGACATTGCATTCATTGAGAATCTTGGTTCATCCATCAATACTTCTGCCGACGAGATGTTCCCCACCTTCTCACCCGATGGCGTCCTCTATTTCAGCACGAATGGACGTGAGTCGTTGGGTGGTCTCGACATCTACAGTGCCCGCCTTGACGAATGGGACACCTGGCACCTCGAACATCTGGGTGTTCCCATCAACTCCAATGCCGACGATTTCGGCATGACCTTCTGCCGCGCTACCAAGGAGCAGCAGGAGGGTTGGTTCAGTTCCAATCGTCAGCAAGGCAAAGGTTACGACAACATCTATTCCTTCGTCCTCCCCTCCATCAAGATCAACATCACGGGCTACGTCATGGACACGGAAGGCGAACCTATTCCGGAAGCCATCGTGCGTGTCGTTGGTCGCAATGGCATGAACTTCAAGTCGCTCACCAAACCCGATGGCTCCTATATCGCGTCCATCGACCGTTCCACGGAATATGTGATGATGGCTGGCAAGACGGGCTATCTCAACCGACGCGCACAATTCACAAGCGATCCGGCCGAAGAGGATGCCGACTACGAAGTGGATTTCTACCTGCCGACCATCTCCAACCCTGTCCTCATCGACAACATCTTCTACGATTACAATAAGGCAACTCTTCGCGAAGAATCCTATCCCGCACTCGATGACCTCGTTCAACTTCTCAACGACAATCCTTACTGCGCCATCGAACTAGCGGCACACACCGACCGAGTTGGTGGGCAACCCTTTAACCTCGATCTCTCCCAGCGACGTGCCCAAGCTGTGGTCGATTATCTCATCGAACAAGGTATCGACGAAGATCGTCTTACTCCCATCGGTTATGGCAAGGAGAAGCCAAAGATCATCGACGAAAAACTACATGAAAAATACGAATTTCTCCCCGATGGCCAGGAATTGACCGAAGAATTTGTCAATTCTCTTCCTCCGGAACAAAGGGAGATTGCCGACCAAATCAACCGTCGAACCGAGTTCCAGGTTCTCTCTACCACGTGGGGGCTTGAATAAAAACCATAGAAGAATCATTTTGTCGGGCGCCAGAGTGCTATTTCCAATTTAAGGAAGCATTCTGTCGCCCGACAGAGTATCCTATCCCAATCGCTACATACATTTTGTCGCCCGTCAGAGTGCTCCATCCAATCGCAGCAAGCATTTTGTTGTTCATCAGAATATTCTAACCAATCACCACAAGCATTCCATTGCCCAACACAGTAATCTATCCAATCGTAGCAAGCATCTTCTCATCACATCAAAGTTCTATATCCAATCGCAGCATGACCAGTCTATGCCAGGAATTGATATGCTGATTTCGTTGCAAACATTCTGTCGGGCGTTAGAATGCCCTATCAAATCGCAGCAAACATTCTGCCGCCCGTGATAGTGCTTACGCGAAAAATGTTCGCATTTCTACATCCATTCTATTGTTTTATGCCGCTCTTTGTGTCAAAACAAACAAAATAATACTTTTTTCGTGATTATTTTACTAAAATATTTGGAAATATAGAAAATCGTTCTTATCTTTGCAGCGATTTCGGTGATGAATCAACGAATTTGGAGTTTTTCACTTTTGATGATAGGAATTGTTTACCTTTTCACTCTTTTATCATAAATAGATAGACAACCAAAAGAAAGGAGAACATGTATGGACAAGAAGAAGAAAGCCGAGAAGGAATGGATCCGCAAGGTGACAAGCGGAAAGATGATTGAGAAGAAGGAGAATCCTTCACTTAGAAGCGATGCCGAGCACTCCGACTCGATGCAGCCTGGACAAGGTGACGCCAAACACGGGTTCAGCGATGTGGCTGGCATGGACGAACTGAAGCAAATGGTGATCGAAGGGTTCATCAATGTGCTGAACAACCGCGAGTGCGCCAAGGCTTTCGGCATCACGCCGCCCAGCCTACTGTTCTACGGACCGGCTGGTTGTGGGAAGACCTACTTTGCCGAAAAACTGGCCGAAGAGGTTGGTATCAACTTTATAAAGGTTGTACCCGACGATCTGGCTTCTACCCTCATCCATGGTACGCAGGAAAAGATCGGCGAGTTGTTCCGCCGTGCCGAGGAGGAAGGTCCCACCCTACTCTTCTTCGATGAGTTCGACGCCATGGTGCCACAGCGAACCAGCGATGACCGCAATTACCAGAACAACGAGATCAACGAGTTCCTGTGTATGCTGAACAAGGCATCCGAAAAAGGTGTTTATGTGCTGGCTGCCACCAACCATCCCGAACGCATCGACAGGGCCGTCCTGCGAACGGGTCGCATCGACGAGATCATCTACGTGGACATGCCCGACGACAAGGCACGTGAGAGCTTGTTCCGTCTCGAACTGTCGAAACTGCCTGCTTCGGAGGACATCGACTACACGCGACTGGCCTCTCTTACGACAGGCTACAACTGCAGCGACATCAGCTACATCGTGAAGGTTGCTTCGCGCAAGATGTTCAATGCCAGCATCAAGGAAAAGGACAAGCCCTACAAGGTGATCACGCAAAGTTTGCTCGAAGAGTCCATCGCACGCAAATCGCCCTCTGTGACCAATCGTGACCTCCGTGAGTTTGAACGCATACGTGGCGAATTCTCGCCGAAGGATGCAGGCCGTCGTCAGGTGGCCATTGGATTCCATTAACATCTTCTCGATGAAGAATAACCTCTAATTTTGATGATTATGAAAGAGAAAGTTTTGGATGCACTCAAGGCTTTGGGCTTTGAGACGAAAGATTTCGAAATCGGATACGGCTTCGAATTTGAAGGTTCGCACTTCCTGTACCTTCCAAGTGATGACGAACAATTCCTGAGCATTGCTCTTCCGTCTGTACATGAATTCGACGAGGAGAACGAGCTGGAGGGTTACAAGCTGATGAATAAGGTGAACCGTCAGATGAAGTATGTCAAGGCCACCCGCATCAACGGTGACATTTGGCTGTTCTTCGAGCGCAACCTGCTCGGCGACGAGGACTTGAAAGAGGTGCTTCAGCAGATGATCTTCAGCCTGGAGGCTGCCCACTTCTTCATGCAGGATTGGGAAGAAAACGCTGAAGATGACAACGAATCGGACGAGGATGAAGACGACAACGAATCGGACGAGGAGGAAGAAGACTTCGAATCAGACGAGGAGGATGAAGATTCCGAATTGGAGGAGGTAGAAGACGATGAATTCGTTGTAGATGAAGACATCAGCGAAGAAGAGGACACCGAAACGGAGGAAGTCTCTGACCTGGAGGCTGAATTTCGGGACTTACTGAACAAATTCATAGAAAAATGCGATGAGAACGGAAACACCGACTCCAAAAAAGATAACAGCGATGAAGATGTCGCATAATACCCCATTGCCATGACAAAGAAAGAACTTATCATGCAGACCCTCGAAAAGATGGGCTACAGTCCAGAAGAGGACGAGGATGGTGACATCACATTCCTCTTTCAGATGAAGCACCTTTATGTGATGGTCGGAAACGAGGACGAGCAATACGTCAGCGTGCTCTTGCCGCAGTTCCGAGATGTTGACGAAGGCAAGGAAGCGCTTGTACTGGCCGTCTGCAATAAGATGACCTGCGAAACGAAGTTGCTGAAGGTCTATGTCGATCACACCTACAAGAACGTGACGGCTTCGTGTGAATTCTTCTACACCGATGAAGAATCATTCGAACAAAGCCTGACCCATTCGCTCAAGTTATTAGGAATGACACGTTCCTCTTTCATGCGACACATGCGTGACATGGAAAAATAATCGCCTAATGCACTGAAAACTCTACAAAATTTGAAAAAACCACTTGTTAAGTTGGTTTTTTCAAATTTTTTGTATATCTTTGCCCTGTCGTTTCAGTGGTTCCAAATTGATAGGACTACGCATTGAAGCAACATATAATACTATTGAGCAAATTATTTATTATCTTGATAAAAACCACATGACATGAAAGCAACAATCTTTACCGCAACTTGCTGCGCAATGCTCCTGTTAAGCGCATGCTCCACAAAACCACAGGAGGAGCCCGATGGCGCGTACCTTTTCACCTATTTCAACGATCCGACACATTCGCTGTTCATGGCCATCAGCTACGACGGATATGAGTTCACGGCCATCAACGGCAGCGAACCCATCATCGCCGGCGACAGCATTGCCGAACAGCACGGTATCCGCGATCCGCACATCTACCGAGGACCAGACAACAAGTTCTACATCGTGATGACCGACCTGCACGTCTTCGGGAAGCAAGCAGGCTTGCGCGACACCCAGTGGGAACGCGACGACCGATACGGATGGGGCAACAATCGAGGCATCATCCTGATGAAGTCGGACGACCTGATCCATTGGACACACAACGAGGTGCGCATCGACAAACTCTTCCCCGAGAAGTTTGGCGAACTGGGCTGTGCCTGGGCTCCCGAGACCATCTGGGACCCCGATGAGCAGAAGCTGATGGTCTATTTCACCATTCGTCAGACTCCCGAAGGAGATGGAGGACGCACCAAACTCTTCTACAGCTATGCCGACAAGGATTTCACGACACTGGTCACAGAGCCGAAGCTGCTTTTCGAATATCCCGATCCAAAGATTCAAGTGCTTGACGCCGACATCTGCCCCATGCCCGACGGTCGCTACTTCATGACTTATGTGGCACAGGAGAATCCAGGTGGCATCAAATACATGATTTCAGACAAGATCAACCACTATGAGGACTATGTCGATGGGCAGATCGATGCAGAAGACCGTGGTTGTGAGGCGCCTAACTGCTGGAAGCGCATCGGCGAAGACAAATGGGTGATCATGTACGACATCTACAGCGTGAATCCACACAACTTCGGCTTCGTCGAAACCACCGATTTCAAGACATTTACTCCTCTGGGACGCTTTAACGAAGGTGTGTTGAAGGCCAACAACTTTGTTTCACCCAAGCATGGCAGTATCATTCCCATCAAGCTGAGCGAAGCAAAGAGGCTGGAGGAATACTATGCCAAATAACAGCTATATTTCGAAGCTACATCAGCAATCGTGGCTATAGCAGCTGGAACTTCAAGCCCAAGGAGAGGCCCATGAGGTCCCAGAATTTCACGCTATGGTCCATATATTTGGCGCGAATGTAGAGGTCACAGGTTCCTAATTCGTAGAAAGCGGTGACGCTCTTCACGAACCGAAGGTGGTTCATCGGGACAATCTTTGTAACTCCCTGTCCGGCAAAGATATTTAAGCGAAACTTGGTAGAAAGAAATTCATAGTAGTCGTTGGGATAGCGGCTGGGCTGTTCGTTCCAGAACTCCGAGCCGAACACAGCGTTGAGGTAAAGGCCCATGCGCAGCGGTTCGATCTGCACACCCTTTCCCACATAGATGCTCCAGGGGATATAGTTCTCCTTGATCGTCATCGTTACCTTGGCACGATTGCTCTTATACTTGGGAATAAAACCGATGAGCTGGTTGGTCTCCCACTGGTTACGTTTGCCGTAGCTCCAACCAACGCCGAAGGAAAGGAATCCCATATTGCCTGCGAACTGAACGACCAACTGCGTAGGAATCAAGGCCTCCCAACGCTTGCGATAGCGGTGGACACGCTTGTCGTATGCCCTCACTCTGACCTCCGACTGATAAACGTCCTTGTCATCCTCTGGCATAAAGTAGATCGAATCTTTACGATTCATCAAAGTGTCCTGAGTAAAGGCCACCTGCGACTTTAGGCTTGCGGGCAGCAGTGACAAGATGCATATAAGCAACAAACTAATAGTCAATCCTCTCCTCTTCATAGCCGTCGGGTGTAAAGGTGAATATCCTGTAATTACGGTGCAAGGCACAATCGATTCCGTAGTAGATGGGGCCATCATCGTAGATGCGCCGAGCGACATCGTTGTGGTCATGCCCATTGATGCAGCATATCAGGCCGGGAAACTGCAATGTATAATAATTGAACACGCGCGAAACATTGTTGTTGAACTCGTCGCTATAGGGAGCCGCATGCATGATAATGATGGTTCGGTCGAAATCGGCCGAGTCGGCCTTGACCTGCTCTTCCATATAGTCGAAGTTAGGGACAGGGGCTACGCGGTCGTATTCCATCGCATTGGTATCAAGGCAAACGAACTTGATACGACCAACGATGAAGCTGAAGTTCCTGGGACCGAACATCCATTCGTAGGTCTGATCGCCTGTACCCAGGAAGTCATGATTGCCCAACAATACAACGTGTGGAACATCGAGATCTCGAAGCATGTTACGGAACATCCTGAATTCATTGGTTGTTCCAGTATCAGTTATATCGCCGCAATGTATCACAAAATCGATGTCGGAACGACTATTGATATCGGCTATCTCAGCTTTGGCCTGGGTGTACCATTGATGCGTATCGCTGATAAAGGCGACGCGCAACGTATCCCGACTGTTGTAGAGCTGACGAATTCGGGCTATCTGGTCTGCATTGATGTCGTGCTCTCCATGGAGGTTCATATCATACGGATGCACATCGAAAACGCTTTGACAAGCAGAAAAAAGCCAACCTGCCAGAAGAGCGAAATAAAGCAATCTAAGTTGCAAAAATAATCTCATCTTTTTGGTTTAAATTTGTATAAAAGCCCGCAAATATGTCCATTTTTTTGCAATTCTCCAAATAATTTGTATTTTTTCTCACTAAATATTTGTTTTTTGGAAGGAAAAAACTATCTTTGCAAAACAAATTGTTAATTGTTAACTGACAAATACATCTATGAATCGCACTTATCTTTGGGCACTCAGCGTCCTGTTATTGTGCCTCACGGCTTGTAATCAATCGAAAGAGGATACCGTCCTTCTCTGGCTGGGCAGTTACTGCAACACGAGCGAAGAGGGTATCCGCATCTACCGTTTCAACCAGCAAACTGGTGACTACACCTATCTGACTGGTTATGTAGGGCTTGCCAATCCGTCGTTCATCTGGGTAGCCAAAGATGGTCGCCATTTCTACGCCGTTGGCGAAGAAGATGACCCGGAAAGCAGTTCGGCCAATGCTTTCGTCTTCGATGAAGAGAAAGCCGAAATCATTCGGCTCAACAGCCAGAGCAATCATGCGGGTGCTGCCTGCAACATCATCCTCAGTCCCGACGAGCACACGCTCTTCACTTCAAGTTACGGCAGTGGATGTATCACCGAATTTCCCATACGCGACGACGGCTCTTTGGGCAAAGACTTCGTCTTGAAGTTCTCTGGCCACAGCGTAAACCCCGAGCGCCAGGACCATCCCTACATCCATGCCGTCAACTTCACCCCCGATGGCAAATACCTGATGGCCAATGACCTCGGCATGGACCAGATCCATGTATTCAAGATGCGCGAAAAGGCTGCCACGGATTCGCTTCCCATCCTCAGCAACGGGGAACTTCCTGTTGAACCCGTTGCAGAAACCTATAATGTACAAGTCGATCCGGGAGCAGGTCCACGTCATCTGGCATGGTCGCCCAACGGCAAGAACGCCTACCTCCTGAGCGAACTCTCCGGCCAACTCTTTGTGCTGAAGTATGAAGACGAGAAACTCAGCATCATCCAGACCCTGCAGGCCGACACACTCAATGCTGGTGGCAGCGCCGATGTTCATGTTTCGCCCGATGGCAAGTTCGTCTATGCTTCGCACCGCTTGGAAGGGGATGGCATCACAATCTGGAAGGTGAATCACGAAGACGGAACGTTGACCAAGGTAGGATTCCAGCCCACAGGCATCCATCCGCGCAACTTCGGCATTACCCCAAATGGAGAACTTCTTCTATGCGCCTGTCGCGATTCGAACAAGGTACAGATCTTCCGCCGCGACAAGCAGACGGGCTTGCTCTCCGATACCGGACGAGCCATCGAGATGCCACGTCCAACGTGTGTCCAATTCTATTGAACAAAACTTTCGACACTCTTTCTATTCATTATTAAAAAAATCCATTTTTTAAGAATTGAATTGTTAAAAACGCCTCAAAAACATGTTCTGCAACATGTTTGGAGGCGTTTTTCTTGGAAATGTTAAAATAATACTGTAAATTTGCACGCGCTTTTAAATAATTTTGCACAAATACAATTATCTAAAGTGTCAACATTATTAAAACAAATACTAACTATTATTAACCAAACTAATTATTTATGTCAATCGTTCAAAGCATTACTATGAGAGCGACAACGGCATGTGCTGTTGCCCTCTTTAGCTGCTCTTTGGCTTTTGCCCAGACCCAGCAGGTCAAAGGTACCGTACTGGATAATCTTGGCGAACCATTGGCAGGTGTGAACATTGTTGAGAAAGGCACTACCAATGGTACGCTGACTGACATTGACGGCAACTATGCCCTCAACGTGGCCAAGGGCAAAACCCTTGTCTTTTCATTCATCGGTTACCGCACTGCTGAAGTAGTAGTTTCTGGCACCTCCCTCAACGTTACTCTTGAGGAGGATTCCGAGCTTCTCGAAGACGTAGTAGTCATCGGTTACGGTTCGATGCAGCGCAAGGACCTGACCTCATCCATCACGACCGTCAAGGCTAAGGACCTCAACACGGGTGTATTTGCCGATGCCGGTTCGATGCTGCAGGGTAAGGTGCCCGGCCTCGTTGTCACCACTTCAGGTGACCCCAATGGCGGTTCAAGCATGACCCTTCGTGGTGCTTCTTCTCTCCGTGGTGGAGCTGCCATGTCTCCTTACTATGTAATCGACGGTATTCCTGGTGTAGATATCTCAATGGTTGCTCCTGACGACATCGAGAGCATCGACGTCCTCCGCGATGCTACCGCTACCGCCATCTACGGTTCGAAGGCTGCCAACGGTGTGATTATCGTCACCACTAAGAGTGGCAACAAGGAAGAAAAAACCAACGTCACTTATAACGGATATGTAGCATTTGACAATGTTCTCAAGACTCTCGATATGGCTTCTGCAGCTGATATCCGCGAATACGTAAAGAAAAACGGCATCAATTATGCCTACGACGAAGGTGCCGATGTCGACTGGCAGAATGAGGTACTTCGTACAGGCGTCAGCCACAATCACAACGTCAGCATCAATGGTGGCAACAAGAAGACCACTTATATGGCAAGTATCAACTTCCGTAATCGTGAAGGTGTAGTTGAAGGCACAGAGATGAATCGTCTAAACGTACGTTCTCTTATTTCTACCAAGATTCTCAAAGAGAAACTTCAGCTTTCAGTAGGCGTCAATGCAATGTATGCCAAGCACAAGAATGTTCCTATGGAGAACGAAGGCCGTTCGGTGCTTGATGCCATGAACTTTGCCAACCCGACCGCTCCCATCCGCTTCAACTCGAAGGATGCCGAGAATGGACATGTCGGAGAATGGCATTTCGCTGCTGGCAACGATGCATACAATCCTGTTTCGATGATCAACGAAGACCCACGCGAAACAATTTACAAGCGTATGCAGTTTATCGGAAAGGCCACTCTCAACATCGTAGAGGGTTTGACCTGGAGCGCCAACTTCCAGTATAATAACAATCAATCCATCTATAATAGCTATAGCAGCCACGCCACCCAACTTAAGATTGGCGAAGGTGTTACGGCTATTGCCGGCAACACCCTGAATGGTGCCGCACACCGAAACACTTACTTTGGTGATGAAATGACCTTTGAAACCTACGGCAACTGGGATAAAACCTTCAACGACATCCACAAAGTAGCCGTAATGGCAGGTTACTCATGGGAAGAACATCACAACAATGACGGCTTCGGTCTCACTGTCCATACCTTCCACGATGACAACCTATTATGGAACCAGCTCACCTACGCTGGTGAAATTGATGGAATGAGTGCCGTAGAGAGTGGCACAAAGGAAAATATCCGCAACATCTCTTTCTATGGTCGTGTATCATATTCATTCAATAGCCGCTATATGCTGCAAGCTACCATCCGTCGCGATGGCTCGTCTGTTTTCGGTGATGGCAAACAGTGGGGCACATTCCCTTCGGCTTCTATTGCTTGGAACATCACTGAGGAGGAATGGATGAAGAATCAAAATATTTTCAATACCTTGAAGCTTCGTCTAGGCTATGGTATCTCGGGTAATGCTATGGGCTTTGATTCATATGCTGCCGTCGCAACTTACGGACGCACAAGCGGATATAACTCATTCAATGGTCATGATTACGTCATCCTTGGCGCTACCAAGTTAGCCAACCCTGACCTTAAATGGGAATCAACCAGCATGTTCAACGTTGGTGTTGACTATGGTTTCATCAATGGCCGCATCAATGGCAGCCTGGAATTCTACAACAAGAACACCAAAGATCTGATCTGGAACTATCCAGTATCCAAATATATCTACCCCTTTGATAACATTTGGGCAAACGTAGGTGAAATCAACAACGTTGGTGTCGAGTTCAGCATCAATGCTACCCCTGTGCTGACCAAGAATTTCACTTGGAATACCACTCTAAACCTCTCGCACAACAAGAATGAGGTGAAGAGCCTTTCGAACGACCGTTTCCATACGGATAAGTTCTATCAAGGCAATCCAATGGTAGCCGGTGTATCGGCCAATGGTGACACCCAGCGCATCATCGAAGGCGAGCCTCTTGGCACATTCTGGACTTACGAATGGGCAGGTTATGACGATGGTGGAGCTTCTGTTTATTATGTGCTTGATGACAATGGCAATCGTACAGGTGAGAAGACCGCTTCACCAGATCCTGATCACGATCGCAAGATCACGGGCTGTGCCCAGCCTAAGCTGAACCTCGGTTGGAACAACAATTTCATGTACAAGAACTGGAGCGCCAGCTTCTTCCTTACAGGAGTATTTGGTCAAGATGTTTACAATGGTCTGCGTGCTCACTATACCGCACCTGACTTCTTCTCTGGTGGCAAGAATGTTCTCAAGGAATTCATCACCGACCGCCCTGCTACAGATACTCGTTCTAATGTCCCCTCTGATCGTTTCATCGAGGATGGTAGTTATATACGTCTGCAGAACCTCACCGTTGGCTATACCTTTAATGGTTTCGACAACTGGTTCCAGAGTCTCAATCTCTACGTGACCGTGAATAATGTCTTCACTATCACCGACTACAAGGGTCTTGACCCAGAAGTAAACCTCGGTGGCATTGATCCTGGTGTTGACTATCGCTGGAGCACTTATCCACATACTCGTACTACAATGATTGGTGTCAAGATCAACTTCTAATTTGTTTGATGAATATGAAACTCTATAAGATTCTTTCTACTGGTGCACTGGCACTTGCCATGGCAAGTTGCACCGATCTGGATGTAGACATGGATTCCCTGTACTCAACCTTGCCTGGCACCGAATCTGCTGTCGAGGCCAACATGGCCAATATCTACTTCCAGTTCCGTGATCCATTGGGTCGTCGCTACATGGAGGCCATGACCTTGTCGAGCGATGAATATACGTCTGTTGCTTATTCTGGCAACTGGTACGATGGTTTGGCTTACGCTCATCCAAGCTATCACAATTCTAAACCATCAGATGCCACCATCGACTGGATGGGTGTTTTCGGTCTTGCTGTGGTCAAGGCTAACGAAGTCATCAATTCCGATGCAGACACAAACTATATCGCTGCAGCCCGTACGATGCGTGCCTTCTATACCTTCCTGATGATGGATAATTTTGGTGACGTTGCCATTGTTGACCAGAAATATGCCGACGAAAAAGGCATCGACATGGAGACTCGCCAACCACGCGGTGACGTTGCTCGCTGGCTTGAGAGCGAATTGCTTGACGTTATCCCTCAGCTCACCACTGAGACCAAGGGCGAAAATTATGGAAAGCCCAACAAATACATGGCAGAAGCCTTACTTGCTAAGATCTACATCAACTGGGCTGTCTATACTGCATCTTCAGTCGATCAGTATGACGCTGCATCTGCCAATAACGAAAAGCTTGCTGACTGCATCAAGATCTGTGACGACATCATCAATAGCCATGTTTTCGAACTCGGTCCCGATGCTTACCGCTTTAAGTTCAACTACGACAACACCGAGCGCGTAGAGGCTGGCACCATTAAGGACTTTATCTACGCCATGCCTTACGACACTTATACTGCCACGGGTATGCAGTGGGGACGTTCACACGTCTATAAGGACATCAAGAACATGAACCCAAGTTATTTCGGCGAAAAACTCAACAACTCTGGTGGTGCTTATATGACCTTAACTCCTGAGTGTGTTGCTCGCTTCAACTTGCCTGGCGATGAACGCAACTTCTTACTCGCCGGACATCGCAAGGCTGATGGTTCGGATGCCAATGGCGTTGTCTATGTTTATGATCCCGCAACACTGCTTCCTACTGACCAAGTAGCTAAGGACAAGCAAGGCAATGATCTCATCCTCACGAAGACCATCACCGTTACTGGCGACGTTGAGTCGAATGACGTAGGTGACAACCTTGAAGGCTGGCGTCAAGGCTATCGCTCCATGAAGTGGTTTGTATGCGACCGTGACTATTCGAATGGTCGTCATCAGTCGAACGATGTGCCCATCTTCCGTTATGCCGACGTGCTGCTTATGAAGGCCGAGGCGCTCGTTCGCAGCGGTCAGAGCGGTGCAGGAAGTCTCTTCAACCAGATTCGCAGCTACGTAAATGCTCCTACTATCTCTGGTGAGCCTACACTCAACGACATCTATATGGAGCGTGGTCGCGAGTTCTTCGACGAACTCTGGCGTCGCAACGACATGATTCGTTTCGGTCACTTCGAGGATGAATACTTCCCACAATACAAGAGCAACAGCTTTGCAAACTTCGATAAGACTCATCGTATCTTCCCAATCTCTCAGAACGATTTGAATCTCAACCCGAAGTGGTCGCAGAACCCCGGCTATTAATCTTTGATTAAATCACATTCCTTATGGCGTCTCCAGCCTCCTGCTGGAGGCGCCAAATTATTTTCCATAATGACACACAAGACTTTTCCTTTGTTAATGGCAGGTCTGCTTCTGGCAGCATGCTCGGCCAACCAGAATACAGGCAAATCCGAAGTGCAAAAGGATGACACCAACTCTCAGCGCCCTATCGAAGTTGTCGTACATCGCGGTGCCAATGCCTTGGCTCCTGAAAACACCCTACCCTCTGCCGACTCTGCATTGGCTCATGGTGCTACGTGGATTGAAGTGGATGTGCGCACTTCGAAAGATGGAGTGATGTACAACCTGCACGACGAAACCCTCGATCGCACAACTGACGGCAGCGGAAACATTGGCGAATGCTCATCAGAATACATTGACCGTCTTGATGCCGGCAGTTGGTACGACGAAACGCGATTCAAGGGATTGCACGTGCCGACCATCGAAGCAATGCTCGAAGGACTGAAAGGCCGTGCCAACGTCTTCTTTGATGTGAAGAACTGCAACCTGCAGGAACTCGTTGACCTCGTGCGCCGCACAGACTTTGCCAAGAAGTCGTTCTTCTGGTTCGCTCGAGAAGAGATGCTCCGTGAGTTCGTAGGCATTGCTCCCGAAATGAAGATCAAGGTGAATGCTGTCGACACCGTTCGCCTCGAATATTGGAAGACCATCTGCACACCCTCCATCGTTGAGATTCATGCCGACAAGATTACGCCCGAATTCCTCGACTATTGCCACCGCAACGCCATCAAGGTGATGGTGGGAGCACAAGGGGAAAGCCTCGATGACTACCGCACTGCCATCGAAACCGGCGCCGACATGATCAACCTCGATAAGCCCGAACTTTTCGAACAGATCATGAAATGATGAGCTCAGTTTTTTATCACGAATTATCGAATTAAAGAATTAATCATTTAGATCGGCAATATAAAAAAGTAAATTATCGCTAATTGACATGAATTTTTGCCAGACCAACAAATAATTAATGATAATTCGTGATAATTCACGTCTGAGAAAAAGGAGAATTCGCAAATTATTTGGCATTGTCATAAATATTTTGTATCTTTGCCCCCGATATTAACCCCTAACGATATGAAATACACCATCCGCATCATCGTCCTCTTTTTGCTTTCCACCATCCTGTCTGCTCCCCAACTGATAGCAGCCAATCCTGTGCAGGCCCTGCTCGAGCGCATCGACCAAGGTGCATCGAAGAAGTTCGTCATCCAGAAGCAGAAGTCCAATGTGGATTTCTTCGAACTCGACCAGCAAGGCAGCAAGGTTGTCGTGCGAGGCAACACTTGGGTCAACATTGCTTCGGGCATCAACTGGTACCTGAAGTATTATTGCGGCATCCAACTCACTTGGAACCAGATGCATGCCACCCTTCCCGCTGTGCTTCCTAAGGTAAGTCAGAAGGAGCGTCACGAGACCGACCTCTCCCTGCGTTATGACTTCAACTATTGCACCTTCTCCTACTCCATGCCGTTCTGGGATTGGGACCGTTGGCAGGAGGAGATTGACTGGATGGCGCTCCATGGCATCAATATGCCGCTCGCTGCCGTCGGTGTGGAATGCGTCTGGCGCAACATCATGCTGCAGATGGGCTATTCGCAGAAGGACGTCGATGATTTCATCCCTGGTCCCTGCTTCCTCGCTTGGTGGGAGATGAACAACCTCGAAGGTTGGGGTGGACCCAATCCCGAGTCCTGGTACGTGGCTCAGGAGGCACTACAGAAGAAGATCATTGCCCGCATGAAGGAGCTCGACATCCATCCAGTACTCCCCGGATATAGCGGAATGGTACCCAGCAAATTCATGCAGGAACAAGCCGCTGTAACTGCTGACGAAAAGGACA
>JAEEGF011362187.1_pt1 | contig 30939 bp, 24 predicted proteins | sample 9134171 | NCBI WGS metagenome assembly JAEEGF01 (sample SAMN16246542, study PRJNA631951) | gut metagenome | biome: gut microbiome; feature: rumen; material: AP-attached | host: Bos | place: Iran: Karaj | collected 2018-10 | reverse complement strand
TAACTGCACCAACACCCGCGCCTGCGAGGCAGTATGTCCGAAGAACGAGTCAATCGCCAACATCGCCCGCCTGAACCGCGAGTTCATCAAGGCAAAGCTTAGCGATTAGTGAGAGCAGAGCCAAGCTAGCTTGAGCTATGCCGAGCGTAGCTAAGCTCGCCAAAGGCAAGTTGCTGACTAAGGTAACGTTCTCGCTAGAGAACGTAACTTAGGCCAAATCAAGGCAAAGCTAATGTAACGTAAAAATACTTATTCCGCCTCTGTTCCTGTGACAACGGGGGCAGAGGCGGAAATGTTTTAAAAAAGGAAGAAAGATATGACTGCAACGCAACTGAATGCAGGAATACTTATATAATAAAATAAAATCTTTATGGGTTATGACATACCTCAATCAATTTCACAAGGAAGCCTCAGAGCGCAAGATGAGGAAAATAGAAGAATTAGGGAAATCTCAGATAAGCTCCACAGCCTTTGCCGAGTATATGAAGCGCAATGTGGAGTTGGCGAGCAAAATGTAACTCATTTTGAGATAGAGCAGAGAGTTGCCGAGAAATATGCTAAAGAGCATAATATATGGTTACCTATGGAGAAGGTATTCTCTTTAGGAGTGCCTGGTCCCAGTGGTAATGAGAATGACACCTATGTTGGTGAAGAATACATATACAAAGTTAATAATCTGCTAAACTGTGGTGGAATATTAAATTTGTTGGAAAAGATAATAATACATAACGAGGTTTTTCCGGAAACGTATTACACATTGAGTGCATTTACAGGGTTTGACGGACGTACGGTAATGCCGATTATTCGACAGAAAAGAATAGCAAATGCAGAGCCTGCACCACAGATAGCCATTGACACCTATATGGCAGCCATAGGCTTTTATAGGGATAGTGAAACGGGACGTTACTCTAATGCTCAGTATGAGGTTTGGGATTTAATACCTCGTAATGTTCTCCGAGACTCTGATGGTGACATCTACGTCGTTGATGCCGAATTAAGAAAACTATAATAAATAACAGCCCTTTAACCCTTTTTGCCTATGAAACATTAAACACAGCAGAAGGACATAACATAAGATAAAGAAGCGTTAGCTTATATTATGAAGGTTAATGTGGGGAATAATTATAGAAAAACATGAGTTTATATAGATGGGACAGATTGCAGATAAACTAAAAGAATTATTCCTTCCTTATGAGAAGGATAGTACTTTTACAAGAGATGGTCTAGTAGAGAAAAACTCATATTACCTTAATAAAAAGGGAAATAAGGTAGAGATAAACATAGATGTAGAAAGCGCATGGTGTGAATCAGAGAAAAGAATAGCCATCATCTTAAAGGATCAGCCTGGCAGTTCCTTTGATGTAACCAAATGGTTAAAAGACGAGACAGATAAGAACGAGAATGCCGCAGATAACAGACAATTGCGTGGAACCCGCAACTGTAATGGTAGGCGTACGCAGTTTATCCCAAACATAGGTAGAATAATATGGGGACTTCATAATTCAGATAAATTGCGTTTCTATGAATATGAAGATAGTAAACAAATGATGGATGAGGTTATAAAATGTTTCAATACCGTCCCTTTTGTTTTGTTAGAGAGTAAGAAAGCAATGGGCAAGACATCAATTTCAAATAAGGAACTCGGAATAAGTCTGCAAAATGATAAATTGTTTCTACGGGAGTTAGATGTGTTGCAACCCAATATGATAGTATGTACAAGCGAATTGATATACCATGAAGTTATAAAACATTACAAAGAGAAGCAAATAGAGATACCAGAACATAATAGTATTAGAATTCTTCCAAATAGTGGGAAATTGGTATTTTGTTCATATCACCCAAGTTGGTGGTGTACAAGAAAAGTTTACTATAGTGTAATGAATCATTATAGAGCATTTTTGAAATCTAAGGAATATCAGAGATTTAAGTTTGGTAAATATATATTAGAATAAGTAAGTTAGCGGTTAGTTTTCCGGCGGTAAAAATCATTACTGCCTGCTGTGCTTGCTGAGGAAAGAGAGGACGGTGGCATTGAACCGCTGAGGCTGCTCCATGTTCATCATGTGACCGCAGTCGGGTAGGGTAATCTGCTCCCCATCCTTTACATAGTCCAGTTCACGGGCACGGGAAGTCTTGCCCTCCGTCTCGCCACGCAATACCAAAAGCGGTACGCTGACGGGAGCCTTGCGGCGCAGTTCTGCCCATGCCTCCTTGCCATAGAATAGGCGCGGCTCCTTATGGAGCGGCTGCCATGCCGTCCACTGGCTTATCATACGTCGTAAGGGCTTGCGCATGGTCTCACGGCGTGAGCCGCCACCACTTACCAGCTGCTCCGTCCATTCACGTTTCATCACCTCCACGCCGCGCAGCCTCAGGGCGGCAATCTCCTGATCCCTCTTAGCGTTTTCTGCCGAATCCATCGGTTCCGACGGACCTTTACTGTTCCTTATGCCACCGCTGCACAATACGCAGCTCTGCAGACGGTCAGGATACATGGCAAGCATATCGCCAGCCACGAAGGCACCCATCGACAGTCCCACCACGTGTGCACGCTCTATTTTCAGCGAATCCATCAGTGCCACCACGTCATCGACATGGGTAGTATGCAGGTCCTCACGCATGGCAGACGACAGTCCGTAGCCACGGAAATCCAGACGTATGGTGCGGTAACGCGCAGAGAAATCTCTCCACTGCGTGTCCCACATACGGCGGTCCAGCGAATGGCCGTGCAGAAAAATCAGCGGTTCGCCCTTTCCACGCTCCTCATAATACACCATTCCACCGCCCTGTACGCCTACATAGCAGCCACGCTGTGAGGCGCATCCAGAGAGAAGCGCCGTTGTCACCATCGCCAGGCATACGCTGCACAGCGACCAACGACGCAAAGCGTTTCTTATGTTGATATACTTCATAGTACTTGCAAAAATAGGAAAAAACCTTGACAATATCAAATTTTCGGTATAAGATGGTTCTTTTCTTAGGCTATATTGAAAAAATAGTGTAACTTTGTGATTTAGAAAGTAACTATATCGATATGAACAGAGCTTCACAGATTATCCGCACCAGTGTTATCGGCATTATTGCCAACGTGATGCTTGCAGCCTTTAAGGCCACGGTAGGCGTGCTCGCCAGTTCGGTGGCTATCGTTATGGATGCCGTCAACAACCTCAGTGACGCACTCTCAAGTGTCATAACCATCGTGGGAACAAAGTTGTCACAGCGTCCAGCCGACTTGAAACATCCCTTCGGCTACGGCAGGGTGGAGTATTTCAGCGCCATCATCATAGCTGTTATCGTACTTTCGGCAGGTGTTACGTCGCTCATTGAATCGGTAAGGAAGATAATAAATCCTACGGAGCCATCATACACCACCGTGACGCTTATCGTCATCATCGTAGCTATTGTGGTAAAGTTGTTGCTCGGCATGTATGTAAAGCGTAAGGGCGAGCAGCTCAAGAGCGACGCGCTGACGGCTTCGGGAGCCGACGCACTGTTTGACTCAATCATTACGCTTGCCACGCTCGTCTCGGCCGCTGTCATGCTCTTGTGTAATGTGTCACTTGACGGCATACTGGGTGCGCTCATCTCTATTGTCATCATCAAGGCAGGCTTTGAGATGCTGTCCTCACCCATCAATGAGTTGCTGGGTGCAAGGGTGTCACAGGAACTGCTTACCGGACTGAAGAAAGACGTAATGGCCTTTGACGGTGTCAGGGGGGTATATGACGTGATACTCCACAACTACGGTCCCGATGTGCTTATAGGCTCGCTCCATATCAGCGTGGACGATACCCTGACCGCCTATGAAATACATGGCTTGACGCGCGCCATCTCAGAGCGTATGCACGAGCTTTACGGCATAGTGCTCACAGTAGGTGTGTATGCGGTGTCCACGGGCAGCCACAGGCGCACAGAGTTGCAGGATATGGTGATTAAGACTCTATCAGAGCGTAAGGACATACTGCAGCTTCACGGCTTCTACTATTTCGAACAAGATAACAGACTGTCCATCGACGTGGTACCCGACATCAGCGTGACCGACGAGTCTGCCTTTGCCGCCATGCTCACCGACGAGCTCCACCGTCTTATCCCTGGTGTGCTGATAAGCATAGTCATAGACCATAACTACAGTGTGTAGATGAGAGAAATATAACTTAATCTGAAAAAAGCTTATGAAAGATAAGCTGTGGATAGAAGAATGACATGAAATAAACATTGTTATTTAAGCTATATGACATAACAAATAAAATGGAAGAATGATTTTTTAGATTATTTTTTCGTTTAATTTGAAAAAAAATCGTAATTTTGAATTAAATAGAGGAACTATGCCAAAAATATTTGAGTATTTCGGTTTTATATTCTACTTCTACTCCAATGAACATGAACCTATTCATGTGCATGTACTTCATGGAGGTAAAGAGAGCATTTTTGACCTCATTATGATGAATGGAGAACTAGAGGAAGTGTATGTTCGAGAGAAGAAAGGAGCAGACCCTCTAACGGAAAAGGAAAAGCGGACAGCAGAGGCTTTCATTCAGAAATACCATAAGAATATAATTGAGAAATGGATAAAGTTCTTTGTCTTGAAACAGACTATTCGTAGTACTACTATAAAAAAGAAAATATAAGGAGGAAGAATTATGGAGAGGATTTATATAATAAAAGCAGAAAATGCAGGTAATCTGAAAGTTTGTCTGACATTTAGCGATGATACTCAGCAGACAGTAGATGTTGGGGGATTTATCCGCAATCATCCACATCCTCAGTACAATAAATATCTTAACCCACGTAGTTTCAATCGTTTTGCCATAGAGAATGGTAATATTGTATGGGGAAAGAACTGGGACCTGATGTTTCCAATTGAGCAGTTGTATGTAGGAAGAATAGAATAGCCCTTGATTCTTACTGTGACATTTCAAATAAACTGATATGCTAAAAGACATTCTTCTTGTCGGGGCTGGCAGTTTCCTCGGTGGAATCGCCCGGTATCTCGTCTCTTTGTTGATGAAAGGGGGGAGTGGAGCGTTCCCGTGGGCTACGATGACGGTGAATATTGCCGGTTGTCTGCTCATTGGAGTGCTATGGGCGGTATTCAGCCGTTCCACCGCATCGTCACAGCTTAATCTGCTGCTTACCGTCGGCTTCTGTGGCGGTTTTACCACCTTCTCCACCTTCTCCAAGGAGAGCTTGGCATTGTTGCAGGCAGGCAGCTATACAGGGTTTGCCCTGTACGCCCTTGGCAGCGTGACAATAGGAATCCTCGCCGTTGCCGCCGGTTTTATGTTAGCAAAGTAGATAATTACCCGTTTATAAAAGCAGTGGGGCTGACCAGTTATCGGTCAGTCCCACTGTTGTTTATTTATAGTCGTTAATCAGTTTCCACTCATTAGGCAGGAAATCATCGGTAGAACCGTTCCATGATGCGTCAGGCATATACCACCACTGGCTGTTGAAGTAAGCCCGCAGTGATGCATCCTTGAACACATATCCTCTGCTGGCGTATGGCAGGTTGCGTATTATGCGACGCTGCTTGGCGGTCAGTTCGCCGGGCTCGCAGAAATAGTTAGGTACAATGGGGTGGAATCGCTCGCTTCGGTCATAGAAGCATCCTACGGTGCTCTTCTCGTTGAAGGTAAGCATAAGGTCGGCACTGTAGATGTTTATATTGTCAGAGGGAACGAAGTTATAGCAGTGCCACTCCACGACGCCGTTGCGCAGCGTCACCTCACGTATCTTCGTGTCATAGTAATTAGTGTAGCGTGTCTTTCCCCTGCCCTTGGCTATTACGGGCTTGACGGCAGAGAAGAGACTGTCATTTATGCAGAAATGCTTTGCGGTATTCTCCGCCTTTATACGCAGGGTGAAATCGGCAATCTTCCCACCAGCCCATCGCATGGCGGGCGTGAGCCAGTAAGGAATCTCATAGATGGTTCCCACGGTCTGTGACATAAGGTAGCGGTAGGTGTGGCGCACGCGGTTCAGTCCGGGCTTGAACACAGCATCAAAGCAATAGGCGCAGGCGAAAGTGGTGTCTTGGTATGTCTTTACGTTGTAGAGCAGCTCCTTGCTCAGGGCATCCCACTTCTCGTTAAGCGAGTCGTTGTCACACTCCTCGGTGGGTCGCCACAGCGTGGTGTCAAGAGGTTCGAGTGAATGTGGTTTCTCCTCGTCCCATGTGGTGCCTACGAGGTAGTTGTGATAAGGCAGACTTACGCCGTTCATTGTCACGGTGAAATCTTTGATGTAGGGGTGTGCAGGGTTCTTGAAGTCTATATCAGTGCCGGCGTTATATGGAGTGTCGGCCTCAAATCCCACGGTGACGGTCTTCTCCTTGCCGTTGTTGCGGAAGGTATAGTCCACGTCAACATAGGCATATCCGTCATCGCCGATGGTAATTGTCAGCACCTCGCGCCCAACGCTGATGTCAGTCTCATGTACCGGCTCTATGTGTGAGCCGTTGACAAAAAAAACTCCGTCATTGCCTCTGGCTGTCGTGAAGGCAGCCAGGCAGGCAATGACGGTATATAGCAGTGAATGTTTCATGGAATGATATTGATAGAAGGTCGTTAACACCTTTAGTTGTTGAAGTAGTAGATGAAGATGGCGATGCCCTCGATGGCCTTCTTGCCGGTCTCCTTCACGTTCATGGTGAACTTCACCTCGGTCTTCACAGCGCCGCGCAGGTTCTGTATGCTCTGCAGCTTAGTGGTGAGTGAGAGGCTCTGGCCGCTCAGCACCGGCTGACCGAACTTCATCTTGTCTATGCCGTAGTTCACGAGCATCTTCACGTTCTGCACGTCAACAATCTGTCCCCACAGGTAAGGCAGCACTGACAGAGTGAGGTAGCCGTGGGCAATGGTAGTGCCAAACTGGCTCTCGGTCTTAGCCTTCTCGGTGTCCACGTGTATCCACTGGTGGTCCAGTGTGGCGTCAGCAAACATATTTATTCTCTCCTGTGTGAGCTGTACATAGTCAGATGTTCCCAGCTCCTTGCCCTCATACTGGGCAAACTCCTCATAAGATTTGATTGTAAGCATTGTTTTCTTCGTTTTATTTTAATATGTTATATTCTTTCTAACCGCAAAGTTAAGTATTTTTTTTGAATAATGTACCATTCTTACGGATAAAAGTAATAGTATTGTGTCTTCTTCTATGTGGGTTCTGAAAAATCCCACCTCTATTCTTTCAGGAAGTCTCTTATCTGTTCAAGCGCCTCCTGCTGCTCTGCTCCCCTGAATCCGTGTCCGGCACCCTTTATGACGTGCAGTCGTGCCTCGCGGTACATAGCCACGGCGCGTTGAGAGTCATCCATTGATACTATGCGGTCCTTGTCGCCCTGGATGATGAGCACAGGACCCTTATAGCGGTCTATCACGTCAAAAGGCTTCAGGTAGTGCACCTCCTCAAAGAAGCGGTGTCCCATCGGTACGTTCCACAGACGTGTGGTGTCAGGGATATCTGCCAGCACCTTGTATCTGCTGTTCCAGTTGTCGGGTATGCAGAGAGCCGGATAGCACAGTATGAGTCGGTTCACCTCAGTGGGAATGTCAGCGGCTGTCAGTGCCGATACCAGTCCGCCCTGGCTCTCACCTATCAGCACCACGTTGGCAGTGTCAACGTCAGGTTGTGAGCGGAAATAGCGTACTATGGCCTCAAGGTCGCGCTGCTCGTCAAACACAGACATATTCATGGTGTTATTGTCGCTGCGACTGTTCACAGAGCCACATGGGAAGTCAAAGGTATAGCACATATACCCCAGGTCGTTTAGAGTCTTGAAATAGCCCTTGCCAAAGGCGTGTGAGCCGTTGAAACCGTGGGCTATTACAGCCACGGGATGTTTCTTGTTTGCATTGTCAGGGCGGCTCAATACGCCATATATATTGCGTGCGCCGTTCTTAATCCACAACTCCTCCTCGTTCTGGGCATGTAGTCCCATCATCACAAGGGAGAGCATACATAGTGTCAAAATTCTTTTCATATTCCATTAATCTTTATTCCATTACTCCTTACTCCATCACCCTTATCTCCACAGGACCGAGGAGACCAGACGGGAGCAGGGGAGAGTTCTTGGTGAAGAACTTAAAGCAACCTACGGTCTTTCTGCCCTGTGAGGGGCGCTGAGTACCGTTGCGCAGCCAGTCGGGTATGGCGGTCATGTAGCGTCCAGCCACAGGACTGCCTGGCACATATTCATATACCAACGGCTCCGACCACTCAATATCGTCGGGCTCCTGCTCATCGCCTATCATCCTGTTAGCCCACAGGTTGGTTACGTCAATCACTATCTCGTTATCGCCTTCATGCAGCGCCGATGTAATGTCGAGCGTAAAGGGAGCCTTCCACATACAAGGGAATTCCTTGTCATTTATGCGTACTGTCGCCATGTTCTTCACATTGCCTAAATGCAGAAACATCTTCCCCTTCTTCAGTTGCTTCTTTGTCAGGGAGAAAAGGTTGGAGTATGTGGCCGTGCCTGAGAAATACTTTACCCCGTTGATTTCAGATGAAGTCCAGTCAAAGAGACTCTGCTCTGTAAACTCAAACTCACCGGGGAAGGATATGACCCAGTCGTCGTTGAGGCTTGTTACCACCTCGCCATTGTCGTCGGTTGTCACCAGCGATGCCAGTGAGTCGCATGACAGTGGAGTGCCGATGTCATTGCTGAATAGGACGAACCTTGAGCCGCGTGGCTCAATGGTCAGCTCCATGTCGCCGCCGTCATGACTGCTCATGTCGAGGTTATAGGGATTCCATATATCCACGTGTCTCCCGGCGGCAAACTTCTGTATCTCTATTGTCTGTGTGGCTGTGGTGTCAGAGGGGTTGCATACGAATACGATGTCCGTGTTGCCGTCAGTTCTGCGATAGGTCTTGAATGCTCCTATGTCGCCCCACTGCTGTTTGCTCGGCACGCCACGCTGCAACAATGACTGGCAGCGCGCCATATAGTCAAACAGAGCCTTTGCGCCGCCAGCCTTCCACCACGTCTGGTTAGGCACGAACTGAGTGCCCCATATACCAAACGACATACCCGGCTCTACCCCCGTCCACGGGTTGCAGGCTCCGGCATGCAGCATCATGCGGTTCACACCGGTGCAGAAAGCCCTGTCGCATATAGGCTTGAGCGACTGTGGGTCATCCTGCCATGCGTGCAGAGGGTAGCAGGTGAAAGCCTCGGCATAGAGCAGGGGCTTCTGCAGGTTGCGCATCACCTGCTCATGCTTCTTCATGTCCTTCCATCCCCATGTCTCGGGCTTCACCCAGAACTCTGTCGCCACGAGGGCATTGGGGGTATTATCCAGTATTTTGTATATGTCGAGCACACGGAAAGGTCGTTGTGTGCCGGTGCCGTATGGCTCAATGAACAGCTGCATACCCGGTGCACTCTTCTCCGCCAGCTCTGCCATATAGCCGTAGTAGTTCTCGGCAAAGAGAGAAGTGAGCACGTCGGTAAAGTCTTTCCTGAACTTCGTCGTCTCCTCCTTGCTGCCTATCACCGCCTTACCCACAATATTGGGCAGCCATGGCCTCAGGTCATAGCCCTTGCGCTGCTTGAACTCATCAGGCAATACCACGCTCCAGTCCTGTCCGCCAGCCTCATAGCTATCTATCTCTATGCGGCAGAAAGTCTTGCCTGCGTGTCTGCCCGCCAGGTCTATCAGCATCTGCGGATATCCGTCCCAGAAGTGTTTCACAGCCTCGCGTCTCAGCTTGTCACACTCCAGTCCCTGACCAGACAGAGGTGACTGTGCCTCATTGGTCTTGCCGTTGGTGGTATGTCCGAAACGCATCAATAGCCAGCGTCTCCCTTGTGCCTGACTCCTCAGCGTGGCAGGGAAACGGTGCAGCATGTCCTTGGTAATGATGAGCGTGTCAGTCCACCTGCCGTCTTTCATCATGGGCAGCAGTTCCGTAAGGTCTATGATGTCAGCCTTTGCCACAACAGAGTCGTCGGGAATAGCCAGCACGCATATATCCTGATAGAAGTTATACTTAGGGTCCACCTCGGCACGAGGCAGCAGCAGCCGTTTCTCCTTGGGGTTATATACCGCCGATGCCATCACCACCTTCTGCATGGAGTATTCAGGGGTCACGTTGCCGTATGCGCTTGACGACCACCCCGGACAGTTGTGCGTGCCGTATGACAGTCCCAGTCGCTCACACTCGTCCATGGTCCAGCGCATCAGCTGCTTCCACTTCTCGCTGCCAATGGCACATGTAGGGTCGCCCACGCGGCTCTGCCTGTCGCCGCCTATCTGAAAGTTCTGCACACCGGCCAGTCCGGCAGCCTTTACGGCCTCCAGGTCTTTCGTTATAGCCTCCTTCGTTACGAGCCCGTCCATCCACTGCCATATCAGCAAGGCACGCTGCTCGTCCTTAGGATTGATAAAGTCCTCGCGAAGCCCGTTTTGGGCAACCGTGGCACAACACCATGCTCCACATACGGCTGTAAGCAGAGAGATAAGAGTTCTTCTCATTATTTATATGTTGGTTAGTAATGTTTATTCCAGTTACAAAGCAAGTCCTGCTCTTACCTTATGAAGCCCATAGGCTGCCACGGCTCGCGCTCGGGGTAGGCAGGGTTGTCGCCGGAGTGTATCTTCTTGAGCATCCACGCCATGTTGTCAGCCATGGTGCGCATGGTCTGCATACCCTCGGTGTCGAGAGCCGCCTGTCCCTCTTCACGACCGTAGGCTATGTTCCAGTACTGTGAAGACATTATAGGCATGTTCATCATCTGGAACGGCATGTTCAGAGTCTGGAAAGCCGCCGTGGCGCCACCCCTGCGGCATACGCACACCGCAGCCACAGGCTTGTTCTGCATCTCACTACCGGCAGAGAAGCACATACGCTGTATGAGCGATAGCAGCGCACCGTTAGGCTGACCGTAATATACCGGCGAACCTACTATGAGCGCATCCATGGTGCCGAACTTCTCAGAGATGCTGTTGCACACGTCATCGTCAAACGCACACTTACCCAGCTGTTTGGCTTTACACTGTCCGCAGGCTATGCATCCGCGCACAGGCTTGTTGCCTATCCATACTATCTCGGTCTCTATACCGTTTTTCTCCAGTTGCTTGGCCGCCTCAGACAGGGCGGTGAAGGTGTTGCCCTGCTTGCGTGGGCTGCCGTTGATGAGTAATACTTTCATAATGTTTCTGTATTTCGTTATTGTTTATGCGTCGATGTTTCCTTCATGCAAATTTACAAAGTTTTTCGCAAACTAAAGAACAGAAAGGAGTTTTTTCATGTTATGCACACCATATCTCACGATATAACAGACTTTTACAAAAAAATGATTTTTTTTTGTTTTTTCTTTTTTATTTAGAGGAAAATGCGTAAATTTGCTGCGAGAGACTTTTGCATTAAAACCTAACCAACTTAATACCTGATAATCATGAAGAAAACATTAGCACTATGTCTTGTAGCATTGTCTTGCGCGATGACTGTTTCGGCGCAAGTAGAGAAATATGGTATATGCGACCACTTGGGCGCAGGCTTGTCTGTAGGCACCGACGGTATAGGCATAGAGGTGGCCACCACGCTGACCGACTATGTAGCCGTAAGGGCAGGCGTGTCTATAGTACCCCGTTTTAAGTACGGCTTTGACGTCAGTTCCTACGGTTCGTCCGTTGTCACCAAGGACAAGGTGAGGGCAGAGGGAAAGCTGAAGAAAACCGATTTCAAGCTGCTCTTTGACATATACCCCTTCCGCTCATCATCGTTCCGCGTTACTACCGGTGCCTACATTGGCAGCAGCAAGATTATCAGCGTATATAACACAGAGCCGTTCCTCAACCCTACAGACTGGGGCAAGGCAGGTATCGTATTAGGCGACTACCGCATCACGTCTGACCAACAGGGCAATGTGTCTGCCGATATCAAGGTCAGTGGCTTTAAGCCATACGTAGGCATAGGCTTTGGCAGGGCGGTGCCCCGCAAGCGGTTTGGCTTCTCTTTTGACTTGGGTGTGCAGTTCTGGGGTAAGCCGGGTGTTTACACCACCACAAAGGACGAGTTTGGCGACAGCTATTATAGAAAGCTGACTAAGGAGGAAGTGGATAATGAGGACGCAGACAAGTTCTTCGACATCATGTCTAAGATAAGAGTCTATCCTGTTCTTAGCTTCCGACTTGCAGGACGCATACTATGACCTTACATAGCATAAAGCATTAACACATAACATAAAACCCGTGAAACCATGAAAAAAAGTATTTATTATTTCCTTATGATGCTGTGCATGACACTTGTGAATACGTCGTGCAGCAATGATGACGGTGAGACTCCTGACTACACCGTTACTCTTACCACTCCTGAGTATGCCTCTGAGGCAAAAGCCATGTCGGGCTTCAGCATCGATGCCACCCACACTTTTGGAGCACCTAAGCTGACGGCCGCACACATCACCGAGTCTGGCGAGGTGGTGTTTGAACTTGGCAATGGCGAGGAGTATATAGTGGAAGGTATTGAGTCAGTAAACGACGGCACCTATGTGCTCAGCGGCAATCGCGGTACCATAACTGTCAGCAGTGCGGCAAATGCCAAGATGTCCATCCATGTTACCCTTACCACTGCCGAAGGCGCTACGCTGAGCTATGACGCCGACAACATCAACGTCAACGTGACAACCAACCTTGACAACAGCGAGGCAATGACCAACCTCTGCCGCACATGGATTGTCCTGGGAATAGTGATAGACATCAAGGGTGATGTCAATGCCTTCAGGGAGTTTGAGGGCGGCAACCTCTATGAGATGGCTTTGTATGCCAACGAGCAGGGCGCCGGACTTACCGATGACGAGTTACAGGAGCTGGACAGGAACATTGAGAGTGTAATCATCGAAGGCACAGGACTCATAACGTTCAACTACAGCAATCGTGCGTCTGATGCCGCCTCATGGAAGTGGAATGATGACGGCACCATCAAGATGACTCTGAAGAACAGCGAGATGGGCAACAAGTATCTTAACAACAAGTCCACCATCAGCGTGGCATACAAGGACAAGCGCTGTGTGCTCCGCCTTAGCACGTCTGTATCAGACAACAAGAATTATGACACCGTTCTTACCCTGAGGTTACTGTCTAAAGACTGAGTTCTTATTAGGTGGGAATTTTCGGAACCCACCTAATAAGAACTGTTGAACTATAATACGAGAAGGAAGCTATCGAGTCACATTGTCATTCGATAGCTTTTTTCTGTGCCTCATTATGGCGAAGGCGCTTGCACAGAGGGCGCAGAGAGCCACAGCGGTGGTGACGATGGCAGAAGTGGTGTCGTCGCCTGAACCGAGAGAGCCGAACGAAGCGTTTACGGTGCTGAGGCTGTCGGTGAAGGAGTGTGAGGCATGGCTCAGCGTATCTTGAGCCGCGGCGGCAGAGTCGGCGGCGGCGCGGCGCAGGGAGTCCTGCACGTGTTGCAGGGAGTCAGTGGCACGGCGCACCATCTCTCTATATTCAGGAGTATTCTCAAAAGGATGGCGCGGCGCGTCTTTGATGTAGTCGCTCGGCCTAAGGATAATGTCAAGTATTTGCATGGTAATTCTAAGTTATGAGTTATGAGTTCTTTTAGTCGGCTTGCAGCCTTTATAAAAGCGTCACTGCGTGCCGAGCGATGAGTTATGTTGAGGTCTTAAGGTGCAAGGTCACTTCGCTTAAAGGTCTAAAGGTGATATATAAACTGCGCCACCACCCCTAAGGAATAGCTGACCACATTGCAGATAACCCCGTACTTCAGTGACAGGAGCGGCTGACGGGTGACTAAGTAATAGCACAGGCTCTCCACCGCTATCACCACCAGTTCCAGGATTATTACGGTGCCCAGTCCCTCGTAGCTGTTCATCAGGTAGAGATTCAGCGGCACGTTGGTACAGATGTTCATCACCACCGATGACAGCAACACCTTGCGCCTGCGCTCAAGCATCAGCCACAACACTATAAGCTCTATCGCCACGGTGGCGAGAGCAGCTTTAGCTAATGAGACCAATATGAATATAAAATAAATCATTTGTATAAGATACTTTGTATTCAATCCTCATACCGTAGCTATCAGATAACCGGGAATGAGTGCCGCGGCAAGCAGTCCGAAGGCCAGTCCCTCCCTGCCTTGCAGTGTGATGTTAGCAAGATACAGGGTGACGGGCATGGTGAGGTTTATTAGAAACAGGGCTGCAAGGACAGCCACCGTGGAACCGCCGCCATACATCCAGCACAGCCATGTGGCTGCCGCTGCCACCAACATGCAGCATACCAACCCCGTGCGCCTTGCCACCCATCCACCGGCAGCCTTGCCGAGCATGGATATGAAACCTATGGCAAGTATTATGCCCTCGCTGCGCTGCAAGCCGGCTGAGACTGCACTGCCTGCCATGGAGCGCAGCGCCACTATGGCACATAGTCCGGTGATGATGACGAGCACCATGGCAGAGGCGGCGCCAACCCTTGACCACTCATCAGTGGAGAGGTGGCTGCGCATTACATGGTACATGGATGACGAGGCATCCCTGCGTGGAGGAACGTCGTAGCACCTTATCACCGTAGCCGTCAGCAGACAGATGGACAGCAGTATTACCGCCGTAAGGTGCCACGAGGCGAACACCATGCCCACGCTGAGTCCCATGGCACCCGTTGACACGAACACGCCGCCGTGGCGTATGTCGTTGTGCGAGCAGAGCGTGGTGAGCCGTCCGCCCCATACGTGGAAGAGCGAGTTACCCAGTCCCAGCACTACGGGAGTGACATAGAGCAATGTCTTTATGCAAGAGACATCGCCGCACACAGCAACCGCACCCACGGCAGCCAGTGCCAGCATCGCCACACCTGCTGTTATGGTGGCGTGGGCATTGTCAGTCCTGTCGGCATACCAGCCGGTGAGAGGCTGGGAGAGAAACGCCGTGACGTTATACAGTATGAACACCGTCATTATGCCCGCCTCGCTGCAGTGTGGTGCCATGAGGTAGAGCAAGCAGACGCACAGTCCATCCACCAGGAAGTGCATCAGCGACAGTATTCCCACCATGCTGCCGGCGGAACCTGAGACTGTAGAACCGTTGTTCATAAGGCAAAGGTACGTATTATTTTTTGAAAAAACAAAATGCTGTGAAAACGATGATACCGGTTAGCAAAATGAAAGCTATCACTTCACACGGAGAAAGCATAGCTTTCACGTTCTAAAAGTATAGCTTTCAGGGTGTAAAAGCATAGCTTTCACAGAGCCCCTTCGTTATTAACACTCGTTAGGATTTCGCGTTACGAAATTAACAAAAAACCGAGCAAAGTGTCAGCCGGCAATTCTCTTTCGTGACAGATAAACGGCATAGGCGGTGATGACGGCGTAACACACCATGGGGACGGTGAACGCCGGGCGCATATCGCCGGTGGTGTCGGCTATCAGTCCCATGAGCAGCGGAGCCACCGCACCGCCTACTATGCTCATGATGAGATATGATGATGCCTGTTTTGTATGCCCGCCCACACCCTTTATGGCGAGGGCGAAGATTGTGGGGAACATGATACTCTCACACAGATAGCACACCAGCAGGGCAGCTATGCCCCATGAGCCTGGACAGAGCAGTATAGCCGCCATTGTCAGTACGGCTCCCGCACCACATATCGTGAGCACAGTCTCAGAGCGCACCATGCTCATCAGCCAGCTGCCGCCCATACGGCCAAGCATAAACAGTCCCATGCACCCGAAGCCCAGCAGCACCGCCGCTGTCTGTGCGTTGATGTCTGCATTCTCCGTTGCATAGTTGATGAAGAAGCTGTTCAGTCCCGTCTGTGCTGCCACATAGAGGAAGAGCGCCACCAGTCCGAAGACAAAGTTACGATGTGACCAAAGCGACACAGATTTTTCCGATTTTCCCGAATACTCTGAGCTCTCCGGCTCTTCCGCCACCTCAGGCAACTTCACCTTGGCAAATATCGCTGCTACTATCAGCACCACCACGCCTATTACGGCATAGGGCAGTGCCAGCAGTGACGAGGAGGCAGTGCCGTCCTCACCGTCAAAGAGCAGCAGTCCGCCCACCAGTGGACCCACTATCCATCCCAGTCCGTTAAATGACTGCGACAGGTTTATCCTGCGTTCAGCCGACTCGGGGTCGCCCAGTACCGTCACGTAAGGATTGGCGGCAGTCTCAAGACAAGTCAGTCCGCAACCTATTATAAAGAGGCACATCAAGAAGAACCAGAAGGTCATGATATATGCCCCGGGGATAAACAGCAGTGCGCCGGTGCCATAGAGCAGCAGACCGGTAATCACACCTGTGCGGTAGCCCCAGCGTGATATAATCTTGCCGGCAGGTATCGCCATGAGGAAATATCCGCCATATACCATAGCCTGCACCAGTGCCGACCCCGTCTTGCTTATCTGCAGGGAGTCCTGGAAGTGCTTGTTGAGAACGTCAAGGATGCTGTGGGCAAATCCCCACAGGAAGAAAAGGGAGGTGATGAGCACGAACGGTAGCAGATATGACCTCCCGTCTTTTGTCTTAATTAATGACATGATTATGATAAATGATTTATGCTACGCACCCTATATCATATAGAAATTCAGGGGCTAAGTCTGCACCGTTAGCCCATTCTATGGTGTAGCCTGTAAGGCCGTATTGTGTAAATTTGTCAGGATCAAGCAGCTCTCCGAAGACTTCCCCTGTGAGATAAGGTTTGAGATCGGCTAATTTGCGTGTTCCGTCATTGAAGGTGAGCAGTAGCTCGTAGTCCTTCACATAATCAACGTCTGTAACCCTAAGCATAACTGTATCCTTTCTTTTATTTTATTGGTATATTTATCTGAGAGGCTCGATTCGGCCTAACTTCTCACCTTTCTGTGCCTTTTCCCAAAGTGTGAGAATTTCGGCTTCGTGTAAATCCATCCATTCATTTACTTTTGCGATAACCTTTGATGGAGCTTTACCATCCACCACCCGGTCTAATACACTAATGCTACATTCATACTCACCATATGTAAAATGGATATGTGGTGGATTATGGTCACGCCAATAAAGGCTTATTATTATTCCAAAAAATTTACTAATCTCTGGCATAATTGTTATAAATTGAATTATAGAGTTTCATCTGTCTGCAAATATACTTATTTTCACGTTATAAGACAAGAATAACCATCCCTGCTTAATCTAAATCAAAGAAAAAGCAGTCTATTAACATAAATTAAGATATAAAATTATTCTCGTTAAGATTTTTTGTTTAATTTTGAGCCAAATTTGGCTTTTTTGCTAACTGTACTTTACAAAAGGAAAACAATAAACTAACTAACACGTTGTAGATAAAAGGGTATGAAACAATAGGTTAATCGATAAAAAGATTGACAAACGCATTTATAACTTATAACCTAATATTAACTAACTTTAATCAACTTATGTTTGGTAAATCAAAAACTATCCGCTTGGCGCTAGCAGCAGGTCTGGTTATGATGGCCAGTTCATCGTGGGCGCAGAAAGTCAGTGGTACAGTCAAGGACGCCAACGGCGAGCCTGTAATTGGAGCCACGATCATGGAGCAGGGTACTCAGAATGGTACCGTCACAGACCTTGACGGTAACTTCACCCTTAACCTGAAGAATGGTGGCAGTATCAATGTGTCTTATGTAGGCATGAAGCCTCAGACCATCGCCACCAGTGGTAAGTCATCATTCGAGATAAAACTTGAGGATGACGCCACCACACTTAATGATGTCGTAGTCGTAGGTTACGGCACCATGAAGAAAAAGGATCTCACCGGTTCTGTAGCATCTGTAAAGACGGAAGACATCGGTAAGGTAGCAGGTGCTAACGTGCTGCAGGCTATCCAGGCAAGGGTGCCAGGTGTTGACGTTCAGCAGAGTTCTGGTGAAGCAGGCGGCAAGAACAGTATCAATATCCGTGGTATGCGTTCTGTTACAGCCTCTAACTCTCCGCTCATCATTGTTGATGGTGTAGAGTATGGTTCTACAATCGACATCCCAGCTTCAGATATTGAGTCAATGGACATTCTGAAGGATGCTTCTTCTACTGCTATCTATGGTACGAAGGGTGCAAACGGTGTCATCATCATCACAACAAAGCGTGGTAAGGCAGGAAAGACCAACGTAAACTTCAACGCTTACTGGTCATTCAACAGTCCGACGGCTGCTGTCAAGGCTATGTATGGTGAGAAGGAAGTTCAGCGTTGGACCGATCGTGAAAACTATCAGAAAGATTACAAATCAGGCAACTGGGGTGAGTCAAACATTGGTGTTTATGACTTCGGTAAGCAGTCATTGGATGATGGTACGCTCATAAACGACATGATTGCTAATGGTGACTATACTGATTGGTACGACTATATCTTCCAGAACTCAACCACTCAGAACTATGAGATTGGTGTGCAGGGTGGTAATGAGAAGACAAATTTCAACCTCTCTCTCGCACTCATGTCTGATCGTGGTCTGATGAAGAATGATAAGATGAACCGCTACAATGGTCGTTTCAATGTTGACCATATCATCAACAAGGTGTTCAAGGTAGGTGGTAGCTTCGCATTCACATACAAGGATCACGATGCACGTAACGGTGGTGTGTTCAATGCTACACGTAAGATGACTTCTATTGCGCATGCTTATAGCGCTGTTGACGGCTCAATCATAGAGACACCTAATATTTGGTATGCAGCCCATGTTAATCCGCTCATGGACGAGGGTGAGAACTATTCACGTAACGTTGAGACTACACGTTTCCTTGGCAGTGCATACGCTCAGGCAAACATCATCAAGGGTATGGTGTTCAAGTCACAACTCTCTGTTGACCGTTCAAACAGCCGCACCGGTACGTATCAGGACTTCAAGTCTGTAGGTCGTTTCCAATCACCTTCTACAACTGCTATATCAAATGCTACGGCAGTTTCTACAAAGTTTACTTGGCAGAACACTCTTAACTACAACCTTGCACTTGACGAGTTGAACAACCTTGGTTTCTTGCTTGGTCATGAAATGTTCCAGACTGTATCAGAAGGTTTAGACCTGACAGGTACTGCAGGTAAGAACCACTTCTTCAATAGTACGTTCTATGATGTTACAAAGATTAGTGCAGATGTGAACTATGGTTCTGACTACACAAAGAGTGCAATGCTTTCATACTTCGGTCGTGTGAACTATTCATACGCAGACAAGTATCTTTTCCAGGCTTCTCTCCGTGCTGACGGTTCTTCTGTACTTGCAGAAGGTCACAAGTGGGGTTACTTCCCATCACTCAGCGCAGGTTGGCGTATCACAGAGGAGAAGTTCATGCAGGGCACAAAGTCTTGGCTGGACAACTTGAAGCTTCGTCTCTCTTGGGGCCTCTCAGGTAATGCTGCCGTTTCACCATACCAGACAATGGCAACGGTGTATGCAACTACACCTAATTCTGCTACAGACTTCATACCTATGTTCATGAGTAACACTGAACTTGAATGGGAGAAGACATCTGCTTTCGACCTCGGTCTTGATTTCTCTTTCCTCAATGGACGCATCGGTGGTGGTATCGACGTATATTGGAGCAAGACATACGACCTGCTCTATTATAAGGCAGCTCCTGCTTCTTCTGTGTTCACTTCTGTTCTCTCTAATATCGGTGAGTCAAAGGGACGTGGTTTGGAAATATCCCTCAATGCAGTTCCTGTAATGAGCAAGGACTTCAGATGGGATGTCAATGCATCTGCAACATTTGCTCATGATGAGATAACAAAACTGGCTGATGGATTAGAAAAGAATATCTCAGGACAGACTGGTTACATCGTAGGCGAGCCTATCAGCATCTATTATGACTACGAGGTAGGTGACTGCTGGGGCATAGGAGAATATAAACAGTATTGTGAGGATTATAAGGCGCGTACAGGTAAAGATTTTACACCTCCTACGGCGGCTAAGGCTGCTTACGGTACTCCGGGTACAATGAAGATTATTGACCTCAATGATGACGGTACAATTGATGAAAACGACAAGCGCGTATATAACCGTTCACCAAAGGCCATACTTGGTATGACAAATACATTCTCATATAAGAATTTCTCTCTGAGCATACAGATGATGGCACGTCTCGGTGGTTATTTCGCATACGACAAGAACAACGCTCTTGGTCTTGACGATGGTGATGCTAACTGGGCTGACATCAATTACTGGACTCCTACAAATACAGCAACCAAGTTCCCTTCTCCAGGTGCTAATGACAATACGCTCAAGACTGTTTATACTACATACAAGACAGCTCTGAGATATGAGAAGGCAAACTACTTCAAGATTAAGGATATCACACTGTCTTATAACTTTGAGAAGGAATGGCTGAAGGCTCTCCACATGGCTAATGCGCGTGTTTACTGCTCACTGAAGAACTTCATCACTATCAACGCTCTTGATAATGATAGCTATGACCCAGAGCGCGGCGGTTCTATCAACTTCCCTCTTGCAAAGCAGTTCGTGCTTGGCTTGAACGTAACATTCTAATTTAAGAAATTCAAAAGAAAACGAAGAAATATTATGAAAAAGATATTAGGTTTAATGTTGGCAGCCTCTGCGCTTGCATCCATGACTTCTTGTTCTGATTTCTTGGACGAGGAGAACAAGACAGGTGCTACGGCAGAAAACACATATGGTACAATAGATGGCATAGAGGGTTTGGTTCACTCTTGCTATGCTGCCTCACGTGGTTGGTGGGGTAAAGAGGCAGGTCTCGGTCTGACGGAGTGTGGCACTGACCTCTTCCTTGGTGGATTTGACAATAAGCAGTCATCGCTTGTAACATATAATTTCTCTGCAGCATCACTAAATGGCAATACGTCTGATGACCCATGCTTTGACCATTATTGGGAGTTGCTCTATGATGGTGTTGACATCTGTAACAATGCACTGAAATATACAGAGTCAAACATTAACATTGATGACACCAAAAAGCATCAGTACTATGGTGAGGCTCTCTTCTGCCGTGCCCTGTACTATTCACAGATGGTTGCCACATGGGGTCCTATCCCATATAACACTGAGCCTATAACTGCTCAGAATATGGAACAGGTACGTGTTCCAGAGAAGGTAGTTTATAAGAACATCCTTGAAGATATAGACAAGTCTATTGAGCACTTCAAGAATGCAGGCTTCACAGACAAAGTAAAGAATGGTGGTCTGCAGGCACGTGCTTACTATTATGCTGCTGTTGCGTTGAAGGCTCGCGTAGCTCTCTATGCTGCTTCATGGCTGGGCAAGGATGCTATAGAAGGTCATTCTGACCTCTATGCAGAGGCACAGGCAGCTGCAGAAGAAGTAATTGCAGGCTCTGGTGCTTCTTTCTATAGCCGTTATTCTGACGTGTGGAACCTCAACAACGAGGCTGTGCAGGATAACAAGGAGGCTATCTGGGGTGTTTACTATGATAACGACCTCTCTACGGCAAACTGTATTCCTTACCGCTATAACTCTACTGTAGATAACATGAATGCTTATAACTCTCTCATTACACGTACAGGCTACAGCCGTGGTGGTTCAGCTATGAACCTTATGTTTGTGTCAATGTGGTCAAACGGTGTTAAGCAGGACGGACTCGGAGGTAACAGCAATGCAGATAACAATGTATTCATACGTACATTGGGTGATGCTAAAAAGAATACATTTGTTAAGTCTGCCAAGACAGGTCAGAATGTAAATGTTGAGAAGTTCTATTCTCCATACGGACGTGGCTTCACACGTTACCTGCCTTCACTCTATCTCTGGCGTACACTTGAGGCTTCACGTGCTACCGATCAGCGAGCAGAGGGTACATTGTTGACTCACTACAACGTGCCACAGGATTTGGAGCAGAATGCTAAGGCATACTATCCAAACATGGGTCAGTTCATGACAGATCCTGATGAGGCTTATGCACAGGATGGTAACTACTTCAACGCTGGTGATACAGCTATCTATTATTCAGCTCTCGATGGTGACAGTCCAGAAGGTCAGGCTCTGCAGGAGTGGGCAAAGGGTCGTTATCGTCTGCAGTTTGCTACTGGTGGTGATATCCCAGTATATGACAACAAAGACATGTCAAAAGCCAAGACAACAAAGGTAGCAAAGGCAGTTTCTGACGTATATGGTGACGGACGTTACAACAATGTGAACATCGGTGGTTGGAAGTCTTACCCAGGTCTTAAGAAGTTCCTTGACGACCAGTACAATGCTAAGTATCCTACACATGACATCACTTATCGTGACGCTATCGTGTTCCGTCTCTCTGAGATGTACCTCATCAAGGCAGAGTGTGAGCTCCAGACTGGCGGTGACGCTCTCGCTACACTTAACGAACTCCGTGCAGCTCGTGCCATCGACGGTCAGGACAACAGCCTCTCTGGTGACGTTGACATCAACACCATCCTTGAGGAGCGTGCTATTGAGCTTTGTGGTGAGCAGCAGCGCTGGTTCGACCTGAAGCGTACACACAAACTCATTGAGTACGTTCAGGCCCGCAATGGTGATGCATCTGGAAACATTGAACTGAAGCACTATTATCGCCCAATACCAGAGGCTCAGATGGAGGCAGTCACAAACCGTGTGGTTAAGACTGTCGTGCAGGATGCTAACGGCGTACTGCAGTACAATGAGACCGATGGCGGTTTCTGGCAGAACCCTGGATATTAATAATATCTGATTTAGATATAAACTTGGCATCGTTACCATGTGGTAGCGATGCCATTTTTTGTTTATACAGCAGATGCTTTATCTTTATTTGTTAACTGCAATTTAGCAATTTTCACTTACAAACATGAATAAGAGTTCTTTCCTTAACCTAAATCAAAGGAAAAAGCGGCGTATTAACATAAATTAAGATATAAAATTGTTGTTGTTAAGAAATTTTGTTTAATTTTGAGCCAAATTTGGCTTTTTTGCTAACTGTACATTACAAAATACATAATAAAGGCAGACAGGTGCATTATATGTAAAGTAGTATGAGACAATAGGTTAACCTATAACAAAAGATTGACAAAAACAATTATAACTTAATATTAACTAGCTTTAATCAATTTATGTTTGGTAAACAAAGAAAGATCCGCATGACGCTCGCAGTGTGTCTTGCCATGATGGCGGGCAGCACATGGGCGCAGAAAATCAGTGGTACGGTGAAGGATGCCAACGGTGATCCGGTAATTGGAGCCACTATCATGGAGAAAGGTACTCAGAATGGTACTGTTACCGACTTTGATGGTAACTTCTCTCTTAATCTGCAAAAAGGTGGTGCGCTTGATGTCTCATACGTAGGCATGAAGCCCCAGAGTCTTCCCACTTCAGGTAAGTCAACATTCAACATTACCTTGGAGGACGATGCTACAACCCTTAACGACGTCGTTGTGGTGGGTTATGGCACGATGAAGCGTAAGGACTTGACAGGTTCTGTTGCCAGTGTGACAGGTGAGTCGCTGGCAAAGACTCCTGTAGCAAATGTTGCAGAAGCCCTTCAGGGTAAACTCTCAGGTGTAAATATCCTGGCACAGGATGGTCGTCCTGGTGGTACGATGTCAATCCGAGTACGTGGTGGTGGTTCTATTACACAGTCTAACGAACCTCTGTATGTGGTTGACGGTGTGGTAGTAAGCAGTATTGATGATATTGCAGCTGACAATATTGAGTCTATTGACGTATTGAAGGACGCTGCCTCTACAGCTATCTATGGTGCCCGTGGCGCTAATGGTGTCATCCTCGTTACCACAAAGGGTGCCAAGGAGGGTAAGCCACAGGTAAAGTATAATATGTATTATCAGGTTAAGGCTAAGCCAAAACTTCTTGAGACACAGGATGCATATACCCATGTGCTTAACAACTGGGAGTACGCTGAGGCGCTGGGTAGTACTTATGGTGAGAGTATTGCCAGCTACTATGGTCTTGGCGAATACGGAAACCGCCTGAATGATTACAGAAATGTAAGTTCTCATAACTATTTAGAGGACGTGTTTGAGACTGGTCACATGTGGAGCCATGACCTTTCTGTAAGTGGTGGTACTGCTAAGACCAAGTACTATGCATCTGTTAACTTCACTGATGATGCAGCTACATACAAGAAGTCTGGTTACAGCCGTTGGAATATCAACTTGAAGTTGCAGCAGGAACTGGCAAAGACCCTTACTCTTGATGTTCAGGCACGCTATATTGAGTCAAAGGGCATACGCAACCAGTATTTCTCTGGCAGCATAAACAACAATAACATTCTCTATCCATGGATGTATAAGCCAATAGACAATCCATTTGGAGACGGACTGAGCAGCCAACTCTATGATGGAGGAAAGTATGCTTCTGAACAGTTTAATCCTAATGATGTTATTGCTGATAATGACTATATCCGCAAGACACAGCGTGTGCGTCTTACAAGTGGACTGACATGGAAGGCCTTCAAAGGCTTTACAGCAAAGACAGAACTAAGTGTTAACCGTAACTGGTCAAGTGTAGAGAATTGGTCTGGTGGTTTAACAGGCTCAGATGCAGGAACGGCTACAGCACAGTTGACAAAGGGTGACGGATATGGTGTAGACTGGACAACGACATTGAATTATGATGTTCAGGGATTGGGCGAGAACCACAGCCTGAACTTCCTCTTAGGTAATGAGGTTGTTTCAGATAAGTCTAACAGCATGATGATAAAAGGTGTAGGCTATCCTGAGGGCACAACAAAGGATGGAGCTTTCGGTAAGATTCAGAATGCAACAGACCGTATAAAGAGTGACTTTACCAATAAAATAGGAACGCCTACTCATACAATATCTTGGTTCGGTCGTGCTAACTATAATTTGCTTGACCGCTATCTCTTCACATTCACTATGCGCGCAGACGGTTCTTCAATGTTTAAGGAAGACAACCGTTGGGGATATTTCCCTGCAGGTGCTGCTGCATGGCGTATCAGCGAGGAGCCATTTATGGCTAATACCAAGAACTGGTTAGATAACTTGAAACTCCGTCTCTCTATCGGTACGTCTGGTAATGATAAAATTACGGCAAGTGCCTTTGAGTCTCTTTGGGAGTCAACAAAGAGTTCAACTACTGGAGCATACTCTTATACAAAGGGAGACGTAATGGGTAACCCAGACCTTAAGTGGGAGACAACAATCTCACGTAACATCGGTTTGGACTATAGCTTCCTTAACGGTAAGTTCAATGGTGCAGTTGATTTCTATTGGAATACAACGAAAGACTGTCTGATGCTTGTGCCTATTGATCCTTCAACAGGTTATACACGTCAATTCCAGAATGTCGCAAAAACTTCTAACAAGGGTATAGAGGTATCGTTCAACTACAACATTATCCAGAAGAAGGATTTTGACCTTTCATTCGGTTTGACATATAACTATAATGTCAATAAGGTTGAGGAGACAGGTGGTGCGAACCTCTCTGTAGGACCTATGTATGCTTCTACAGCTTTGAAACCACAAAACTGCTATGCTATTGAGGTGGGAGAGCCTGTAGGCTTGATTCGCGGTTATAAGAGCGCTGGTTTCTACAAGGCAAGCGATTTTAATATTGTAAATGGAGAATGGGTGCTCAAAGACGGTGTTGGTGATACAAAGATAGCTACATATGTAGGTGCTGGTAACTATCCTACACCAGAAAACCAGGTTGCATTCCCAGGTATGCCTAAGTATCAGGATGTAAATGGTGATGGCGTTACAGATGATGCAGATGAGACAATTATCGCACGCGTTCCTGCAAAGCATACAGGTGGCTTCCGTTTCAATTTGCGCTATAAGAGCTTTGACTTTGCTATGAACTTCGCTTATCAGCTTGATGGTAAGGTGTTCAATGCAAATGTGGCTAAGTCAGTGTTCAGCGGTGTTTCTACAGGACAGCTTGGTATGGGACGTGTAGCATCTGACTTTGATAACCATTGGCGTATGTATGATATTGACGCAGACGGCAACCTTGCCCTCGTGACAGACCCTGTAGCTCTGGACGCTCTTAACGCAGGTGCTCAGTACGGTCTGCTTGGATATACTGCTTCAAACGCTATAGTAAGTGACGATTATATTGAGAGTGCAGCTTTCCTGCGTCTGCAGACCATCACTTTCGGATATACATTCCCAAAGACACTTATTAAGAAGATTGGTATCAGCAATGCACGTGTTTACTTCACAGCAGGCAACCTCTTCTGCATCAAGTCATACAGCGGATTGGATCCAGACGTGAACGTAGCACCAAGCATGAGCAGCTCTTATTCTGGTTTCCCAACCCCAGGATATGACTACAACTCTTATCCACGTAGCCGTACATTCACTTTCGGACTTAACGTAGCATTCTAAGAGGATAAACTATAAAAGAATAAAAAAGACAATGATGAGAAACAAGATATTAACTGTCGCTCTTTGCTCTGCCAGTATGTTGGCTGTGACATCTTGTAGCGACTATTTAGAGACAAGTTCACCTTCTACGGTGACTGCCAAAGATGTGATGTCATCTGTGGATAATTGCCGCAGTGCAATGGATGGTACATATACAAATCTGCATGATGTGTTGCTTAATCAGATATATGGAGCAGGATTGTACTATGCTCTTGATGTGGCTGGTTCGGATATAGAGCGTCATCCTGAGGGATATGATGCACAGCCTGCACGTCATCAGCCTGAGTCTTTCTATGAGGGTGGTAACGCAGAAATAATTGCCGGCTACAACCCTACCACTTATGGTAAAGAGGCTCCGAACAGTGCTTATGCAATGTTGTATAATATCATTACTGTGACCAATACAATTACTGATGGTATATCAGATGTACAGCTTAACGGTAAGGATGCGGAAAGCTATAAGAAGATATATGCTGAGGCTGTATGTATGCGCGCCACATGTTATCGTGAACTTATCAAGTATTATGGAGACGTGCCTTTCCGTAACTCTCTTGAAAATCAGGTTGACGGACTTGCTTCACGTGATTATATCTATGATGTGATACTGGGTGAGCTGGAAAAGTATGCTTCATGGCTCTCTCCAGTGAAGGCAGCAGAGAAAAATCACTTCTCAAGTACTTATGCATACACTCTGGCAGGACGTATTGCACTTGAGGCCGCTGGCTACCAGACACGTCGTACAGATGGTTCTGTGAACTATGTTGATGGTAACGGTAATGCTCTGCAGTATGAGAAGAAGGGAACTGATGCTAATGCTGCTACTTACGGACGTCGTACAGACTACAAAAATCTGTATGAAAAAGCACAGAAATTCTTTGAATTAGCTGAGCAGAACCTTGGTGATGCTACATTTGACGAAAACGACTATTCTACTTTCTTCACACAGTTGCATCAGGAGGCTGCAGGCTCTTATGCTGATGAGTCTATATTCGAGGATGAGTTTATACAAGGAGCAGCAGGTAATGATGAGCGTCCATACTCTATAGGTCGTCCGGCTACTGGTGCAAGTAAAGCTAACTATCCATGTAAGAGCTATGGTCAGTGTCGTATAAACCCTGCTTTCTACTATGGTATGTTTGACCCACAGGACGTACGTCGTGACGTATCTTGTACTGTTACAGGCACAACAAACTCTATAGGTGCTAAAAAAGGTGGCTATGAGTGTATCATACCTTTTACTCCTGCATCACAGGCAAAGGGTGGTGGCATAGCATGTGGCAAGTTTGATGAGAACCGTCAGAATACCATATGGACAGCTAACCAGCGTCGTTCAGGTATCAATGCTCCTTATATGCGCGTGTCAGAGGTCTATTTAGGTTTGGCTGAATGTTATGCTGTTCTCGGTAATGAAGCTAAGGCTAAGCAGTATTTGGCAAAGACACGTGACCGCGCATTCCGTGGTGATGGACAGGTAGAAGAGTTCGTATCTAAATATGATAACCTCTTTGAGGCTGTCATTGACGAGCGTGGCTTTGAGTTTGCTGCGGAGGGCGACCGTCGTTTCACCCTCATCCGTACTGGCCTTATTGGCAAGAAGGTAAAGGAACTCAAAGAGCTCACTGCAGCTATGATACAGGGACTGAAGACCAACGGATACTATGAGTTTGAGAATGGCAATGTCATTTCAAATGTCATTTACACAAAGCGTGTTGATCCAAAGTCTTTGGAGTTTGGACTTTCAAGCCGTCTTACAGGTGTTTGCCCAGAGGGTCAGGAGGATAATCCTGTACTTTATCCAGGTTGGCGCGGACAGCATGACTGGGAGAATATATACAGTTCTATCTATAGTTCAGACAGCAAGAGTAACCTTGCCATAAAGGGCCTGTTCAAGAGACTGTCAGAAAGTGAGATTAATGATCTTCTTGCAGATGGATACACTGAACAGAATTGGGGTGCAGACATCGTAACTAATGAGAAAGAGTATGTAGACTATGTATTCAAAGGTTGGGATTATGAATCTGCTCCTATCTATCTCTTCCCATTCTCTCTGAATGCTCGCCTTGGTGTTACAAATGGATATGGATTCAGCAATGGTAGCACATACTAAAGATTAGTATATCACATCTTGTATTTGTAATACAAATGTGTTGATAATTATATCCCCACCGCCTAAAAGCGGTGGGGATTTTTATGTTCTTATAAGTGCCGCGATGCTTTATCAAGCTATGTCTTTACGGAAAAAAATAAGTCTGACATTAATGTTATTAATGCCGATATGCAAGAATATGATATTTTTTTGTTAAATTTGCATCTCGTTTTTAATACTAACTAAAAAATGTTTGGATATAATAAACCATTTTGCTATGCATTGGGCGCAATGCTATCGGTATTAGCAGGTGCAGCAAATGCACAGACAGCAAACAGTGATGTGAAGAATCATAACGATGGTGTCGTGGAGGTAGGTTACGGCACCATGAAGACGGAAGACATTACCGGCTCCGTCAGTTCTGTTAAATCGGAGGACCTTGGCAAGGTAGCTAATGCTAATGCCCTGCTGGGCTTGCAGGCAAAAGTGCCAGGCATGGATATACAGCAGGTTTCCGGCGAGGCAGGTGCCGGCATCAGCATGTTACTGCGTGGCTACCGCTCTTTTATGGATAATAACCCGCTTATCATAGTTGACGGTGCAGAGTACCTCTCTGTATTTGACATTCCGGCATCAGAGATAGAGTCCATCAACATCCTGAAGGATGCTGCCTCTACCGCCATCTATGGCTCCAGGGGTGCCAATGGCGTGGTAATCGTCACCACAAAGCGTGGAAAGGCAGGCAAGATAAAAGTGAATCTTGATGCAAACTGGTCGTTCAACAGTATGACTGAACCTGTGAAGGGCATGTACGGTAACAGAGAAGTGCAACGATGGATAGATTCCCAAAACTATATAAATGATTACCAGTCTGGCAACTGGGGACAGTCAAACTTATCCACCTATGATTTCTACTATTCGTCACTCGACGGTACACCAGTGAATGACATTGTGGCGAATGGAGAATTTACTGACTGGCTTGGACTGCTACAGCAAAACTCTGTATCACAGAATTACAACGTAAGCGTAAGTGGTGGAAATAAAAAGACGAATTTCATTGCAGCCCTCTCGCTGATGGATGACCGTGGCACCATAAAGGGTGACCAGCTCAAACGCTACACCGCTCGTGTCAACGCTGACCATAGGTTTAATGATATCGTCAAAATAGGCACAAACCTTTCATACACTTACAAGGACAACGATAAGCGTAACAGCAATCTCTTTGCGTCTGCCATCAAACTGACATCACTTACGCATGCATACGACCGTCAGACAGGTGACATCATACCAATGCCTGATGTCATGACTTTTTCCAACGTAAGTCCGCTTATGGATGAGAACGGAAACTATAAGCATAATATCGATACAAAACACTTCGTTGGTGGGGTATACGTACAAATCAATTTCTTAAAGAACTTGATATGGAAGACGTCATTTAACCTTGACTACACAAAATATGACAACTATCTATACCAAGATGCCAACAGTATGGAAAAGTGGCAAGGTTCACGTACCACAAGCGTAAGTGAGAATGAAATATCTGCAACACAGTATGACATACAGAACACAGCCAGCTATGATGTCAACTTCGGAGGTATGCATGACTTAAACATACTGATAGGCAATGAATACTCTCATTATGTAAATAAAAGTAGTATTAGAGATGTAAGTTTTGTTCCAATCTCAGGAATCTATTATGACCTCTCGCCATATGCGAACACTTCTGTCAGCGACTTAAAAATCAAGAATAGTATGCTCTCTTTCTTTGGCAGGCTGAACTATTCCTATGCCGGCAGGTATCTCTTCCAGGCTACATTGCGCACAGATGGATATTCTATCTTTGGCAATAAGTGTAAATGGAGCACATTCCCTTCGTTCAGCGCAGGCTGGCGTATCACAGAGGAGAAGTTCATGCAAAAGTCAAAATCATGGTTGAACAACTTAAAGCTGCGCCTCTCATGGGGTGTTTCTGGCTCTGGCAATAATTCTATTATGGCAGTGACAAGATCCCAGATGTCTCTTGTAACATTATCTCCACAATATGCGTCTCTAATCGTTCCCGATCTTTCATGTGAAAAGACATCAACATTTGACCTGGGCCTTGACTTCACGTTGCTCAACGGACGTCTTGGTGGTTCTATTGACTACTATACAAGCAGGTCACATGACTTGATATTCAATGACGTTGCTCATTATATGACTATGTCTTTCCCTACCTACAGTAACGTTGCAAAGACAAAGAGCCACGGCTTTGAAATAGCACTCAATGCCGTTCCCGTCATAACCAAGGACTTCAGATGGGACGTTAATGCCTCTGCTACATTTGCGAAAAACGAGATTGTAAAGTTGGCAGACGAATACAATCAAGTTGTTGCTGGCAGTTCAGCAGCTATTGAAGGCCAGTCTATGAGTGTGTTCTATGACTATGAAATGGGCAACTGCTGGGGTGTTGGCGAATGGGATAGATATGTAGAAGACTTCAAGGCATCTCATAACGGAGAAACACCAGTCGGCATTGGTATGGCTGCTTACGGTACTCCTGGTACGGTGAAGATC
>JAEEGF010925048.1_pt1 | contig 30945 bp, 26 predicted proteins | sample 9134171 | NCBI WGS metagenome assembly JAEEGF01 (sample SAMN16246542, study PRJNA631951) | gut metagenome | biome: gut microbiome; feature: rumen; material: AP-attached | host: Bos | place: Iran: Karaj | collected 2018-10 | reverse complement strand
TGATTCGATCCTCAAAAAAATGGGTAGAATAACCAATGATGCAGAGATAAGAGCCCTGGTTAGACATTTAATGGAAGAAAGTCCGAATATTTGTTTAAGAACTACACTTATTAGCGGATTTCCGGGAGAAACAGCCAAGGATCATAATGAAACAATGGATTTGGTGAGAGACCTACGGTTTGACAGACTCGGCGTTTTTACTTATTCCCAGGAAGAAGACACGCCTGCAGCGGTTATGCCTGATCAGGTTAGCGAAAGAGTCAAAAATACCAGAAGAAATAAACTTATGAAGCTTCAGCAGGAAATTGCATTCGAAGCGGCAAAGGATATGATCGGAAGGACTGTTGATGCTGTTATTGAAGGCAGGATTGCCGATGACGAATTTGATGATGGTTTGTCTTATGTTGCAAGAACCTACAAGGATTCGCCTGATATAGACGGATACTTGTTTGTTACCGGTGTTACGCGTGAGCTTATGACCGGTGATTATATAAAGGTACGTATAACCGGTTCTAACGAATATGATCTTATGGGGGAGATGGAACTATGAATTTACCGAACAAGTTGACTGTAACACGAGTAGTATTGATTCCTTTCTTTGTAGCATTTTTGTTATTGAGTCCCGGAAATGAAGTCTTCAAATGGCTTGCCCTTGCTATTTTTATTATTGCCAGCCTGACGGATATGCTGGATGGCAAAATTGCCAGAAAGTATAATCTGATCACTGATTTTGGAAAATTCATGGATCCTCTTGCTGATAAGCTTTTAGTGTGCAGTGCCATGATCTGTCTGATAGAGCTTGACAAGATTCCTTCATGGATTGTGGTCATTATTATAGCCCGTGAGTTTATCATAAGTGGGTTCAGACTTATAGCCGCTGATAATGGCAGGGTAATTGCAGCAAGTTACTGGGGAAAGTTTAAGACAACATTTCAGATGATCATGGTTATCCTTATGATTGCCGGCCTTGGAGATGTGATACCTTATTATGATCTGATTACACAGATTATTATGTGGATTGCTCTTGCTCTGACAATTATTTCTCTTTGTGATTACATCATTAAGAACAAAGATGTCATGAGCGGAGACATGTGAGTGATATAGAGATGTTGTGAATATCGCGTAGTAGTTATTGTATTTTTTTATAGAAAGAGTTTTATGAGTAAAGATTTAGAAAAAGAATTAGAAGAAAAGATTCGCTATGACGAATCAGAACTTGATGGAAGAATAATTAGAGCCGTTACTGATATGGGATTTGAATATATGTCCCCGATTCAGAAGGCAGCTATTCCGGTTATGCTGGAAGGAAAAGATATTATTGGACAGGCACAGACCGGAACAGGAAAAACTGCAGCGTTTGGTATCCCAATCCTGCAGAAGGTGGATCCAAAGAATAAACATTTGCAGGCTGTAATACTTTGCCCTACGAGAGAATTGGCAATGCAGGCGGCAGATGATATCAGAGATTTTGCCAAATATATGGAGGGTATTAAGGTTCTGCCTGTATATGGCGGACAGGATATATCCAGACAGATAAAGGCTCTTTCCGCAGGAGTGCAGATTGTTGTTGGTACACCCGGAAGAGTTATGGATCACATGAGAAGGCACACCATGAAGATGAAGGATGTTAAGATCCTTGTTCTTGATGAAGCGGATGAAATGCTGGATATGGGATTCAGAGAAGATATTGAGACTATTTTACAGGGAATGCCCACTGAGCGTCAGACAGCTCTTTTTTCGGCTACAATGCCTGAACCCATCCTTAAGATCACCAAAACCTATCAGAAGGATGCTGAATTTATTAAAATGACACCCAAGGAAATCACTGTTGCTGCTATTGAGCAGGTGTATTTCAGAATTCCTCAGAAGATGAAGGAAGAGGTTTTGGTAAGACTGCTTGACTACTATAACCCTCAAAGATCCCTGATTTTCTGCAACACCAAGAAAATGGTGGATCAGTTGTCGGAGAGCCTTAAAGGAAAGGGGTATCTTGCTGACGGACTCCACGGAGATCTTTCACAGAATCAGCGTGATACTGTGATGAATCTTTTCAGAAACGGAAGGATAAATATTCTCATTGCTACTGATGTGGCTGCAAGAGGAATTGATGTAAGCGGAGTTGATGCTGTATTTAATTACGATATACCTGAGGACATAGAGTATTATGTTCACAGGATCGGACGTACCGGCCGTGCCGGAAGAAGCGGAAAGTCCTTCACTCTTGTAGGCGGAAGAGAGATGTATAAGCTTCGTGAGATAGAGAAAATCTGCCACACAAAGATAGAGGAAAGAAAAGTTCCTTCCGCTAAAGAAATTACAAGAGTAAAATCTCAGAAAGTATTTGCGGAAGTAATTGATATAATCGAAAACGGCGATATTTCTTCGGCTCTTGAGTTTGTAAATCAGAAGATTGATGAAGGCGAGTATACTGCTGAACAGTTAGCTGCAGGATTTATGAAACTAAAGATGGGTGCTGATATAGAAGATCTTGTTCTCTTTGAAAAAAGCGACAGAAGAGTCGGAGACTATAGAACAGGCGGAGAGAGAAGAGACGGAAGACGTTCACGTGACGGTAAGAATCGAGACAGTAAGAATCGCGACGGTAAGAACCGTGATGGGAAGAAACGTGGTGGTCGGAATACCGAAGGTAGAAGAAATAGCGAGGGTAAGAAGGACCGCGACGGAAGAAAAGAACGTTTTGGTGAAAAATCACGTGACAGGAAGCAGACTAATTCAGATGAGCAGTTAAAAGTCAGGAAGCCCAGGAAGAAAGAAAGACTGAATTTTGCTGAAGAGTCCAAGGCATCCGCAGTAGGTCTTGACGAGAGTCTCATTGCAAGTATAAAGGCTGACAGAGACAAGACAAGGGATAACAATAAGTCCTCCCGGGAAGGAATGGCGGATTCAAAAAGAGTCGAGCGCACTGCGCGAAGCAAAAAGAGCGATGGCTTTTCCAATGTGGGCAAGATCAGCATTAAAGGTGAAGGTACCACCAAGGCCTGGTATATGGGACAGGATGAGGATAAAACCATTAGCTCAAACAGAAAAAAAGCCGATTCCGATACCATGAACGTCTCAAAATCAGAGAAAAAGGCAATTAAGTCCGAAAATAAAAAGCGTAGTCTGGACTATCTGGCAGATGTAAGCGATTTTGTCATGGAGAGTTTTGGAAAGCGTAAGAAAAAGGAGAAGTAATGCCTGAAAGCAGAAAGGTCAAGAACAACCGCATAAGAGCCAAGTTATTTAACATGGTAAGTACCGGGGTAATAGACGAACCGCTGAACATGTTCTATGACGGTCTTAGCATATTTATGCTTGTCCTCAACCTTTTTGCAGCTTTTGCGATTACCTTTGATTACATGGAGGAGCACTATAAGGTGCTCCTCCTTAGTATTGAAGCGATTACCACATTTTTCTTTGCTATAGATTATGTGCTGAGAGTTATAACTGCACATGAATTGTATCCAAAGTATTCGGAGCTCAAATCTGTTCTCAGATACGTTTTTTCCTTTGTGGGGCTGGTAGATCTTTTGTCTTTTCTGCCCTATTATCTGCCGGTTTTCTTTCCTGCCGGAGCCGCTGTATTCAGAATGTTCCGTGTGGCAAGAATCCTTAGGCTTTTCAGAATTAATTCCTATTACGATCAGCTCAATGTAATTACAGAAATTCTTGAAAGTAAAAAGCAACAGCTCTTTGCATCTGTTTTTATTATTTTCATTCTTATGCTTGCATCAAGTCTATGCATGTACAGTGTTGAGCATGAGGCCCAGCCCGAGGTATTTGAAAACGCATTTTCCGGTATATGGTGGTCTGCTTCGACGCTTCTTACCGTGGGCTATGGAGATATTTATCCGGTGACTATCACGGGAAAGATCCTGGGAATTTTTATCAGTTTCCTTGGTGTGGGTATGGTAGCGATTCCAACAGGTATTATTTCCGCCGGGTTTGTGGAACAGTATCAGAAGCTGAAAACTGCCGGAGAGTATGCGGAGGAAGAGAATATCCATTTTATCAGGATCAGACTAACTGAAAAGGACAGATGGGTAGGGAAAAAGATATCTGAAATCGGGCTCCCCAGGGACGTAATGATTGTTTCGTTACAAAGGAAGAAGGAGACTATTATTCCCAGGGGAACAACTGTACTTGAAAACGGGGATATAATTGTTATGTGCTCAGAGAAAGTAAAGGACGTTCAGCCCATTGACTTAAAGGAAATAACCATAAACGAAGGCCATTCCTGGAACGGTGTAGCCATAAAAGATATAGATATTTCAAGACAGAGTTATATTTTCCTGATAAGACGAAGAGGAAAAGCTATTATTCCAAAGGGGAGTCTGGTCATAAAGTCAGGGGATGTGGTGCTTTTGTATGACAAGCATACTAAGAACAATATTGCATTATAGTTAAAGAGGAATGATGAGAGAAGAAGCTTTAAAAGAACTGCTTTACGATACTGAATTATTTGTACTTGATATGGATGGGACTTTTTATCTGGATGAAGACATCCTTGACGGTGCTCTGGATTTTTTAGAGGCAGTAACAAAAAACAATAAGAAATATATTTTTTTTACCAATAATTCATCTACTTCGCCTGAACTATATATCAAGAAGCTCTCAGGAATGAACTGTTATATAAATCGGGATCAGATCATGACTTCAGGGGATGTGATGATAAGATATCTGAAGGCTAATTATCCCGAAAAAAGCGTTTATCTTCTGGGAACAGAGCCTCTTTATGAGAGCTTTCGTCAGGGAGGAATCAGGCTCTTTGAACCTGAAGTACCTGAAAATGAAGGCTATGTGCCTGCCGATACGGATAATATCCCTGATATTGTAGTTGTTGGCTTTGATAAGTCTTTGACCTATGAAAGGCTGACCAATGCCTGCACGTATATTAGGAAAGGGGCATTGTTCCTGGCCACCCATCTGGATATTAATTGCCCTGTAAAGGGTGGGTTTATCATAGATTGCGGAGCCATATGTGCTGCGATAACTCTTTCTACGGGAAAAGAACCTAAATACGTAGGAAAGCCTTTTAAAGAAACGGTTGATATGATAGTTGATGCCACCGGAATTGCCCGTGAAAAGATCACATTTGTGGGAGACAGATTATATACAGATGTGGCTACAGGGGTCAGGAACGGGGCAAAAGGAGTTTTGGTCCTGACAGGGGAAGCTACAGTTGATGATATAGAAAACTCCGATGTCAAACCAGATGCAGTCTATTCCGGGATAAAGGAGATGGGGGAACTTTTGACGGAAAACTTGAAAAAATGACACAAAGAGCATTTGGATATAGACGTATCTTATTCGGGTTATTAAAATTGATTTATATAAATCGGTAAATCGATAAATGGAGGGTTGATCAATGAAAATAGCACTTATAAACGAGAACAGCCAGGCAGCCAAGAATGAGATGATCTACGGTTCACTTAAAAAGGTGGCTGACAGACATGGCTTTGAAGTATTTAATTATGGCATGTATTCAGCTGAGGACAAGGCACAGCTTACCTATGTTCAGAACGGTATCCTTGCCTGTGTTCTTCTTAATTCCGGCGCAGCAGATTATGTTGTAACAGGCTGCGGAACCGGAGAGGGCGCGATGCTTGCATGCAACTCATTCCCGGGAGTTATCTGCGGACATGTGACAGATCCGCTTGATGCTTATACTTTTGCTCAGATCAACGACGGAAATGCAATTTCAATTAACTTTGCACTTAAGTCAGGCTGGGGTGCAGAGCTTAATCTGGAGTATATCTTCGAAAAGCTTTTCTGTGAGGAATCAGGTCAGGGATATCCAAGAGAAAGAGCAGTTCCCGAGCAGAGAAACAAGAAGATCCTGGATGAAGTAAAGAAGGTTACCTACAATCAGGATGTGGTAGACATTCTTTGTAAGCTTGACAGAGAACTGGTAAAGGGAGCTCTTTCTGGAGAACATTTCCTTGAGTATTTTGATGCCAATGCTAAGGATGAAAGGATCAAGGCTGCAGTTCACGAGCTCTTGAAATAAGAATATTTAATAAAAAACAGGCTGAGCGCTTATTCATAAGTGCTTTAGCCTGTTTCTTTTTGGTACTGTAGTCAAATTACTTCATAAATACTGTAGTGTTGGCTATTGTCATAAGAGTCATGAGGATTGCATTAAGAAATGCAGGTGTCCAGATATTTCCAAGACGCTTATACAGAGCTCTTGAAATAATGGCTGCGATAGAAAGGGTTGGAACCATTGCCACAAGGATAATGCCTGAAAGTGCTGACTCAGGATGAGCAGACACTCCTGTGATGAATAAGGTCCCATACTGATTGATGAGCCATAATATTATTCCGCCTGCGTTTAATGCAACTGCAACAAGATAACCCTTGATTCCCTTTAAGGACGTCACGTTGGTATTTACGGTTATGGATGCAGTAGATACCAGATAGAAGACAAGGAATGTTGGCAAATATTTGAAGAATGCCGGAAGAACATTCATATCAAAAGTCTTAAAGGCAAAAGTCCAGATACGGAAATCAGCCTTGAACAAAAGATCCATGAGACCAAGAACAAGATATGCAATTACTACAGTAACAACTGCAGTGCAAAGACCTGCCAGTATAGCCTTTAAATCAAATATTACGCCATAGTCCTTGAAGGTCGCGCCCTCTTTTGCTTTGGAGAAAAAGAATATGGCACTCATGGCAAGCAGTGAAATAAATGCACTGGCTATGGTCCAGTAAGCAATATCATTAACTGCGGGTGCCACCCATACAGAATAATTCTGGTACATGGGCACTTTTGCAATAACTGCAAGAATCACTCCTGAAATAAAGGTAAGGCAGCTGCCTGTCCTGTAAGCCATTTGGTGACTGATTTCTTTACCTGACAAAAAGAAACCTATACATCCGGTCAAGGCAAAAACTATTCCCAGATAGAACAGGAAATTTACAGTCTGGCTTCCTGCGCCTCCGTCAATAAGAGGAGAGAAGAAGAATGCAGGAAGAAGCAAAAGAACAAATAATGTAGCAAAGTTTGCCAGCCTTGCTCCAAGCTCCTTTTTTGGTTCTGAAAGGGCGATTTCTTCAGTACGTGCTCCGTTAAAGAACGGAAGAGAAGTGATTATCATTACCAGCGGAACAAGCATCATAATAAAGCCGATAAGAGCGATAAATTCAAACAATTCCTTTAACTGCCATATCTGACTTGATGGAGCGATATCCTTCAAATATGAAGAATAGTCAGAGAATGCGGTTGTAAAGAAAGAGATGGCATAACCTGTAGTAACCTTGGAAAAGTGATTCCAGGGATGAGTCTGTGACGGCTGATAAATAATTCGCTGTCCGCCATCAGAAGTCTGATACCACGTGGCAGCAACAGGATTTTCCTGCTGTAGCCATGTTTTTGCTTCATCGGTAGCTACATAGTTTTTTTGACGAACCGTACCGCCTGTTACTGCCGGATCGTTAAAGAAAAACTCATCGTATTGAGCAGCTACTTTTCCCATGTAACGTCCGCCGCCCAGTGAATCAGCCGTTGCAACATCAACTCCGGCAAAGGCTGAATAGGAAAAATCAGATCCCTCGGTAAGACCTGCATAGACTTTTCGCACGCCTGAGGTGGGGAACTGCATTTCATCCATGGCAAGTGCCATTGTGGTGGAGAAGCCACCCATGGAATGGCCGGCCAGACCGATAATTCCGTTTCCGGCTGCGTCCTTAAGTACATAAGGCTGCTCGTACATGTACTGAACAGCGTCATTCATTGAGTTAACCCAGAATGGAAGCCACATTCCGAAGAAATCCGGGCTGGAATAGACATCGGCGTTTATCTTTGAGTGACCGTGATCATACTGATCCAAAGCTAATACGACAAAGCCTCTTCTTGATAACTCGATGGCATTGGCATCCTGCATTTCCGCTGAGTTAAGATAGCCATGTGTTACAATAAGAGTGGGCTTGGGATTACTTTCAGATGCGTCCTTGGGCATGTAGAGAAGCCCGGACAACGTTCCGTTAGTCGTTTCAAAAGAAATCCGACTTACCTTGGTGCTGCCTAATCCCCCATTGAAAAGGCCTGCTAAAATGCTCCCCAAAAGCACCAGAACAAGCGAAACACACAGTAGTAACGATGTACCTTTTTTCATTTTCATAGAAATACCCTCCTTTTAAATTTTGTTTCCTATGGAAACAAAATAAGTGTACAATTAATTGTGCAAAAAGTCTATAATTGAATAGATTATAAAAATATTTTGTGAAAAATTAACAATAAATGTAAGGAGATTTTGAATGAAGCTTTCCTGGATGGGCGATTACCGAGAGGTGGTGGAAGCCTTAATTAGATACTGTAATGTTTATGCATATGTATACAAGAGTGAGAAACTATATCACGAAGGCGTATATTATTCCTATGCTCAGATACAGGTAATTGAATATCTTCTTGAAAATGAGGACAAGCATGAACCCATGACTGCTGTAGCGGCAAGACTTGGAGTGACGAGGAGTAACTTTACTAAAATCATAAACAGATTGGAGCAGAAAGGGCTTGTTGAAAAGAATTACATTAAAGGCTCCAGGAAATCCATAGCAGTTACGGTAAATAACAAGGGCAGAAAACTCTATGATACCTATTCCAAAGAAATACTGAGATGGCATTTTGCTGCTATGTTCAATGAATTAAAAGAGATTCCTCCGGAGTATAGGGATAATATCAGTAAGGCACTTACAAGGGCTTTGGAAGCCGGAGCAAATTATAAGCCATGATTTTGAGGATTTGTGAGGATTAACCAAAATTAAAGATTTTGTGTAGTTAATCCGGGAATTATGTGATATAATAGCCGGGATGTTGTTTCGAAAACTGTAACAATTTGTTTAAAAGTGCCGACCTTATCGCGTTTTAATAAATGTTTTTGGGAGTTTTTTGTAATGGATTATTCAATAAGGGAGAAGGATTTTTCAGCTAACAGGGGCTATAGAAAGAAGGATAAGACATATACGGTAGCTGATTTAAATAGTGCAAAAAGACGAAGAAGATCAAGGATTGATTACCGCAAGGTTGTAGCAATTACTCTGGGGACAGTAGTAATTATAGTAGCAGGTTTTTCAGTATATAATCATTTACCTTTTGTTAAAGTAAATAAAGCTATTGCCGCAGGCAATAAGTATTCAGCCAATGAGGACTACGAATCAGCTATTAACTCTTACTCAGAGGCTATTGAGATTGATTCAGGTTCTGTTGCCGCCTATTCAAATATGGCAGGAGCGTATCTTAGCATAGATGATTCTGAATCTGCCAAGAAGGTCTTATATGATGGCTGGCAGAATACAGAGAGCGAAGCTCTTCTGGATAATTATCATACGGTTATCCTCAATGATGTAGTTAATACCATTAATAGGCAGGAGGCTACAATTGACAGCGTTCTGGATATTGTCAGCGTCCTGGAGACGGACAGTACCAATAAGGATGCCATTGAACTGTTGGATGCAGCCCATACAAGATGTTTTGCTGTTTATGGCAGTGATGTAAACTCGCTTTTCAGGTCTTCCGATAGCAGTGAGAATTACAGGAAGTATGAGGAAATAGTAACAAGACTTCTTACTGTTTATCAGGACAGTCCTTCGGATGAGTTAAAAAATCTTGTGGTAAAATATGCAGTTCCTTCTTTGGATTCTTTTACCATGAATTATGATGATGCAGTATCTTATGCAACTCTTTTGTCAAAAGTGGATTCTGTAACAGGATTTGATAAGGACAGCAGCGAAGTCAGCGCTTGTCTAAATGATACTCAGAGCGTGTTATCTGTATTTACAGGGATTTTTGAACAGCTTGACATCGGGAATGTGGATGAACTTCGTGATTTTATTGTTACGGATGAATATGTGACTCTTAGAAATAAGTATCTTAATCAGGAGAATACGCCTCTTGAGAATACTACTTATATTCCTATCTCCAGAGACGGTATTGTTTTAAATCGCAGCGAGGAAGGCTGGAGTTACAGATTCTTAAGCTTTGAAGAAAATCCCGACAATACCGGCGTTATAACTCTTTGGGCCAATTATTTTGAAGATAACGGAGTTCAGAGAAATTCAATTTCCTATGAACCCGCTTCTATTGATGGGAATTTATATCCTCATACCAAGTATTCCGTAACTTATCTCAACAGCTATATTACTTCCGGCAAGTCTACCAAGGTTGAGAAGATGAATTACAGACTTGATACCACAATTACCTATGAGGACGGAACTGTCGATGAGACAATAGTAGGTGACTGGGGCGGAGCAAATGAATGGATCATGGATATTGATACCATTGAGTCAAGAATACGTGCATGATTTTAGAATAGAAGGATGTTTTTTCCTACAAAAGATGTCATAATTATAAGGGACGGTAGATTACCGTCCCTTGATTTTTTTCATTCATTAGAAAATGCCACGGGCAACGTGTCATGCAATAGGAGAGAAATTCTTGAGCGAATTACAAAGAGAACCCAAATGTGTCATAATATCAGCCGGTGATTTCACACCGATAGAAATATCTTTGGATGAAGGGGACCTTTGCATTGCCTGCGATGCCGGATTTATGTATGCTCAGCAGCTGGGAATCCTTCCGGATCTCATTGTGGGTGATTTTGATTCTCTACGTGAAGCCGGGCCGGTATTTTTGAGCGCGCTGCAGGAGATTGCAGACCATGACCCGGGCAGAATCGTTAAACTTAATGTAAAAAAAGATGACACCGACACAATTAAAGCCATAAAAATAGCGCTGGAAAAGGGCTATAAGAAGTTCTATCTCTATGGAGCTCTTGGAGGAAAGCGAATAGATCATTCTCTTGCCAATATTCAGGCGCTTCTTTTTATCAAGCATTCAGGTGCTCGGGGATATATTATGGATGCGGATAAAATGATAATGATAGCGGAAAATGAGACCATAAGATTCCACAGGGGGAATTCAGGCTATTTATCAATTTTTTCTTTATCAGAAAAGGCAAAGGGTGTAACATTAAAAGGGCTGATGTATACCATGGAAAATGGGGAACTGTCCAATGATTTTCCCCTTGGTGTCAGCAATGAATTCATTATCGATGAGGAAGCCGAGATTACTGTAGAGGAGGGTTCTCTTCTTATTACAGCATATTTCTGATAACTTAGCGGGGGGATAGATATGATCTGTTTTTTGGCCGGGTTATTTATAAAGAATCACGATGAAACTGATCTCATGGAGGTGAGACAGGGATATGGCATTATTAGTGGTGTAACAGGCATTGCTTTTAATGTCTTTTTATTTATAATAAAGCTTTTGGCCGGAATAATAAGCGGTTCCATAGCTATAATCGGTGATGCACTTAATAACTTATCAGATGCGGCCTCATCTATTGTTACCCTGGTGGGATTTAAACTGGCCGGAGATGAAGCGGATGAGCAGCATCCCTTTGGGCATGGAAGAGTTGAATATATTGCAGGACTGATCGTATCTCTTTTTATCATTATCACAGGTGTGGAGCTGGTTCAGAAGTCTGTGAATGCTGTCTTTAACCCGGAAAAGATTGAATTCAGCACAGTTGTTGCTGTAATTCTTTGCGTTTCCATTTTGGTCAAACTCATAATGTTTCAGGGAAATCTTCAGGCATCAGCTAAGATTGGCAGCGTAGCTCTTAAGACTACGGCGATGGATAGCATTTCTGATGTTATAACAACTTCTGTGGTCCTTTTGGGAAGCATTGTTTCCCATTTTACCGGGATTTATATTGATGGATTCCTTGGCGTTCTTGTGGGCTTTTTTATCATTAAAGCCGGATATGAAGCGGCAAGAGATACCATAAGCCCCCTTCTTGGGGAACCGCCAAGCAAAGAGTTTATTGAGGAGATAAAAGAGACGGCGCTTTCTCACGAGGAAGTCCTGGGAGTTCATGACATTATCGTCCACAACTACGGTCCCAGCAGAATCATAATGTCTTTGCATGTAGAGGTGCCTGCTGACAAAGACATTATTGCGATCCACGATATAATCGATGATATTGAAAATGAGCTTAGGCAGAAGTACCACTGCATGGCTGTGATTCATATGGATCCGGTGGTTTTGGATGACAAGGTGACTAGTGTACTGAGGGATGAGATTAGCGAAATTGTCAAAAGCCTTGACCCAAAGCTTGAAATTCATGATTTCAGACTGATTCATCATGGGGATAAGGAAAGAAAGGTGAGCTTTGATGTCAGTGTGCCTTATGGCTACAAGCTTAAAGATGATGAGATTATCGCTTACATTACAGACAGGATAAGCGCTTCCGAATATGAAGTGAACTTTGATATTACTATAGATAAAGAAAGCTTATAATTTTTTTTCAAGGAGGAAAAGGTTTGTTTGGGGTTGACAGAATAAAGAAAAGTTTTGGGGATGTAATAAAAGAACATCCCTATTCCATAGTGGTGTTTTTTATCGGAACTCTTTTATGGGCGATAAGCATAGGGGACGGACCATCCGGTTCCGAAGGTGATGTTTTTAAACTAGCAACGGAATGTGGCAGAATCCTTTGCATGGGAGTTTCACTGGGCGTTTTACTATGTGAGACCATAAGTGTTTACCGGGCAGAGAGAAATAACGAGGGTAATCATTTTGGGTTGTCCGGGAGAATAATAACAAATATAGCAATTATATTAGCCTCTTTGTGTGCGACTTTACAGTACTGGCTATTAAACGAATATTCCGGATTAAAAAGTTTCTTTGGAAGCGACTATAAGCTGTATCAGGAATTGTCTCTGAATATTTTCATCTGTGTAATGACTGCAATTGTGGGCACTACTGTTTTCTTTTTCTATAAAAGAAGAGAAGACAGCTTTGAAGAATATGCAGCCAGAGCCTTTTGCGGTCTTATGAAAGCCGAGCTTGTCTATGGGATAATTGCCGTTGGTTTTTTGCTTGTTCTTTGGGCCTTTAATGTTCTTATCTATGATACGGAAAAGTTTGATCTTATAGAAAGATCTGAAATTCTGATTCTGGGGCTTGTGGAGTTTCCGTGCGTCATTGCCGGCCTTAGCAGAACAAAAGAGAAAACAGGTAAGTTTGGCAAAGCGGTTCTTTCATATGTCTTGCCGGCTCTTTTGTCGCTGGGATTTGTAATTATTTATATCTATATAATCAAGATTCTTGTAACCTGGAAATTTCCGTCAAATGAAGTCTTCTCTATTCTGACGGCGCTTTTTGCGTGCGGAGCAGTCATCTGGACCATGGCGTCAGGGTGTTGCGATGATAATCTGCGTAAAATTATTAAGATACTTCCGATTCTTTTTATTCCATTTATTGTATTGCAGGTAATGTGCCTTTTCATGCGTGTTTCCGACTATGGCTTTACCATGAACAGATACTTTGGCGCAGCTCTCATTGTATTTGAAATAGCTTATTTCCTTTTATATATCTGCAGGCTGGTAAGCGGCAAAGATATAATGGCAGGAGCTATTTTTATGGTCATTGCCGCAAGCATACTGATTCTTCTTTTCCCCGGAACAAATATGTACAGCGTCATCACTAACTCACAGAAGAAAAAGATTGAGAAATATATAGAACTGGGAGATGCTGCATCATATAAAGACAAAACTGCTGCTGGCGAAGCTTATAATGAGATAAAAGACAGCGGCGGCTTTTCAGGGAAAAGGTTTTTATCTGATGAACTTTCGGAGGAACAACTTAAATATGTCAAAGAAATAGACCCGTCAAATGTAGAGGATAGTGATTTTTACATAAGTGTTACACAAAATATCGATTTAATTGATACTTCAGATTATTCTAAGGTTTATGTTATACAAAATGATTTCTCCGATGATTATGATGATGGGTATGCTGAGATTAACTTGAAGGAATTATTGTTGACAATTGGTGACGAAAATGAAGTGATTGGTACTGTTGATTTAAGCGGTATTATGGATGAATTGATAAAAAATGACCAAAACGATTCATCTACATCTGATGACAGCAAAGTCCTGGAACAGGAAATCGTCCTTACTAATGGTGGTAAGTTAATCATTACTTATTTATGCTCATGGGGAACAACAGGAGAGAATAATCATATTGAATACCTCAATTTTGAAGGTTATCTCCTTAAATAATCCATAATGATAAACTTTTTGTTAAATGCTTGTCAGAGTAGGCTACAGTGAGCTATACTATGCAAGGACAAATGTGTAATTTTGCGGGAAAGAAGAATACTTTCCGGCGTAGAATGGAGGATATATAAATGAGAGGTTTTAAACCTACAGTACTTTTGATTCTAGATGGATACGGACTTAATGATAATCCCGAGGGAAATGCCATTGCCATGGCTAAGACCCCTGTTATGGACGGCCTTATGAAGGATTATCCCTTTGTAAAGGGCTATGCCAGCGGACTTGCAGTAGGTCTTCCCGATGGTCAGATGGGTAACTCAGAGGTTGGCCACATGAACATGGGCGCAGGCCGTATTGTTTACCAGGAACTTACCAGAATCACCAAGTCTATCGAGGATGGCGATTTCTTTACAAATGAAGGCCTTATGGCTGCAATAAATAACTGCAAGGAAAAGAATTCAGCTCTTCATATGTATGGACTTGTTTCCGACGGTGGCGTTCACAGCCATATTACACATATTTACGGACTGTTAGAGCTTGCCAAGAAGAACGGCCTGGATAAGGTTTATGTTCATTGCTTCCTTGACGGAAGAGATACTCCACCTGAGAGCGGCATTGACTTCGTTCAGCAGCTTGAGGATAAGATGAAGGAGCTTGGCGTAGGTGCAATTGCTTCTATTTCCGGTCGTTATTATGCAATGGACAGAGATAACAACTACGACCGTGTTGAGATTGCTTACAACGCACTTACAAAGGGCGAGGGCAACAAAGCTAACAGCGCTCACGAGTGTATGGTTGAGTCCTACAAGAACGGCAAGACAGACGAGTTCGTTATCCCTACAGTTATCATGAAGAATGGCGCTCCTGTTGCTACAATTAAGGATGGCGACTCCATTATTTTCTATAACTTCCGTCCTGACAGAGCAAGAGAGATCACACATTGCTTCTGCGATGATGAATTTGATAAGTTTAACAGAGGTGCTCGTCTTGATGTTACCTACGTTTGCTTTACAGACTATGATCCACTTATTCCTAATAAGGAGATTGCATTTAAGAAGGTTCTTCTTAACAATACTTTCGGTGAGTGGCTCGCAGCAAAGGGAATGAAGCAGGCTCGTATCGCTGAGACAGAGAAGTATGCTCATGTTACCTTCTTCTTTAACGGTGGTGTTGAGCAGCCTAATGAAGGCGAGGACAGAGTGCTTGTTAACAGCCCTAAGGATGTAGCAACCTATGACCTTAAGCCTCAGATGAGTGCGCCTGAAGTATGCGAGAAGATTGTAAATGCCATCAACTCTCAGAATTACGATGTGATTATTGCTAACTTTGCTAACCCTGATATGGTTGGACATACCGGAGTTATCCCTGCAGCTGTACAGGCTATTGAAGTTGTAGATGAGTGCGTTGGAAAGGTAGTAGAAGCTGTAAAGGCTCAGAACGGAACAATGTTCATCTGCGCAGACCACGGTAATGCAGATATGATGATTGACTACGAGACAGGCGAGCCTTGGACAGCTCATACTACAAATCCTGTACCTTTCATTCTTATCAACTATGATCCTGCATATACTCTCAGAGAGGGCGGATGCCTTGCTGATATCATTCCTACACTTATTGAGTGCATGGGTGAGGAGCAGCCAAAAGAAATGACAGGAAAGTCACTTCTCATAAAGAAGTAATGTTACGTTTTATGTGACAGCCTTTTTCTATGAACAGTCAGAAATGCCTGTTTCATAGGAAATCTGCTGGCGAATAAACAACTATATATTTAGAAAAAACCTCTATCTCATAATGGGATAGAGGTTTTTTGTGAAATTGATTATTTCATCGTTCTGACCGGTAAAAGTCTGAGTCCGTTGGTGCCAAAGAAAAGTGAATTTCTTATCATTCCTATTCTGTACAGATTTAGTACATATAGCATGGCTACCATAACCTTGAATGTACCGAAATTCATGATCAGTTCTTCAACTGTGGGTGGATAGCCCTTTCTTCTTGTATAATTCCCAACGAAAGCTGCAATATCTTCTTCTAAATGTGCCATAATGTAATCCCCTTTACATTTTTTACTTTAGTAAGAGTTTACTTTTTAAATGTGAAGCAATTTTGTTGCTTTAATTAAAATAATATAAACTATTTATCTGAGCAATCTCTGCAGTTTGTTTGCGTTTGATATATCATCCAACTTTGTGCGTATATTTGATATAACTGTTATAATGGTAATGGAAGTGTTGTCGTATAGCATTGAGGGAAAATTATGAGATCAGAGGAAGAAATCAGGAAAAAGCTTGATGAAGAGATTGATGCTTATCTTACGTGTCCTAAATTTACCGTTGAAGAACACGCACATAATATCTCAATGCTATCGTGGGTTCTTGATGTATCCGATGAAGCCCTGAGCAGGATGATCGTTCAATCCGAATTGGCATTTGGCGATGTTGCTGCCGACCTGAATGACAATTTTTATGATGACGATTTCTGATTCTGAATTTCAATACTGATGAGATATGACAGGAGAATTACTTATATGAGTCACGGGCAAAAGGTCTATGCAAAATTAAATGAAATTCCTACGGGACATGCAAAGGGAAAGCTTACAAAAGGATGTCTTGTCGTAGAAGGTGGCGCATTCAGAGGGCTGTACAATCAAGGTGTCATGGATTTCTTTATGGAAAACGGCCTCAACTTTGAATGCGTAATTGGTGTCAGTGCCGGGGCGATGGCAGCCCTTAACTATGCTTCCGGACAGATAGGCAGGTCGGCAAGGTGCAACCTTAAATTCAGGCATGACCCCGATTATATAGGTACACAGGCGATGCTCCATGCCCACAGCCCGCTGAACATCGATTTTGCACTCCAGCCCAATGAGAAGCTGGACAAATTGGATGAAAACTCTTTTTATGATCCAAGAAGAAGGTATATCGCTGTGGCAACTGACTGCGGGACCGGGAAAACCATGTATTTTGAAAAAGGTAAGTGCAGAGATATACTAAAAGCCATAAAAGCCTCGGCATCCATGCCGTATGTTTCACCAATGGTTGATGTGGATGGTTATAAATGCCTTGATGGCGGCTGCAGCTGCCATATTCCTTTTAGATGGGCTTTGGATCAGGGATATGAAAATGTTGTAGTAATAAAGACCAGAGAGAGGGGATATAGGAAGAAGGAATCTACAAAAGACTATGCGCTTCGGTTTTATAAAGACAATCCGGAATTTGCGAAGAAACTGATGTCCATGGAGGCGGATTACAACAAGGAATGCGATGAAATAGACCGTCTGGAAAAGGAGGGCAGGATATTTGTAATTGCACCTTCTGAACATGTTACAGTTAAAAGAGTGGAGAGTAACATGAACAAGTTGGGAAATCTGTACTGGCTTGGATATAACGATGCAAAGAAGAATTTTTTTGCATTGAATAAATATCTAAAGTGATACGAGAAAAAAATAAGATGAAAGCAAGATGATTTCCAAAAAAATTCACGACTAGAGAGGTTTTTTAATGGAACTAAGGCAGCTAAACAAAGATAAAGTAATAAGTCTTTTCAATGAGCGGCTCGTTAATGATTTCATCAAAGAAGAGATTAAGCCGCTTAATGTAATCCTAAAGGCTATAGATGACGGCATATATGAATGCTTGGGATTTTATGATGATAAAGATATAGTGGGGTATACATTCCTTGTAAGAATCGGGAGGAATTACCTAGTAGACTATGTTGCGGTCTTCTCAGAACACAGAAATAAGGGAATCGGTGGTCAGATGTTGAAATGTCTTTCTGATTACCTTTCGCAGGCCTGCCTTGTGATCGTAGAAGTAGAAAACTCTGATTATACGGAAGATAAAGAATTAAAAGAACTTCAAAAGAGGCGGATTGAGTTTTACAAACGAAATGGTTGCAGGGACACAGGACTTCGAGTAAGGTGCTTCGGTGTTCCCTTCATCATCTTGGAAACAGAAGGTAGTGCCAGTGTTGGAAAGGATGCACTGTGGGTAACATACCAGTCGTTTTATAAGGTGGTACTGCCTAGGGAAATGTTTGAGAACAATATAGAATATCTGGATTATATTTTTTGACAATAGAAATAGCTGAAACACTTTCTATGGCATTCTCGGGAGCAAAATGGCATAATAGTGGTTGTTGGGAAAGCTTTTTATTGGGGAGTTATGGGTATGTTGAAGGTGTTTTTGGTGGAGGATGAGTTTGTCATCCGTGATGGTATTAAAAAAAATGTCAATTGGGGAGAACATGGCTATGATTTTTGTGGTGAAGCCGGCGATGGGGAGCTGGCATATTCCATGATACAAAAATCTCAGCCTGATATTCTGATAACTGATATTCGTATGCCTTTTATGGACGGTCTCACTTTGAGCCGCATGGTCAAGGCGCAGTTTCCACAAATTGAAATAATATTATTGACCGGTTATGAGGACTTTGAGTATGCCAAGGAAGCAATCAAGATAGGAGTTGCTTCCTATCTTTCCAAGCCCATAAGCGGGGATAGTCTGATCAAGGAAATCGACAATGTAAGGGAGAGAATTCTTAAAAATAAGAGAGAGCAGGAAATAGCAAAACGCTACGAAGAAGACATGGTGGAGAGAAAAGAACTTGATAAACAAGAGTTCTTTGAAGAATTGGTCACTGGAACAAAACCCTTGTCTTATATTTGGGAGAGAGCCGGTAAGCTGTCCATTGATCTTTCTGCCCTTAGTTATAATGTTGTCATTCTAAAAATCTGGTCAAAAAAACATGATGTAAGTGAGTATTCCAACAGTGTTCTTATGGCTGAAGAAAAAGTCAAAGAGATTGTCGGAGCGAAAAATGCCATACTGTTTGATCTTAATCTCCAGGGGAAAGGTATTCTTTTTAAGGGCGACAGTGCTGAAAATGTTATGGAAAGCATCAATGAATGCGTCAGAAAACTTAAGGATTTCTTTGCGGAGTATCCCAATATAAGATACTTTGGAGGTGTTGGGCAGTGTGTTGAAAGGATTTCTGACCTGCCTGTATCTTTTAACTGGGCCAGCAGGGCCTTTGCCCACTTATATCTTTCTTCACATGATGACTTTTTATTCGGAAGTCAGGAAATCCTTGGAATTACCAATGAAAATGTAATTCTCTCTGAGGTTGACCCCAAACATATAGACAGAAAGCTTATTAAGGAATTTCTTAGAAGGGGAGACACTTCTGAGACAGACTACTTCTTTGAAGAGTTCCTGAACAGAATGGGTAAAAATGCTCTTCGTTCCACAATGCTAAGACAGTATATCGCTATGGATGTATATTTCTGCGTGACTGACTTTATAAAGACAGAGCTGATGCTGGAAACTGAAGATTTTGAAGAACTTTCTCCTGCCAGAAAACTCATGGCAGATGAAAGATCCACCATAGAATACCTTAAAAAGCTTGTTAATACAGCTATTAGTCTCAGAAAGGACAACAACCAGTCCAAATACAGAGACGTGGTAAAACAGGTTATAGAATATATTGAAGAAAATTATGGCATGGAGGAGCTTTCACTTAATCACCTGGCTGCCTACGTGAATTTTTCTCCGAATCATTTGAGTGCTGTATTCAGACAGCAGACCGGGATGACCTTCATTAAATATCTGACTGATTTTAGAATGGACAAGGCCAAAGAGCTGCTTCTTACAACCTCCAAAAAGAGTAATGAAGTGGGAATAATGGTGGGATATAAGGATCCGCATTATTTCTCATATCTGTTTAAGAAAACTCAGGGACTTACAACAACACAGTACAGAGGCGGTATAAATCCGGAGGATGAGGAATGAAGCTCTTGAACAAAAAGGACAGATCTGAAGTTGAATCCAGACTTATAAATCAGATACGTTTGTCTTATCTGATTCTTCTTTTACCAAATATTATTTTCATGTTCAATGCATTCTATAATCTTTGGCTAATCAGCGAAAGATACAATGAAATGCTTAATTCAGTTGTGGTGGCCAGTGAGTTCTCTCTGGATTTTAAGGATGACTTTGACTATGAGACGTATTTGCTTATCGTGGGCAATGTCAAATATGAGAATTCCAATATACCAACTTTACTTTCAGAGGCAGGAACTGTAGTGGAAGGTCTTAAGGAAATTACCGATGACAGCGCAAACAAGAAACGTCTTTCCAGTGCTGAGAAATACCTGACTAATCTTGGAAACTATATAGACAGAATAAATTCGAATCTTGAATACGGTGACCGCTACGAAAAAAATATGCTTATCTGGGAGAATGATGTTCAGATTGTCACAGCTCTTTTCAAGGAGACAATTAATGAGTACATCTACTATGAGAACAAGCAGATCCAGCGTGAGCAGGCGATCAACAGACAGCTTTACCTCAATACCGTTAAGATTACTGTGGGCATATTCGGATTTATCATTGTGGCTATTATCGTGGTTTCCATTGTAGGACCGCTATGGATCACAAAGCCAATCAAAGAGCAGGTCACAAAAGAGCAGAAGCTCCTTAGAAAAGCAGAATTTGATCTTCTGCAGGCCCAGATCAACCCGCACTTTCTGTATAATACGCTGGATGCCATAGTCTGGTCGGCAGAAGCCGGTAACCAGAAGCAGGTTGTAAATATGGTGGGATGTCTGTCTGATTTTTTCAGATTGTCACTTAATAATGGCAGAGAGATAGTATCAATAGGGGATGAGCTTTCACATGTCAGAAGCTATCTGGCTATTCAGCAGATCAGATATCAGGATATTCTGAAATATGAAGTTGAAGTTCCCAAGGAACTTTTTAAATATGAAATCCCCAAAATAACAATACAGCCCATTATAGAAAATGCAATTTATCACGGTATCAAGAACAAAAGAGGTGGCGGAAAGATCACGGTTACCGGGGAAGAAAGCGGGGACAATCTTATTATCAGTATCTCTGATGACGGTATCGGAATGGATCCGGATAAGCTTCTTGAAGTAAAAAATGCACTTACAGGAAACAGCACCAAAACAGAAGCTGTCTACGGTCTATACAATGTTAATGAGAGGATAAAACTCAATTTCGGCGAGGAATACGGCTTAACTGTTGAAAGTGTTTTTGACTCAGGAACAACAGTTACAATTAAATTGCCGAAAAATTCAAACAAAATCGTAGAAAATTCATACAAAATAGAAAATATATAAAAAGTTCGTAAAATATTCAACTAATTCTCTTTGATATTTGAATGGTTCTTTTTTGGGATTCCTTTAGAATAACTATTGTGGTGTTAACCTATTAAATCAATAGTTTATCAGGAGGAAAGAAATGAAGAAAAAGTTATTGGCAATGGTTCTGGCATCTGCTATGGCATTTGGTCTTGTTGCTTGTGGAAGCAGTGGCCAAACAGCAAAACAGGAAGGTTCATCAGGTAGCAAGGGACTTATCAAAGTTGGTATCATCAACAACGATCCTAACGAGTCAGGATATCGTACTGCTAACGATGCAGACCTTAAGGCAAAATTCACTGAGGCTAACGGATATGACGCATCATTTGCTTACAGCTTGAAGAATGATGAGCAGATTCAGTATGCACAGACATTTATTCAGGATGATGTTGATTATCTTCTTTTATCTGCTGCTGATACAGCAGGTTGGGATTCAGTTCTCAAGGACGCACAGGCTGCAGGCGTAAAGGTTATTCTCTTTGACCGTACCATCGATGCTGATTCAAGTCTCTATGAGGCTTCAATCGTTTCTGATATGGCAAAAGAAGGTCAGACAGCTGTTGACTGGCTTGCAGGACAGGGACTTTCAGAGTACAACGTAATCCACATCCAGGGTGTTATGGGATCAGCTGCTCAGCAGGGCAGAAGTGGAGCTCTTGATACCAAGGTTGCAGCTGAAGGAAACTGGAACATAGTTAAGCAGCAGACAGCTGAGTGGAATGCAGAGAAGGCTCAGCAGATCGTTCAGTCAGTTATCGATGCAGGAACACCTTTCAACGTTATCTATGCTGAGAACGATGATATGGCTAAGGGCGCAGTTGCAGCTCTTGACGCAGCAGGAATCACACACGGTGTTGGCAAAGATGTTATCGTAATGGGCTTTGACTGCAATAAGTGGGCTCTTCAGGAACTTCTTAACCAGAACTGGAACTACGACGGACAGTGCAATCCTTTCCAGGCAAGCTACATTGATGACATCATCAAGACTCTTGAGAGTGGCGGATCACTTTCACAGAAGACAATCATCATGGATGAGAAGGGCTTTGATGCTTCAACTATTACACAGGAAGATGTAGACAATTACGGAATCTGATGAAATACATCAAAAACTTTAGGCGCAGGGCTCTGCTCTGCGCCTTTTAAAAAGAGTAAACGAGGAGAAGACTAGTGGGAGATAATGTAGTGCTAAAGATGCGAGGCATCAGTAAATCATTTCCGGGCGTCCGGGCATTACAGACGGTGGATTTCACGCTGAATAAGGGAGAGATCCACGCATTGATGGGAGAAAATGGCGCCGGCAAATCAACACTTATAAAGGTTCTTACCGGAGTATACTCCAAAGATGAAGGAAAAATTGAATTAGATGGAAAAGGAGAGGTTTCAATAAACTCTCCCCAGGATGCTCAAAATCTTGGTATCAGTACTGTGTACCAGGAAATAACCCTCTGCCCGAATCTTACGGTGGCAGAGAATATGTTTATCGGTCGTGGAAAAGGTGCGTTTACAAACTGGAAGCAGATGAATGCAGAGGCTGATAAGCTTTTAAAGAAACTGGATATTCCGGCAACCGCTACTATGCAGCTTTCAAACTGTTCTATTGCTGTTCAGCAGATGGTAGCCATTGCCAGAGCTATAGATATGGATTGTAAGGTTCTTATTCTGGATGAGCCTACATCCTCACTTGATGAGCAGGAAGTAGCCAAATTGTTTGGACTCATGCGTGATCTAAAGTCCATGGGTGTCGGAATTATATTTGTTACTCATTTCCTGGATCAGGTGTATGAAGTTTGTGACAAGATAACTGTTTTAAGAGACGGTAAGCTTGTGGGAGAGTACGAGATAAAGGATCTTCCGAGAGTTCAGCTTGTAGCAAAAATGCTTGGAAAAGAAATGGATGATCTGTCTGATATCAAATCAGAGTCCGAAAAATATGCGGGAAAAGACAGCGAAGATATTGTATTTGAAGCAAAAGATCTCCAGAGTAATGCCGGCATTAAGCCATTTGACTTTTATATTAAAAAAGGCGAAGTCAATGGCTTTACAGGTCTTTTGGGCTCAGGCAGAAGTGAATGCGTAAGGGCTATTTTCGGTGCAGATACCGTGCTTTCCGGCAAGGTTAAGATGCATGGAAAACAGATATCCATAAAGAAGCCACTTGATGCCATGAAAAATGGCATAGCCTATCTTCCTGAGGACAGAAAGCTCGATGGAATCATCGGCGATCTGTCTGTAAGGGAGAATATCATACTGGCTTTGCAGGTTATGACGGGATTCTTTAAACCCTTCAGTAAAGCCAAGGCCAATGAATTTGCTACGGAATACATCAAAAAGCTGAATATCAAAACAGCTTCGGCAGATACGCCTATCAAATCACTTTCCGGTGGAAATCAGCAGAAGGTAATTCTTGCCAGATGGCTTTTGATGCATCCGGAATATCTTATTCTGGATGAGCCCACCAGGGGAATTGATGTGGGTACAAAAGTTGATATTCAGAAACTTGTGCTTGAACTTGCCTCTGAGGGAATGAGCGTGACATTTATTTCATCAGAGACTGATGAGATGCTGCGAACATGTTCAAGGCTTGTGGTAATGCGCGACAGAAAGGTAGTTGGGGAACTATCAGGCGAAAATCTCACTCAGAACAAGATTATGAGCACTATCGCAGGAGGAGAATAAGGTATGTCAGATATAAAGAAGAAAAGGGATCAGAGCTTTTTAAAAAGGCTTACATCCAATCAGCTTTTCATTCCGCTAATGGCTTTGATCCTTCTGGCGGTGATCAATCTTATAAATGATCCCGGATTTTTTAAGATAACGCTGGGAACAAACAATGCAGGAAATCCCGTGCTTTCGGGATATCTTATTACAATTCTGGACTACGGCTCAGAGCTTGGAATTCTGGCAATAGGAATGACCCTTGTTACCGCAGCTTCCGGCGGACAGGATATTTCCGTTGGAGCTACCATTGCCATTGCGGGATCAGCAATGCTGAGAGTTCTCTGCGGAGGAGATTCAAGACCTGAGACCATAAAGACACCTATCATTGTTGCATTTCTTTTTGCCTGTGTTGTTGGTATGCTGTGCGGAGCCTTCAACGGTATGCTGGTTGCCATATTTAAGATACAGCCCATGATCGCCACCCTGATTCTTTTCACAGCGGGACGTTCAATCGCTGCCTGGATCAACAATAACGAACTTCCGATTGTTCCTGATCCAAGATTTTCCTACTTTGGGGGATTTATACCCGGAATACCGATTCCGACAACAGTATTTATTGTTGCAATCTGCATTGCGATAATTGCAATTGTTCTTAAGTTTACCAATCTCGGGCTCTATACTCAGGCTGTTGGAATTAATGAGAATTCCTCCAGATTAAATGGTATCAATCCAACATTTATCAAATTTCTGGCTTTTGTTATTCTCGGACTGTGTGTTGCGGTAGCTGCACTTATCAAAGTCAGCAGACTTTCCACCATCAATTACTCCGTTATAGCCAAGGATATTGAAATGGATGCCATTCTTGCGGTTGCTCTTGGAGGTAACGCTCTTTCCGGCGGTAAATTCAATATGTGGGCATCAATTCTCGGAGCATATGTAATACAGTTTCTGACAACCACATTGTATAAGTTCAATGTTCAGTCAGATGCTCTTGCAGCATACAAAGCTGTTGTAGTTATCCTTTTGGTAGTATTTTCCGCTCCCAAGGTAAGAGAGTACATGGGAAATTTTACAAAGAAATTTACTCTTGGAAAGAAGGTGGCTTAAATGAAGGATAAGAACAAAAGTATCTTTGAAAAAATGAGCGATACAAACCTTCTTCTTTCAATCACTGTTGTTATTTTCCTGGTGATGTATATAGGAGCTATTGTATTTCAGGGTGGAGGTTTCACAAAGCCTCAGATGTTTTTTAACATCTTAAATGCCAACGCAGCACTTATTATCACAGCCTGCGGAATGAGCATAGTAATGATCTGTGGTGGAATTGATATTTCCGTTGGTGGTGTAGTTGCGCTGGTTTCCATGTGCTGTGCAGTATATCTCGACTATCATGACGGAAGCATATTTGGCTCTATTTTGATCGCTATAGGAATCGGAATTGCTTTTGGTCTGGTGCAGGGATTCCTGGTAGCTTACCTGGATATTCAGCCATTTATTGTATCTTTGGCCGGAATGTTTTTTGCCAGAGGTATGACAACTATAGTTAATACAGCTCCATTCAACGTAGCAGATGAGGAGTTCAACGCCCTTAAGCTCACACGAATAAATGTGCCTTTCATGGGTTCTGTAAACAAAAAAGGCATCTATGTTCCCGCTTATGTGGAAATAGGCGTTTTGGTTGCATTTATACTGTTGATTTTATTGTTTCTGGTTCTGCGCTGGACCAGGCTTGGAAGACACTTCTATGCCGTTGGCGGAAATATGCAGAGCGCACTTATGATGGGTATTAACGTTAGAAGAACCAAGTTTTTGGCCCATATGATCTGCAGTATACTGGCAGGAATAGGAGGATATGTATATTTCCTGCATGTTGGATCCGGTGCTGCCAGTCATGCCATGGGTATGGAGATGAATGCAATTGCCTCCTCGATTATTGGTGGAACAATGCTTACCGGTGGTGTTGGAAACATTATAGGAACTATGTTTGGAGTATTATCCCTTAGCACTATTCAGAATATAGTTGCATCCGCCGGACTGGATGATGCATGGTGGACAGGAATTACAATTGCTGCTATGTTATGCATCTTCCTATTGATCCAGAGTGTTGTTATGACCCAGAAAAAGAAGGTATTAAAGGCATGAAAAGATTCATTATTGGCACCTTTATGGTGATTGCTGCTCTGATAGCACTTGCTTCAGGCTGCGTTGCCACAACAGGTGTGGATGTTGAGACTAAGGAAAAAGAGGACACAGAGTCAGCCGACCGCTTTATAACGGTCGGCTTCTCTCAATTGGGGGCAGAATCGGACTGGCGAAGCGCCAATACCGATTCCATGCTCAGTGCCTTAAGCTCAGGAAACGGATACTCCATTATTTATAAAAACGGGCAGCAAAAACAGGCTAATCAGATAACTGCAATACGAATGTTTGTCCAGCAGGAAGTTGATTATATTGTTCTTGCGCCTTCAACAGAGGATGGCTGGGAATCTGTTCTTGGGGAAGCAAGAGAAGCAGGTATCCCTGTTATAGTTGTGGACAGGAAGGTCAATACTTCGGACAAAAATCTTTATTCCTGCTGGGTTGGTTCGGATTTTGAGCTGGAAGGGAAAAAAGTTGCAAACTGGCTAAAGGCGTATTCAGAAATTCAGGAAATAAGTCCGGAGGACATTCATATAGTTAATATTCAGGGGACATTAGGCTCTACCGCACAGATTGGCAGGAGCAGAGCGCTAAAGAATGCAGCCAGAGAGAACGGATGGGACCTTATGGCCGAAGTATCCGGTGACTTTACCGAGACCAAAGGGCGTGAAGTCATGGGAGCTTTATTAAAGCGCTTTGACAACATTAATATTGTCTACTGCGAAAACGATAATGAGGCAATTGGCGCAATCGATGCTATAGAAGCTGCAGGACTTCGAACCGGGAAAGACATTAAAAACGGAGAGATAATGGTGGTTTCTTTTGACGGTGTAAACAGCACGGCCCTCCAGTATGCCAGAGAAGGTAAAATATCCTGTATAGCGGAGTGCAATCCCCACCATGGACCCAGGGTGGAAAGTCTCATCAGATCACTGGAAAACGGCAAAATGCCGGATAAATTCAATTACGTAGATGAAAAATTCTACAGTTCAGTCCCCGAAGTCACAGAAATCAGAGTGGACGGCAAAGTCTATAAGATAGAGCAGCCGTGATCCCGTTACTGTTCACTCGCTTGCAGCTCGCTCCAGTAACGAATTCGCGCATTCATTCCAATTCGACTTCGTCGAAGGAATGCGCTCACTCCTGATTCACTTTCTCACGAAATGCGCAGCAGAGTGCGCATTTCTGTCTGAACAGTAACGTGATCCCATCCATAGTGCGGTAGCATGCAAAAGAATACTTTGACACGTGCATGGTTATATGATATGATATAAAGCGCTTATGACAAGCACATTTGATTTATAATCATAGTATTTGGGAGGTTATTTTTGTGAGCGTATTAGATTATATTGTTGGTGTAATATTCATGCTTATTTGTGCCGGTCTGGTTGTTCTTGTTCTTGCACAGGAAGGTAAGAGTCAGGGACTTGGAGCAATTCAGGGAACAGTAGAGAATACATATTGGGGCAAGAATAAAGGCCGTTCAAGAGAAGGCGTGTTCAAGAAGATTACAATTTGCTTATCATGCTTATTCATTGTTGTTGCACTTGTTCTTAATATGAATATTTTCTGATATCACTTGAAATTTTAGACTTTTTAAGGCACTCTTTTTATAGGGGTGCCTTTTTCTATGGTTCGATTTGTAATTGTAGCATTTTTGTTGCTTGACTTATTCCTATGATACAGTAGAAAATGGCTGGCGATTAAATTGTTACTATATGAGGTTTTATGAGTAAAGGAAGAAGATTAAAAAGGCTTGAAGAGAGCCTTTACGGAGCACAAAAGAATACAAAGGATCTGATTGAAGGAACATTTATCGCCAATGCCAGAGGTTTTGGTTTTGTTTCTGTTGAGGGAATGGATGATGACATTTTTATTTCCGAGGATTACGTCCATGGCGCCTTCAATTCGGATACTGTAATGGTCGAGCTTCTTGCCAAGTCATCAGGAAAAAGACAGGAGGGAAGAATCCGTCAGATAGTTAAGAGAGGCATTACCGAAGTGGTAGGGACTTATCAGGCGGAGAAGAACTACGGCTTTGTTATTCCTGATGATACAAGGATTCAGAGCGATATTTTTGTCCCTATCGAGCATAGTGGCAAGGCTGTTTCGGGCGATAAGGTTGTGGTTACTCTTACGGACTACGGCAATACCAAGGAGAGAAGAAAGCCTGAGGGCAGGGTAAAAGAGATAATAGGAAATATCAATGATCCCGGAGTGGATATACTTTCGATTGTCAAAAACTACGATATTCCCTATGAATTTCCCGAGAGGGTAATAAACCAGGCCAACAAATGCCCGGACAAAATAAGTGAGGCCGATATGGAGGGAAGAGCTGATCTTAGAAGAGTCCAGATGGTTACAATTGACGGTGAAGATGCCAAGGATCTTGATGATGCGGTAAGTCTTTTTGAGGATGAAGAAGGAATGTATCATCTTGGAGTGCATATTGCCGATGTTTCCAATTACGTTCAGGAGCATTCTGCACTGGACAGGGAGGCTCTTAAGCGCGGCACCAGTGTATATCTGGTAGACCGTGTAATTCCGATGCTTCCCCACAGGCTGTCCAACGGAATATGCTCCCTTAATCACGGGGAGGATAGACTGGCTCTCAGCTGCATCATGGTAATAGATAAAAAAGGAACTGTAATTGACTATGAACTTGTGGAGTCGGTTATAAATGTTGATGAGAGAATGTCCTATACCAGTGTTGCCAAGATACTGGATGACAAAGATCCTGATGAAATAGAAAAGTATAAAGAGCTTGTGCCCATGTTTGAGGATATGAAGAAGCTTTCTGCAATTCTCAGGAAAAAGAGAGAAAAAAAGGGCGCAATTGATTTTGATTTTCCTGAAAACAAGATTATCATAGATGAATACGGTAATCCCGTGGATATTGTTCCGAGGCCGAGAAATACAGCAACTAAGCTAATAGAGGACTTTATGCTGGCTGCTAATCAGACTGTTGCTGAGCACTTTTACTTTTTACAGAGCCCCTTTGTGTATCGTGTGCATGAACAGCCTGATCCTGAGAAAATCAGGACACTGTCAGCTTTTGTGGGGAATCTCGGACATCATATCAAGACCAGAAAAGACTCCGGCGTAAAACCTAAAGAAATCCAAAAACTCCTTAAAGAGGTTGAGGGAAGCAAGGAAGAGGCTGTTATTGCCAGAATGACTTTAAGGAGCATGATGCACGCAAAGTACAGCACTGAATGTACCGGGCATTTCGGTCTTGCTTTTGACTATTATTGTCATTTTACTTCCCCCATCAGAAGATATCCTGATCTTCAGATACACAGGATAATAAAGGATCACCTTCGAGGCAGGATGAACGAAGATAAGATTGCACACTACGAAGAGATCCTGGATGAGGTTGCAAGGCAGTCTTCGGAAACCGAGAAAAAAGCGGAAGAAATAGAAAGGGAGACTGACAGGCTAAAGAAGGCTCAGTACATGGAAAGGCATGTGGGCGAGCGCTTTGAGGGCGTTGTTTCCGGCGTTACCGCATGGGGACTTTTTGTGGAACTTGAGAATTCCTGTGAAGGAATGATCAGAGCTGCTTCAATGAGTGATGATTTCTATATCTATGATGAGGCAAGTATGAAGCTCATCGGCGAGAGAACACATAAAGAATACACGTTGGGACAAAAGGTGTTCATTAAGGTTCTGGGTGCAGACAGACTAACCAAGGCTATAGATTTCAGAATTGTTGATAGTCTTGAAAGCGAGGATGACTTGGGCTATGATCCCGATGACTTTGTGGTTTATTCAGAATCAAGAAAGATTTCTGAAGACAGAGCAAATAAGGTGAGGAGATTCCTTGATACTACCGGGAGTGAAGTTTTGGATCCAGAAGAAGGTTTGGATTCGGAAGAATGGGATGAAGAAATAGAAGATACCAAGCCGACCAAAAAGAAAACCGCAAAGACAGTTACAAAAAAGGGAAAAGCGTCTAAAATAGACGATGATGACGAAAAGTCATCTAAGAGCGGGCGCAAGGTCTACAAGGTACATAAGTACAAAAAATCTGCCACCAGTAAGGCAGCAAGAAGCGCCCAGGGCAAATCTAAACGTAAGAAAAGGTAATATATAATGGCAGAGGATAATGCAAGAAAGCTGGTGGCCAATAACAAAAAGGCCTACCATGACTATTTTATTGAAGAAAAGTATGAAGCGGGAATTGAACTTTTCGGAACCGAAGTTAAGTCCATAAGACAGGGAAAGTGCAGCATTAAAGAGGCTTGGATCAGTATAGATAAGGGCGAGGCTTTTATAATGGGTATGAATGTCAGCCCCTATGAAAAGGGCAATATCTTTAATAAGGACCCGCTTAGAGTTAAGAAACTATTACTGCACAAGGCTGAGATCAGAAAGCTCGAGCAGCAGAAGATGGTGCAGGGATATACGTTGGTTCCGCTGGAAGTCTATTTCAAGAACGGCAAAGTCAAAGTTGAAGTTGGTCTTGCCCGGGGTAAGAAACTCTATGACAAGAGAGCGGATATGGCCAAGAAAGATCAGCAGAGAGAGGCACTGAGAGACTATAAAGTAAGTTTGAGATAAATATTTCAGCCACTGGTCAGCCACGGGGACGGTTCTTTTGGCACATTTTGCAAAGCAAAATGTGCCAAAAGAACCGTCCCCGTGGCTGACCAGTGGCTGAAAGAACCGTCCCTTTTTAGTGGATTAGGCGGGAATCGAACCCGCGTCCAAAAATTCATCCCCTGTCCTTCTACTATCGTAGTCAATTATTCGGAGATTCTTCATCTCTGTTCCCTCAAAGACCCGGAAATTGACAACCAAACCTTATCGGTAGCTTCATGATACGACCATAACCGCAAAGCTTAAGCTATGTCGTTTCCTACAAAGTTTGACGCCAGTTACTGAATGTGTAGGTGCATTCAGGCTGACGGGCTGCACTT
>JAEEGF011133290.1_pt1 | contig 30947 bp, 24 predicted proteins | sample 9134171 | NCBI WGS metagenome assembly JAEEGF01 (sample SAMN16246542, study PRJNA631951) | gut metagenome | biome: gut microbiome; feature: rumen; material: AP-attached | host: Bos | place: Iran: Karaj | collected 2018-10 | reverse complement strand
GTCAGCGGCGGTTCTGATTTTCACGGAGCAAATAAACCTGATATCGACCTTGGAACGGGCTGCGGAAAGCTATTTGTTCCCGAGGATTTACTAATACCTATAAAGGCTGCAAGAGGTTGACATTGCAGTCTTTTTTGTGCTTTAATGAACTAAATTGCGAAAGTTAAGGGGGCTATGAAAATGAGTCAAAATAATATTCCTTATAAAATTTATTTGAGCGAAGATGAGATACCCAAGCAGTGGTACAACGTAAGGGCTGATATGAAGAATAAGCCTGCGCCGCTTCTTAATCCTGCTACAATGCAGCCGATGGGATTTGACGATCTTCGTCCTTTTTTTTGTGATGAACTTATTAAGCAGGAACTCGATGATACAACTGCTTATATCGATATTCCGGATGAGATCCGTAGCTTCTACAAGATGTACAGACCTTCTCCTTTGGTAAGAGCATACTGCCTTGAGAAAGCGCTCGGAACTCCCGCTAAGATTTACTACAAATTTGAAGGTAATAACACAAGCGGAAGCCACAAGCTTAATTCCGCTATTGTTCAGGCATATTATGCAAAACAGCAGGGACTTAAGGGCGTGACCACAGAGACAGGTGCCGGTCAGTGGGGAACAGCTCTTTCAATGGCATCTGCATATCTTGGAATTGATTGTAAAGTATACATGGTTAAGGTTTCATACGAGCAGAAGCCTTTCAGACGCGAAGTTATGCGTACATACGGAGCAAGTGTAACACCTTCTCCTTCAATGGATACAGAGATTGGAAGAAAGATCAACGCAGAACATCCCGGAACAACAGGTTCACTTGGATGTGCTATTTCCGAGGCTGTAGAAGTTGCTACCAAGACTGAAGGTTACAGATATGTTCTTGGAAGCGTGCTCAATCAGGTTCTCCTTCATCAAACTGTTATCGGTCTTGAGGCAAAGGCTGCACTTGATAAGTATGACATTACTCCCGATATCATCATCGGATGCGCAGGCGGCGGTTCAAACCTCGGCGGACTTATTTCTCCTTTCATGGGTGAGAAGCTTCGCGGAGAAAAAGATTATCAGATAATTGCTATTGAGCCTGCAAGCTGCCCGAGCTTTACAAGAGGTAAATTTGCATATGACTTCTGTGATACCGGAATGGTTTGTCCTCTTGCCAAGATGTATACACTTGGAAGCAACTTTATTCCTTCTGCAAACCACGCAGGCGGACTTAGATATCACGGCATGAGCCCGATTCTTTCACAGCTTTATCACGATGGCTACATGGAAGCAAGATCCGTTGAGCAGACATCAGTATTTGAGGCTGCAGAGCAGTTTGCCAGAGTTGAGGGAATTCTTCCCGCTCCCGAGAGCAGCCATGCTATCAGAGCAGCTATTGACGAAGCACTCAAGTGCAAGGAGACTGGCGAGGAGAAGACAATTCTCTTTGGTCTTACAGGAACAGGTTACTTCGATATGGTTGCATACCAGAAGTTCAATGACGGTGAGATGTCAGATTACATTCCTACAGACGAAGAGCTTGAGAAGAGCTTTGCGACACTTCCTAAGGTAAATCTTTGATGCTGATAAGGCTTTTTATGAGTTAGGATAGCTTATTATAGGGCAAAAGTGAGTTACGTTTCAGATTACTGGGACGTAATGAACTTTTGCTCTTTTTGCATGCAAGGAGTTGAAAGTGGCACAGGGTTTAATATAATAGTTTTAAACAGAAAAATTTGGGAGGGCTTATGGCTGCGTATAATGATGGAAAATACAGGAATGTATTTAGTGAGATTGGAAAAAGCAACGCTGAGATTGAGAAGAAGATTAAAGATGCGGTAGACACTTTTTTTTATGGTACTGAAGAAGAGAGAATTTATCATCCTGTGAGCGATGACATGGGATATCTTGAGGATACGGGTAATCATGACGCAAGGACTGAAGGTATGTCATACGGAATGATGATGTGCGTTCAGCTCGATATGAAGGAAGAGTTTGACCGTATCTGGAAGTGGTCCAAGACCTACATGTGGATGAATGAAGGCGAGAACGAAGGCTATTTTGCTTGGAGCTGCAATGTAGACGGTTCAAAGAATTCGAACGGCCCCGCACCTGACGGAGAAGAGTTCTATGCGATGGCTCTTTTCTTTGCATCACACAGATGGGGCGATGGAGAGGGAATCTTTAATTATTCCGCTGAGGCAAAAGAGATTTTAAGAGCCTGTGTTCATAAAGGCGAAAACGGCAGAGCCGGTGCACCTATGTGGAATAGGGACAATCATCTTGTGCTTTTTGTTCCGGGACATCCTTTCTCTGATCCTTCTTATCATCTGCCTCATTTCTATGAGCTTTTTGCAAAGTGGGCATATGAAGAGGACAAAGAGTTTTGGGAGACTGCTGCCAAGGAGAGCAGAAAATATCTTGTTAAGGCCTGCCATCCTGAGACAGGACTTAATCCCGAGTACGGTAACTTTGACGGATCGCCTGTGAACGATCCAATGCCTTGGGACGGAAGCATCCACGGAAGATTCTTTAGCGATGCGTACAGAACCGCTGCCAATATTGGTCTTGATGCAGAGTGGTTTGGTACAGATGAAGGTCAGATTTGTGTACCGCTTAAGATGATGAAGTTCTTCGGAACCGATATCGAAGCGATGAGATGTGTGTATGAAGTTGACGGAACAAGCCTTGAGATTCCTGTACTTCATCCCGTCGGACTTCTTGCAACTATGGCGCAGAGCGCGCTTTCTGTTCCTTACAGCGAAGATACGGGCAGTGATTTTGAGATTGCCTCAAAGTGGGTTGAATGGTTCTGGAATCAGCCGCTAAGACAAGGCAAGAGAAGATACTATGACAACTGCCTGTATATGTTTGCACTTCTTGCGTTGTCCGGAAATTACAGGATCTGGTAATTTTTGGGAAGTTTATTTTAAAGAATATAATGAAAGTGCTGTAATTGCACTTCCGGAATAGAGTGTACAGAAAGCTTGATCTGAGCTTTTTTGTAGAGAATAAAAGAAATTTGAGCCCTGTTCTACGGCATATAAGTGACCTGGTTTGCTTATAGGTCGTGGAATGGGGCTTTTTTTTGCTGCTTGAAATACAGAATATGCACTAGTCAAGCATTGGTGTAAGGAACTTTACGGGCATAGATTTCTAGAAATCGATGTGTCCACGTAGAAGTAAGTAAATGTAGGAGTGGCATTACGGGCATAGATTTCCAGAAATCAATTTGTCCACGTAGGAATAAGTGAATGTAGGAGTGGCATTACGGGCATAGATTTCCAGAAATCAATTTGTCCATGTAGGAATAAGTGAATGTAGGAGTGACATTACGGGTATAGATTTCCAGAAATCAATGTGCCCACGTAGAAATAAGTGAATTCGAGATTGATTTTACGGGTATAAAGTTTGTAATTGAACATGAGTAACGTAGGGGGAGGTCAAAAGAGCCTATTGGGATTACAAAGTTGTATCTCAGGGAATAAAGATACAGCTCGTTTTGTGCGTTGTAAGTGTTGCAATTGACTTTAGTTTTGGGGGACTTTATATGATATGAAGCGACAAACGCAGGTCTGTGTTGTGCTATTATATAATGAGTGTTATTTGTTCAGATGGAATGCGGGTTTGAGCTCATAGATATATCGATGATGCAGATAAATTCATAGACATAGCATAGATATTGTTGGGATGCTTCTTTTTGTTCAGGTAGGGTACACGGATTTTGGGGATAAATGATACCCAAGAGCTTTGATAGTTGAAGCTTTTGAGTTCTATATATTTGGAGGTTGTATGAAAAAAAATAAGATGATGATCATTGCGCTGATGGCAGTTTTTTGCATATTGTTGTGGGGAATCTTTTTTATGCTTGGAATCAAAACGATAGGCGCGGTTCTGGTTCCGATAGCTCTTTGCTTATTGTGTTGGGGCGCAGGAGTTGTGTATGAGAGGGTGATTGATAGAACAGGTGAGAGCAAAAAGGCAGCTGTAACAATGCTTTTGCTTGTGCTTTTGGGAATTCTTTCTGTTTTATTTCTTTCCGAGGGAAAGGATATAGCCGGAAAGGTAGTCAGTTTTATATTTCCAAGTGTCTTGGGAGGCTCGATATTTGCAGGTGGCCGTGTTGGAGCCAAATGTAAGGAAGAATTTGATGAGAAAAAGCTTGCTTCTTATAAAGGAGGTGCATTAGGCATCGGTGTGGCGTCTCTTTTGCTATACGTATTTATTGTTTTAAACAGGCATGTTGTAGGAACAGTGAATGATGTTTGGCAGATGATTGTTTTTGCTGTGATTTTCTTTATTGCCGGATTTTACGAGAAAACTTCAGAATCTAAGAGTGAGGATTCGAATGAGGACGCCGGAGAAAGTGCAGAGGAAAGCATGGCGGAAACATCAATTGATAATTCGGAAGATGTATCAGATGAGAGCATGTCAGAAACTACAGATGATACTACAGAAGCTACAGAGGACTATGCAGAAAAATCTATAGAAGATAATGGGGCGGAGGATATAGACGCTGTAGAAGCTATAGAAAATACGGCTGAAGAAAGTACAGAAGTTAAAGAAGATAGCGTAGAAGAAATTGCAGAAGCTAATTCGGAAGAAGTTTTAAAGGCTTGAACGATGCGAATGAAAAAGCGCATTTAGAGAAGTGTGATTAGTGTAGTATAATGAAAAAAAGTATCATACCAGAACTGTACCAAGTAAGCCGGTGCGAGGGCATGTCGGTGTGACGGTATGACAGACAAGACAGAGGAGGATAACCTGATGGTTAAACATGTGATCTTATGGACACTTAAAGAGGAGCTTTCTGCTGAAGAGAAAGAAAATGTCAAGCAGGGAATCAAAGAGGGATTGGAAGCATTAAAAGGAAAGGTTCCGGGAATAGTAGAGATAAAGGTGAATATAAACGGGCTTGCTTCTTCGAATGCTGATCTTATGCTGGATTCTACATTTGACAATGAGGAAGCACTTAAGAATTATGCAACACATCCCGAACATGTTGCCGTTGCAGATTCGAAGGTAAGACCTTATACAAAGATAAGAAGCTGCCTTGATTATGAAATATAAATGGTATCCGATATTATACCGTTTATTTGAAGGAAAAGAATATGAGCTAATATAAAAATGAGAAACATCAATAGCAAGTTCAATTCGAAGTAAATTGCACAAAATAACCTCTATCCCATATCAATAGTGAGATAGAGGTTATATTTAGAATAACAGACACTTAGATCTTCAGATTTTTTCTATCATAGAAAATGCCGTATACAGATTCATTATGATAAATAGCATCAGTCCGACCAGAGTAAATGTGCGGAAGAAGGTGGATGGAGCAAAACTGTTCTCTTTAATATATTTAAGGATGTTCCGTCTTTTTTTGATGATAATAAAGACTCCTATTAAACAGCTAATGCCAAATATAGCATAGAAAATAACAGTGTTTACCTCGTCGCTGAGATTTTGGCCCAAATAATACAGCAGATCGGCCAGGCTGTTATTTATGACATGAAGCAGGATTGTCCAACGAATTGAATATTCTACAGCGACATATCCAAGAAGCAGGCCTACAATAAATGCATATACAGCTTGAGGGAGATTGCCGTGCATTATGCCAAACAATAATGCGGAAATGACGATCGCATATAATTTGCCGTATTTTTTTAGCGTAGATAAGACAAATCCTCTGTAGATAAGTTCCTCGACAAGTGGCGCCACGATGGCTGAATAAGCGAGCATAGTTAATGTAAGAGCACCGCTTGAGGCATCATCCATGGAAGTTTCTATTGAGAATCCGATTTGATTAAAGGCATTTTCCATTGACTGAAATATAGGTTCGGTTATCCATTGTATTCCCAAAAATACGCATAATATCATGCCAAATGATGCGGGGAGCATTTTTTTATGGGATGAAAAAATCTCTTTTAGGGAGATCTTTTTTCTAAAATATAAAAATAGAAAAATAATTCCGATCAGTACGGATGCGCAGGAGATCATGCCCCCCGGACCAAGTTCAAAGAAATCATCAAAAAATGCTGAGTATTCTTCATCACTCATGCTTCTCCAATCGGTAGAACAGTTGTTGAGACCGATATATGTCATTATCGTAACGACGGCTTCTTCGATCAAAATATAGAGCAGCAGTCCCCATCCCATATAGCCTACGGTTTTTCTGAAAGCCTTTTTTCGGGCTTTTTCATCAATTACAGTATTATCAATATTTATAGTTTCATTCATATTCTTTCCTCTTAATTTTTTTGCGTTATAGAAAGAGTATAAAGCTTTATGAGTAAAAAAAACAGGACTATCAATTTATGATAGTCCTGCAATCGTTATTGAAAATATTATCAAAGATTTGCTTTGATCTTGGCAATGATCTCTTCGTACTCAGCATCTGAGAGGAATTTCTCCTGAGGATTCATTGCAAATACGCCGCCCCATTCAAAGCCGTCCTTGTACTTGGGTACGAGGTGCATGTGAAGGTGGCAGAGAGTGTCGCTGTATGCACCGTAGTTAACCTTATCGGGATTGAATGCTGCGTGGATAGCTTTTGCAGCGCGATTGACATCAGCGAAGAATGCATTTCTTTCTTCATCTGAGATATCAACCATTTCATGAACGTGATCCTTGTATGCCACGATACATCTTCCGAGATGGCTCTGTTCCTTGAAGAGAACCAGCTGGCTTACGCCGAGGTCACAGATCTTGATTCCGAATTTGGCGAGGTTTTCACCGCCTGTGCAGTAAGGACAATTGTTGTCTTTCATGTTGCTATTTCCTTTCAAAAACGTCAAATTGTATCGCGTGCAGATTTTATGCTGCAGGCGACACCGATATCATACTATTATAGTGCTTTTTTGATTGCTTGTAAAAGGTCATTGTACTCTTCGTACGCAGGAAGCTCGGGATAATCAGCTTTGATCTTGTCTGTGGAGCGGAAGAGGAATCCGGCCTTTGATGCCTGGATCATTGCAAGATCGTTGTAGCTGTCGCCGCTTGCGATTGTCTCATAGCCGATTGACTGAAGCGCCTTAACGGTTGTGAGCTTGGAGTTCTCGATTCTCATCTTGAAGCCTGTGATCTCGCCGCTTTCTGCAACTTCAAGAGAATTGCAGAAGATTGTGGGCCATCCGAGTTTCTCCATGAGAGGAGTTGCAAACTGTGTGAAAGTATCACTGATAATGATAACCTGAGTTGTCTTCCTGAGCTCGTCAAGGAACTCTTTTGCGCCCGGAAGAGGATCAATCTTGGCAATCGTGTCCTGGATCTCTTTAAGTCCAAGTCCGTGTTCTTTGAGAATGCCGATTCTCCATTTCATAAGCTTATCGTAATCGGGCTCGTCTCTTGTTGTTCTCTTAAGTTCGGGAATTCCGCTTGCCTCGGCAAATGCGATCCAAATCTCGGGAACGAGCACGCCTTCAAGGTCTAAACATACAATATTCATTATTTTATGCTCCTATTTCGAATTTTTTATCTTTGACGATTTTAACACATTAAAGCAATGCAGACAACTGGACAAAAAGCATATTAGGATTAAGATTAATTATAAGAGGTAAAAGAGTATGGCAAATCTTATAAATTATATAAAATGGCGCGGGGATCTGGATTTTGAGAGAGCGCCTTTAAATGAAATTGATAATCTGGCATTTTCGCTTGTTATATACAACGACTTAAACGGGATAGTTCCTGATAGCGAGACGGGCGGTGAAATCACGGTCAAAAAAGCTGCCGACATGTATTTCAGCACGCACCCTACAGATGGCCTTTCCAGGGTTGATTTTGACTGGGTTCTGCTTTATATGGCTAAGAGTGAGCGATTTGGTGAACTTACTCTTTCTGACTTTATCGACATAAATGATATGGACAAAGATATGCTGTTTACGGCGATGACTATTCATCTGCCGGATGGAAGCCTTTTTGTATCATTTCGCGGAACTACCATGGATATTGATGATTGGCGCATGGATTTTAAGATAAGTTTTGAAGAGATCATGGCGCAAAAAGAAGCGGTTAACTATCTTGGGTATATCCTGTCCAAATATGCGGGAGATGTGTATGTTGGCGGGCATTCAAAGGGTGGTAATCTTGCTGTATATTCTGCCATGAATGTACCATCGATTGTTCAGCCAAGGATAAAGCATGTCTACAGTTATGACGGGCCCGGAATATGTCCCGAACTTCTTGATGAAAAGAAATTTGAAAACGTTAAGTGGAAGCTCACTCATATAGTTCCCACATACAGCATAGTCGGAATGCTCTTTGAACTTGATGTTCCGCATAAGATCGTTGCAAGTGACGGCGAGAGGATGCTCCAACACTCGGGAATGACCTGGAAGGTTTCAGGTGATCATTTTGTGACAAAAAAACATCTGACTGAGGAAAGTTCTGCGCTTAACAGAGTGATCGACGACTGGATAGAGAACGCCACGATGGAACAGCGCGAGGCTTTTACGAGAGATATTTTTGATGCAATGAAATCAGGCGGCGCGGTTTCTTTATATGACATATCAAAAGGCGGATTCCACGACTTTGGAACGATTCTTTTGTCCGCGGCGCAGTCGGAGAGTAAGACAAAGATCATTCTCGGAAAGTTCTTCGGATCTCTATGGCGCGAATTTGAGAAAATAAGGGTTATGGAGGCGCTTAAGACTCAGCAGGGAATTATTGACGCATTCCTCATTCTTCTGGGAATCGTTTTCCTTGCAATTCCAAAAGCAATCTATAACATGATAGGCGGCGCAGTTGCGCTTACCTGCGCGCTTTTTAGCGCTACAAGAATACTAAAGGCAGGAACCAGAGACGAGAAGGCATTTATAAAAAGAGGCCGAATGCTTTTTCACATAATCGTGATGAGCTTTATGGTGTTTATCGTGTCCAATATCGAGCGAATCCCGAAGTGGACGAATGTATTTATTTCAATTGTCTTTTTTGCCATGGCAGCAGCCAGCGTTCAATATGTAATTAAGCATAAAAAGACAATAAAAAGGGCGGGGAGCTTCTGGATGATACTTATCGCAGTTGTTAACCTGAATATAGGAATTATTTCCCTTGCCACGCCGCAGAGACTGACCTCCGTAAAGTCACTTACGGTTGGAAGCTATCTTGTCCTTATAGGAATAGTGAGACTTCTCATACAGATACTGTCCAAAAACCGCTCAACCAAGGATACCGGATATTCTTACGAGGATGTTGAATAAAAGTTAAAATATCGTTTACTTTGCTCTCGAAATATTGTATAATCAGACGAATGATTTTTACTTAATATTTCGCGGATATGGTGTTGAGAACAAATATAATATGACTTAAACAGAAAAGTACCACCACCGGGAGTCTACCGCAGTGATGGTACTTTTATTTATTGTTTTTTCGGGAGGTTATTTAGCAGTTTTATCTTTGATAGATATATCGGAAAAAACAATTGGCGCTTTAGCGGTTTATATTTTTTTGAGAGATTGTTTAGAAATGTGAAATTATAGAATATTCAATTTGCAGATACTAAATTGACATATTATCCTGATGCCGAGTCTTTTGAAGGAATGTACATAACGGCGGAAAAATACAGTTTTTGGTTAAATGCTGATATTGAAGCTGTATGCAGAGAAGATTATCGTGCAAATGCATGTTCAAGGCAGGAGCACAAAGTTTATGATATTCATGACGGTGTGATATATGCAATTGCATATAAAGACGGAGAAGCGCACAGAGAAGAAATTTATAAGGATGATTCCCGTGCTTATGATTTTACTGTAAGTGATGATGAAAGTATTTTGTGGATTGTTGCAGATGATAAGGTCATTATGTACAAGGACGGAGCGGTAGTAAAAGAGGTTTTAAATATTGATGGTGATGGTTTTTCCGTGGGATGTATAAAGAACGATCCTTTGAGTAATAATATTTACTGCTTTAGCGACAACGGAAAAGTATTTATGATTGATGGAAAGGGAGATACTTCCGAACTTGGTACATTAGATGGCGAGTTCTATTTCCATGAAGAATATTCGCACGGAAAAGAATTTGCTGTTGCTATAGGCGGAGAATCTGATAACGAATATGTATATCTTTTATTTGGCAGATTGATAAAGAAGGATTAAAAAACGGCTTATCCGCCGGTCCTGCCGGATGTTGGGAGAAAAGAATGAAATGCAATAATTGCGGAAGTGAAATAGAAGAGGGAAATGACTTTTGTCCGATCTGCGGAGTTCGTATATTAAATAATGAGAGTTCTTCTTTATGGCAAAGAGTATATCACGGAAAAAGAATGATTTTTGTCAGCGATGGTACTGAGGAGATTGAATATGTAATTCTTATAAATGGTTGGTTAATAAAGAAAGATTGAAAGGTACAAGTGTATTTCCGGTGCAACCGGTTTGTGGAGAAGAAATATGAGATGTAATAATTGTGGTAATGAAATTGAAAATGGAAGTAATTTCTGTACGTATTGCGGAGCTCGTGTAGTGAATGGGCCTGTTAATGTTCAGCAGCCCGTTGGCAATGTTCAGCAGCCTGTGAGCAATATACAACAACCCGTAAGTAATATGCAGAATAACGGGATATACATGGGACAGATGCCTGTAACACTGAATAAGGCTAATGTCAAAGCACATCAAAACAGCAAAGATAATAAAGCATTATTGACCATTCTGGTAGTGTTTATTTTTTCGCTTGTAGTCGGAACTGTTTGTATTATCGGATATAAAGTGTTTAGTAAGTTTTCTGTACAGCGTGTCGGTGTCTTAGAGGATACAGATTCAGAACCTGGGGAACAGGAGAATTATGAACTTGAAAAAGATACGATCTATAGCGGAATGGATGAGAATATGGTAAGTGAAGATCTTATCGCATGGTTAAATGCAACTTATGCCATCCAGACAGATGCCAATGAACTTGATCTTACTGTTATAGGTGGAATGGATCCCGATGATAGTAACGTTGGGGCAATTGAAGAAGGACTTAAAGCCGGATGGGGAATAAATAATAAAGAGGATCTGGTACAGAAAGTCGGTAAACTCGTTGCCGATGACGGAGATCCTAGCGATGACGGCTGGGACTATTCACGTGCAGAGGAACTTTTGGCGCACGGATACTGCGTTGGCTGGTTTAATCTTGGAGAATATCTTGGATATGCTGTTCCAATAGGTAAAAAGATTCAGGATAGATTTGGAAGTTGGGATGAATTTGGAGATGATTACGTTACCAATTACATGTCCTGGGTTGCGAACGGAGGCATGGGCTTTGCCGGAGATATCAATCAAAGATGCACATCTCATCAAATTTTTGTGACCGGCGCGGAATACTATTATGGTCCTTATGCTGTTGATTTTGATATGCAACTTGGATCTTCCGCAATCGCTTCTTACTACGATTCAATGGATCGCAATAAGGAATTTCCCGATGCAAGTGACAAGATTTCGGAACATGTAAAAGGATATATTGCGCCGACAGAACTCGGAGTCAAGACAACAAGCGGAATTATTCAGATCGATGGCGATTTATATATGATGCCTGCTCCCGTAAAAGCATTTTTGGATAACGGATGGGAAATCGATGAAAGTGAGAAAAATGCAATGCTTTCATGGAATAAAGAAACAGAGCTTACTTTGAAGAGAAACGGAAGAGAGCTTGTACTTGGCGCATATACATTTGCCAATACCTCCGGGGCGGTAGAAAACGGTTATGTTGACAGGCTTGATATTGAAGCTAAAAATGGCATCGAATATGTATTGCCAGGAGGAATAACAACTTCAAGTACACATGATGAAGTTGTAGCTGCACTACGCGCCGAAAGTTCCAGAGAATTCAAAGAGGGAAACGGTGGAAGCATTGATATATCTCTTGCCGGAAGAGCGGAGCAATATACAACCAATGATATCAATTTCTGCTTTGACAATGATAAAAAGATAAGTGTGATCTTTTACAATTGCAATAGTTATTATGCGGATGACGCTGAATCAACTGTTCGAAACATTATCTTTGACATGTTGGATCAGAATATCGGTGATGCGAATAACAGAAAAGCTTATCTTGATGCAAAATACGGCGGTTCAGCCAAAAAGGAGCCTGTCATAGATGAGCTTAGTTGCACTGAATGTGTAATAGGTAATGAAATATATTCGATCAATAAGACTATTTCTGAATTATTTGATAGTGGCTGGGAACTGGATGATTCAAGTTATTCGGGGAATCTGCTTGTTCAACCGGGCGAGAGCAAAGTATTTTTTATGCATTATATGGGAATTGATGGAGCCGGAGCATATTATGGATATTATAATTATTCCGATTCACCTGTTAGGATAACAGACGCGAAGTTTAATATTCTTCATATAAAAGATTCTAATTGGAGAGTAACAAGTTATCTGCCTGTTAAAACTGCTAAAAAGATGACATTGGGCAATTCATATTCCGAGCTTGTAACATATTTTGGAGAAGCACAAATTCCCGATAATGTTGAGCAGGAAAGACAAGGCAGACATATGACCGCATACGACTATGATCTACAGGATGGGAAAGTACGTTTCATGATCTATGATGATGACAAGACTGTAGGAGATATCATCTTTTTGCAAGTGGACTAATGTCATTATTACGTATCAGTGTTGTTTTGGAATTAATCCTATTGCGGTATATTACCAAACAAATATGGAGATAGAATATGAATAGAAATAATAAATCAGGAAACATTTTAATACTACTTTTATTTCCGTTGATCTTGGTGGGCGTTTCAGTAATATCCTACGTCTTATCATGCATCCTTGAAGCATTGAACGCCATAGGATCACTCCACGCCTTCTTTTCCTATCTTCCTTTATGGTTCTTATTCTTTGCTCCGATTCCATGCGCCATTCTCAGCTTGGTAGGAGCTCTTAAAGCCAAGAAAGCTGGGATTAAAAGCCTATTTATAGCAGGACTGGCAGAAATGGCCGTTCTATTAGTCGTTGGCATCTGGTTTATAAGAGCATTATTTACAACCATATAGAAAGATTATGCGATGTAATTATTGTTGCAGCGAATTCCATTAAAAACAGGAGATCAGTAATAAGTAATAAGGACTACCCACAATATATCTGAGTGATATTCTTTCATAGACAGTCACGAAGGCATCTGCCCGAATAATGCTTGTTTTCGGACGAGCAAGATGATTTACAAATAAAAAAACTCCGGAAATACTGACTGTTCTGAGCAACGTCGAAAGGAAGTATTTCCGGAGTTTTTTTTATTTAGTAAATCACTGCGCAGCCGTACACAAACATTATTCGGGCAGATGCTTTCGTGGCGTGGCCAGAAAAAAGGCCACCACTATGTTGTGGCAGCCTTGTGCTTTATGCGTTAAGTTCAGAACCTGTGAGGAGCTTGTAGGCTTCAAGGTACTTTGCGATAGTTTTGTCGATTACATCCTGAGGAAGATTGTAGTCACACTCCGGATTAGCCTTTAAGTAGTCGCGAACGAACTGCTTGTCAAATGAAGGCTGACCGTGTCCGGGCTCATAACCTTCAACAGGCCAGAAACGTGAGCTGTCAGGTGTGAGCATCTCGTCTGCAAGTACAACCTCGCCGTTCTCATCGATACCGAACTCAAACTTTGTGTCAGCAATGATGATGCCGCGAGTGAGAGCGTAGTCTGCACACTTCTTGTAAAGAGCAATTGTGTAATCCTTGATCTTTGTTGCGTACTCAAGACCTTTTCCGGGGAATGCCTTCTCAAGTACCTCTACGCTGCGGTCGAAGTCGATGTTCTCATCGTGATCGCCAATCTCAGCCTTTGTGCTGGGAGTGTAGATGGGTTCAGGGAGCTTGTCACACTCTTTAAGTCCTTCGGGAAGCTTGATTCCGCAAACAGTTCCGTTTTCTTTGTAGCTGTTCCAGCCACTTCCTGTGATATATCCACGAACGATGCACTCAACGGGAACCATGTTGAGCTTTTTGCAAAGCATGCTGTTTCCTGTAAATTCCTCGCTTCTGAAAAATTCAGGCATATCGTTTGTATCAACGCTTACCATGTGGTTGTTTACGATGTCCTTGGTATAATCAAACCAGAACTTTGACATCTGGGTCAACACAGCACCCTTCTTTGTAACTTTGTTCTTGAGAATTACGTCGAAAGCGGAGATTCTGTCTGTTGCAACCATGATAAGGTTCTCTCCGATATCGTAAATTTCTCTTACTTTTCCTTCTTTTACGGGACTAAATGTCTGCATGCTATTGCTCCTCCTAATATAAATGCTTTAATCAGTCGTCTTCCTCTTCATCGGCAACTGTATTATAAACTGTACGTTTTCTGGCCATCTCATCACTCTCGAGATATTCGTCGTAAGTAGAACGCTTGTCGACAAGTGATCCGTCGGGGAGAATTTCCATTATTCTGTTTGCTGTTGTCTGAACAACCTGATGGTCACGGCAAGCGAAAAGTTCTACGCCGGGGAATTTGATCATTCCGTCGTTGAGAGCGGAGATTGATTCCATATCAAGGTGGTTTGTGGGCTCATCGAAGATAAGGCAGTTTGCGCCGCTTATCATCATCTTGGAAAGAAGGCAACGAACCTTTTCTCCTCCGGAAAGAACCTTAACCTTCTTTACACCGTCTTCGCCGGCGAAGAGCATACGTCCAAGGAAACCTCTTACGTATGTTGCGTCCTTTATCTCGGAATAGCCTGTAAGCCACTCGGTAATGTTGTAGTCGTTATCAAACTCTTTTGTATTATCCTTGGGGAAGTAAGCCTGTGAAGTTGTTACGCCCCATTTGTATGTTCCCTCATCGGGTTCAAGTTCGCCTGTAAGAATCTGGAAGAGAGTAGTCTTGGCAAGCTCATTTCCGCCTACAAAAGCAATCTTGTCATCATGCTGTACAACGAATGAGATGTTATCGAGAATCTTCTCACCGTTTATTGTCTTTGAAATTCCTGAAACAGTAAGAACTTCGTTACCGATCTCACGCTCAGGTCTGAAATCTATATAAGGATATTTTCTACTTGAAGGCTTGATCGTATCGAGCTCGATCTTTTCAAGAGCTTTCTTTCTTGATGTAGCCTGCTTTGATTTACTTGCGTTAGCTGAGAAACGAGCGATGAACTCTTTAAGTTCCTTGATCTGTTCCTCTTTCTTCTTGTTGGCTTCCTTCATCTGACGGATCATGAGCTGTGATGATTCGTACCAGAAGTCGTAGTTACCGGCATAGAGCTGAATCTTGCCGTAGTCTATATCAGCAATGTAAGTGCAGACTTTGTTGAGGAAGTAACGGTCGTGAGATACAACGATGACTGTGTTCTCGAAATTGATAAGGAACTCCTCAAGCCATGCGATAGCATCAAGATCCAAGTGGTTGGTAGGCTCGTCGAGGAGCAGGATATCGGGGTTACCAAAAAGAGCTCTTGCAAGAAGAACCTTGACCTTCTGATTACCGTCAAGTTCTTTCATGAGCTTGTAGTGATTTTCTGTCTCGATACCAAGTCCGTTAAGGAGACTTTCTGCATCTGATTCAGCTTCCCATCCGTTCATCTCGGCAAATTCTGCCTCGAGCTCACTTGCACGGATTCCGTCCTCATCAGTGAAATCTTCCTTTGCATAAATAGCATCTTTTTCATTCTTGATCTCAAAAAGACGGGCATTTCCTGATATAACAGTATCAAGAACTACCTTATCGTCATATTTAAAGTGGTCCTGCTCAAGGAATGACAAACGCTGACCGTCAGTGATAACGACATCGCCGTTTGTTGTCTCAATCTGACCTGATAAGATCTTCAAAAATGTAGATTTGCCGGCACCGTTGGCACCGATAATTCCGTAGCAGTTTCCTTCAGTAAATTTGATATTTACGTCTTCGAACAGAGCTTTTTTTCCAACTCTTAGTGTTACGTTATTAGCACTTATCATTAAAAATAGCCTCGCTTATAAATATAGAAATAGTCTTTGCAACATTTCGTATTATAGGAGAATCTACCATAAAATGCAATATGAACAAAAAATAGGAAGCCTGCATATCAAAATATAAGAAGTGAAATGCAGGCGTATGAAGTATATTTCAAGTTAGAGTCGGCTTAAGCTGAGAAACCGGCGCGATATTCGCTTGGTGACATATTTTTTTGCTCTTTAAAAACCCTGTTAAATGATGAGATACTTTGGAATCCTGACAACATGGCAATTTCAGTTAAGGACATTTTTTCGTTGGACATAAGTTCAGCGGCTTTTTCAACTCTTATAAGATTGAGCCATTTATTGTAATTTAGGCCGGTTATCTCCTTAAAAATACGCGAAAAATAGTCTTTGCTTATGCCGGCTTTTTTAGCCATTTCCGACTGGGTAAGGCTATCGTCTGTCAGGTTGTTTTTTATATAGTCTGTGACCTTTATCATCTTGAAGTAGAGCTCATCGGTGACGGAAGAGTAGTTATCGGTAAGTTCGCCGCTAAGTTCCTGCTTGTGTTCGTCGAGTACGAGCATAAACTCGAAAATAAGCATGGTACACAGCATCTCTTTATTACTTTTGTTAGACAAATAGGTATCGCGCATTTTGCGGGCAAGTTCACCAAGTTTAAGTGCAAGTTCTCTGTGTGTATTTATGCAGATTACGTGTAAGTTGTTATAATAGTGTATGATCCTTTTGAAATCAAAGACAGCATCAGCTATTGTGCTGCTAAATTGCAATATAATAGAGCACGTTCTGTCGGCATCGACGATCTCGTGCATTTCAAGCGGCCAGATGAGTACGATGTCACCTTCGACAAGGTTATAAATTTTCTGGCCTATCTTATATATATTCTTTTCGCCGGGACCAACGAGGATTATTTCGCCAAAGGAGTGCCAGTGTGACGGAAATGATCTTTCTTCGGATCCGGTTGCTAGATTAAACGCATGGGTAGCTTGAAACGGAAAAGTCTCATATTGGCTTAAATCCATGGTTGTACCTCCGTTTTAGTTTTTTATGCATATAATTTAATTTTATACGATTATTATGAGGAAAGGAATGGACAAAAAATGGATAATTTCACTTTTTATTCGCCAACCTATTTTGTTTTCGGCAAAGATACCGAGAACAGCGCGGGAGAGTATGTAAAAAAATTTGGAGGAAGTAAAGTTCTCATTCATTACGGCGGCGGAAGCGTTGTAAGAAGCGGACTTTTGGACAGGGTAAAAAAATCTCTTGAAAAAGAGGGAATTTCATATAAGGAACTTGGCGGAGTAAAGCCAAATCCAAGAAGCGGTCTTGTATATGAAGGAATTGAACTTTGTAAGAAAGAGCAGATTGACTTTGTTCTTGCCGTCGGAGGAGGAAGTACTATAGATTCATCAAAGGCTATCGCGGCAGGAACTCTGTACGACGGAGACTTCTGGGATTTCTATCAGGGCAAAAAGCCTATTGAGAAGGCGCTTCCCGTAGGAACAATCCTTACGATCGCAGCAGCGGGCAGTGAAGGAAGTCCGGATTCCGTTATAACAAAAGAAGAGGGAATGTTTAAGAGAGGCGTTGGCTCGGATGCTCTTCGTCCCAAGTTCAGTATTCTTAATCCCGCACTTACTCAGACACTCCCGCCTTATCAGACTGCTGCCGGTGCTACAGATATAATGGCACATCTCTACGAGAGATATCTTACAAATACCAAGGATGTTGAAGTTACTGACCGAATGATCGAGGCGCTTCTTCTTACAATGAAGCATGAGACACCGAGAGTAATCGAAGATCCGAACAACTACGAGGCAAGAGCAAATATCATGTGGGCAGGCATGATGGCACATAACAATTCCTGTGGCGTCGGAAGAAGTCAGGACTGGAACAGCCACAATATCGAGCATGAGCTTTCTGCGTTATATGACTGTGCACACGGCGCAGGGCTTGCTGTTACGATGCCTGCGGTATTTAACTATGTAATGGATCATGATGTTATGAGATTTGCCAAGGTCGCAACAAGAGTATGGGGATGTCAGATGGACTTCGATCATCCTGAAGTTACGGCAAAAGAAGGAATCGAAGCACTCAGAAACTTCCTGATATCTATAGGAATGCCAAAGAATTTTGAAGAGCTTGGCGCAAAGGAAGAAGATATTCCTAAGCTTGTCGAGGTTCTTTGCAGAGGCGACGGAAGAGACGGAAGCATAAGCGGTTTTGTAACTTTAAATGAAGATGATTGTACTAAGATTTATAAGATGATGATATAAAAAATTCGTATAAATGCAGGGGGACTGTCTCATTTGGCAGTCTTCCTGTTTTATATTGCGTACTCTTCATATATAATATAATGAACAAAAGTTATATGGAGATACAGAAATGAAACTTAACTACAAGAGAACAACACTAATCGGATTTGCATTTCTTTCAATCTGCGCATTCTGGCAGTTTTACGACAACGAGATCCCAAAGATCTTAAAGTACAGCTTTGGACTCGGTGAGACTGCGACAGGTGTTGTAATGGCACTTGATAACGTGTTTGCGCTTTTTCTTTTGCCCCTATTCGGCAATCTGTCTGACAAGACGGACTGTAGGATCGGTAAAAGAATGCCATATATACTTATAGGAACAGTACTTTCGGTTTCTCTTTTGTACGCACTTATCGCAGTTGCAAGAGAGAGCGGAAATCTTCTGATGTTCATGTTTGGACTTCTTTTTATTCTGTTTGCAATGGGAATTTACAGGTCGCCGGCGGTTTCGCTTATGCCGGATTTAACTCCCGCGCCGCTTCGAAGTTCCGGAAATGCGATAATCAATCTCATGGGAACGGTTGGCGGAATCTTTGTTCTTGTAATGACCAAAGTCATGTTAAAAGAAGCTGACGATCCCGCAAAGACAGATTACATGCCTTTTGTCATCAGCATCATTATATGCATGGTACTGTCGGTCGGAGTTTTGTTTTTTACCATAAATGAAAAGAAAATAAAAAAAGAAATCGAAGATCAGGGTGGACTTAAGTCTTTCGCAGAAGAGCTTGAAAAAGAGGTTTCTGAAAATAAAGACAAGAGCAGTATGCCTCCTGAAGTAAAAAGAAGTCTGATTTTCCTTCTGGTCTCGGTATTTTTCTGGTATACAGCGTATAATGCGGTGACAACGGCTTTTTCGCGATTTGTCGGAGAGGTGTGGAATCTTCATAACAATGATTACGCTACATGTCTTCTTGTTGCAACGGTTGCGGCTACATTAAGTTACATTCCGATTGCCTATATATCTGCAAGGATAGGAAGAAAAAAGACCATTCTTGCCGGAATCCTTTTGATGGGGGCAAGTTTCATAATTACAGGTTTTTATCCGCACTTTTCTTTTTCAATAAATGCCTTCTTTGCATTTGTGGGAATAGGCTGGGCGGCCATCAATGTCAATTCTTATCCGATGGTTGTTGAGATGTGCAAGGCGGATGAGATAGGAAAGTATACCGGAATGTATTATACGTTTTCCATGGCGGCGCAGGTATTTACTCCTGTATTTTCGGGATATCTGCTCGAGCATATTTCTTACAAGACGTTGTTCCCTTATTCGTTCATATTCTCGGGACTTGCGTTTGCCACAATGCTTATGGTAAAGCACGGAGATACGAGACCTTGCAAGAAGAGCAGTATTCTTGAGAACTTTGATGTCGATGATTAGTCTGATTGTCAGTGAAACTATACACTAAATATAATGTTCAAAAATAAGTCACAAAGGGTTCATACCTTTCTGTTGTTTAGCAGATATAATGGTGATTGTTATTTGGGGATAACAGAAAGGAAGGGTGTATGAAATACTTAAAGGAACATTGGCCGGTCTTGTTGGTGGCGGTCACAACAATTTTTTGTATATTTGAATGGTTTGTATCAGGGACAGTAGACGCAGGTGATGTTATCTTCTTCTTTATTTTGTGCTTTGGATTCATAATTCCTGTAAGCTTACTGATAGCATCTGCGTGGTACGGTTATAAGATCAGGAATGCAAAGAAATGGCTTATGTGTTTGGCTTTTTGTATTCCGGGAGTATTACTGCTTATCATAGCGGCAAAATCACTTCTTATCTTTGCTTCATTACCGTTTATCATACCTTCACTTATAGCATCGCTTATTGGTATGGCAATTGGATGTCTTATATGGAAAGCAAGGAATATGGAGAATAATCCTGCATAATATTAGGGCAGTTTCTCGAAAAAAGAGAAGCTGCCCTTTTTTTGTATCATAGGAGAGGAAATTGCTTTCCTATGATATAAAAAAGCTATTGAAAAAAAGATTGATATGTGCAATATTTAAGTAAAATACAAATGCGTTATATTTGAGTTAAGTTAATTTAATTAAAATATGGATTGAGTTTTTTTGATAAGAACGGAGGGGAATGCAGATGTTTGGCGCGATAGAAGCAGGCGGAACAAAGATGGTTTTGGCAGTTGGGGACAACAAGTCAAATATTGTAGATATTACAGAGATAAAAACGAGAAGTCCGAGGGAAACAATCCCTGAGATTATGGATTTTTTTGGAAATTATGACATTGAAGGCATGGGAATAGGAGCGTTCGGCCCCGTGTGCCTTGACAAAAACTCGGCGAGTTACGGAAAAATTGGGAAAAGCCCGAAACTGGAATGGGTGGGTTTTTCATGGATGGAAGCTTTTGGTAAAGCAGATTACCCGGTGACAATAGATACCGATGTCAATGCGGCATGTCTGGGCGAAGTCAAATATGGAAACGGAAAAGGGCTGAAAAACGTAATCTACATAACAATAGGTACCGGAATCGGAGTGGGAGTTTATGCTGAAGGCAAGCTCCTCCATGGAGCGCTCCATCCCGAGGCAGGGCATATTCTTTTGCCTGTGAGCGGTAGAGACGATTTTGAAGGAATCTGTCCGTATCATAAGAACTGTTTTGAAGGACTGGCATCGGGACCTGCAATAGAGGCTCACTATGGCAAAAAACCGCAGCTTTTGCTTGATGATATGAGCGTTTGGGAGCAGGAAGCAGACTACATCGGAAAGGCATTGATGCAATATATATGTTGCTATTGCCCTGAGAAGATCATACTCGGAGGTGGTGTCATGCATATAGAAAAGCTCTTTCCCATGATCCGTGAGAAAACTCTTTCCTATCTGAACGGATATATTGATACAAAAGAGATGCAGGATATTGAAAGTTATATAACACCGGCGGGACTTATGGGGCAGCAGGGAATAAAAGGAGCATTATTTTTGGCATCACTTAAATAAGATTAGATGAGAGATGCAGTAAATACGGAGACAATAGATGGAAAAATTTGCAATAAATAACTGGATACTGAAAAGGGTATCCGATGGCAGTAAGTACAGGACAGAGGTTCCGGGGAGCGTTCTCTATACACTTCAGAATAACGGAGTAATTCCGAATCCGTTTGTGGCAGACAATGAGAAATTTGCCCTGAAAATGATGGAAGAGGATTTTGAATACGAAGCTAAGTTCGATGCCGGTCATGCTCTCATGTCATCTTTGAAAAAAGAGCTTGTATTCGAAGGAATCGATACCGTCGGGGAGGTGTATCTAAACGGAAGCAAAATCCTATGTGCCTGCAACATGCACAGGACATACAGGATTGATATCACAGATTTATTAAAGGAAAAAGACAATGAATTAAAGGTCTGCATCCACTCACCTCTTAAATATATAAAGGATGCATACGGAAAAAGTGAGTGCGACGGAACGGAAGATGCCATGGAGGGCTTTGTCCACATAAGAAAAGCTCATTACATGTTCGGCTGGGATTGGGGGCCGAGAATTCCTGATGCAGGACTTTTCAGACCTGTATATATTCTTGGAATAAATACTGCGCGTATCGAGAATGTCAGGATTCATCAAAGACACTCAGGCGGTAAAGTCGGGCTACGTATTTTTATAGACAGGGCAGTCTCCGGTGATGATACAGGTCTTTCCTGTGATGTAAGTCTTACAGATCCACATGGAAAAGCGCTTACGTATGAAGATTACAGATCAGGCGATGAAATTTTCGTCGAAGATCCGTTACTCTGGTGGCCGGCGGGATTCGGAGAACAAAATCTCTATAGCTTAAAAGTGAGTTTAAAACTGGGAAATACGGAGCTTGATTCTTTGACAAAAAGAATCGGCCTAAGAACTCTTACCATAAACAGAAAGAAAGATGAGTGGGGAGAGAGTTTCTCGCACTGCGTAAACGGTTTTGATGTATTTGCTTTTGGCGCAGACTATATACCGGAAGATAACTATCTGACAAGAATGACACCCGAAAGAACAAGGAAACTTCTTGAAGATTGTAAAATGGCCAATTTTAATTCTATCAGGGTTTGGGGAGGCGGCTTTTTTCCGGATGATGCTTTCTATGATGCATGTGATGAGCTTGGAATCATGGTATGGCAGGATATGATGTTTGCCTGCGGCGTCTATGACCTTACCGAGGAATTTGAAGAAAATATCAGACTTGAGATTAAAGATAATTTAAAAAGGATTGCGGATCATGCGTGCCTTGCTCTTATTTGCGGCAATAATGAAATGGAGATGTTCGTAAAAAACGGAGTATGGGTTAAGACTCATAAGCAAAAAGCAGATTATATCAAGATGTATGAATATCTCTTTCCGAAGTGGGTAAAAGAGTACGCTCCTGATGTGGGTTACTGGCCATCCAGTCCGTCGTCGGGAGGATCTTTTGATGATCCCAACGACTTTGACCGCGGAGATGTTCATTTCTGGCAGGTATGGCATGACGGAAAACCTTTTACCGAGTACAGAAAGTATTTCTTCAGATATCTGTCGGAGTTTGGCTTCCAGGCTCTTCCGTCAAAAAAGACACTGGAAACGGTAATGACAAGCGAAGAAGACTACAATCTTTTTTCCTATAACATGGAAAAGCACCAGAGGAACAAATCTGCCAATTCCAAGATAATGCAGTACATGCAGGCAACTTTCAAGTATCCTACGGATTTTGACACTTTGATTTATGCATCTCAGCTTCTGTCGGGAGAAGCGATACGATACGGTGTTGAGCACTTTAGGAGAAACAGGGGAAGATGCATGGGAACTTTGTATTGGCAGCTAAATGACTGCTGGCCTGTTATAAGCTGGGCTTCTGTTGATTATTACGGAAGATGGAAGGCATTGCACTATTATGCCAAGAGATTTTTTGCGCCCGTGCTTCTTAGCTGTGAGGAGACGAGCACTGTATCCGAAGGCATTGAGATAAATTCCGAAAATAGCAGCTTCATACCTGCTATAAAGCTTAATATCTCCAATGAGACCATGACGGAGAGAAAGCTTACGGCAGAGTGGAAACTCAGAGATGCTTTCGGAAAAGAGATTGATGGAAAAGGACTTGAAATCGAAACTTCGGGTACCGTCGATGTAACTGTTTCCCCGCTTTCTTCAAAGTGGGTGACTGAGCAAAGCTTCCCCGAAATCGACATATATTCCTGTTACGTGTCCTTTAAGGCCATAGAAGAGGGCGAGGTGGTATCGGAAGGAACGGCTCTTTTTGTGCCGGCGAAATATTTCCGCTTTGAAGATCCGGGGCTCGCAGTAAGAATGCTCTCGGAAAATGAGATAGAAATAAGCGCAAAGGCTTTTGCCAAAAATATAGAAATTAGAAATGAGAATGACGATCTGGTACTCTCAGACAACTTTTTTGACATGAATCCCGGAGTAAAGGTTGTCAGGATCATAAGGGGAGATGCCAATAATCTTACGGTCAGAAGTGTTGCTGATATTCACTGAGTGAAAAATAGACTTATCACGGAATGACCTAAAATGAATTTTTACCGGAGGAATTGTATGAGTGACAAGATTTATGAACCGAGTAACGCGAATATGCAGCAGGGCGCAAGAAATGTGCTCAAATATCTGGCCGAGATCACATATGAAAAGATGATCACCGGGCAGCATACGCAGACGATGGAACAGGAAGAACTTAAGCTTATAGAGGAAAAGACGGGAAAGAAGCCGGCGCTTTTGGGCTTTGAACTTTTGTCTTATTCACCGAATATAAACTATCTCGACACAGATGGTGAATGCATGGATGAGATTGTTCACAACAACGGAACGCTTAAGAAAGCCTGGGAATGGGCTGAGGAACAAGGGCTTATCACATTCACATGGCACTGGTTCTCGCCTCTTTACGGCAGATCTAAAGCATTTTATACAGAGAATACTTCTTTTGACCCTGAAAAAGCTGCAACTGAGGGTACGGCTGAATATAATGCATTGATCTCGGATCTTGACGTAATGGCCGGGATACTGAGGCCGTTTTGCGAAAAAGAAATCCCTATTTTGTGGAGACCGTTCCATGAGAGCGACGGAACATGGTTCTGGTGGGGCGCGAAAGGAGCCAAGCCTGTCAAAAAGTTGTACAGAATAATGTATGAGCGCTTTGTGGGCGTGCATCATCTTAACAATCTTATCTGGGTGTGGAATTCGCATATTAAGGAGTTCTATCCGGGAGACGACGTTGTAGATGTGATATCGGTCGACCTTTATACCGATAAACATGTTCATACGGCATATTCCGAGCAGTATAATGCACTTAAAGGAATAACCGAGATGAAAAAGCCTATGATTCTGGCTGAAGTCGGTGTGCTTCCGGATCCCGAGGCTGTCCACGGTGAGCATATAGGATGGGCGAGCTTTATGACATGGTCTCTGGATTTTTGCAGAACAGAAGAATATAACACATTTGAATTTTTGAAAGATGTATATAACAGTCCGAATGTTATAACAAAAGATAATCTCCCCAAACTATATGAGGTTAAAAAGATATGAATGAAGTAGAAGGAATAAAGCGGATAAAAAAACTGATTGATAAGGCCAAAGCGGGTGAAGAACTTGTACTTGGCTTCTTTGGAGGTTCGATAACTCAAGGATCTTTGTCATCCAAGCCCGAACTTTGCTATGCGCACAGAGTTTTTGGCTGGTTTAAAAAAGTGTTTCCGAATGCGAAGTTTCACTATTTGAATGCCGGAATAGGCGGAACCTCCTCATATTTTGGAGTGTCCAGAGTTTATAAGGATCTGCTTATGTACAGACCTGACTTTGTAATCGTGGATTTTTCCGTAAATGATGAAGAGGCAGAGCTTTTCAAAGAGACATACGAGGGACTGATCAGGCGGATATGGTACTCGGATACAGAGCCTGCAATGCTGCTTCTTAACAATGTGTACTATGACGATGGCAGAACAGCAGAAGATATACATTTAGAGATTGGAAGACACTACGGAATTCCCAACGTGAGCATCAAAGATACGATATATAAGAGAATGCTTGAAGGAAGATATAATAGAAATGATATTACACCTGACGGATTGCATCCAAATGATCTGGGGCACGAACTTCTGGCAAAAGAGATAACGGATAAGATCAGTGAAATATGCGGTATGGATGTATCTGCGGGTGAAAGAAATCAGGGAAAAGAACCTGTAACAGCAAATCGCTTTGAAGATTCTTTAAGATATACCATCGAAAACAGCAGTCCGGTATTATCGGGCTTTAGAGCCGATGCGAGAGAAAAAGAAGGACATCTTGACTTCTTTAAAAATGGCTGGATAGCTACCAAGGCAGGTGATTCAATTCACTTTGAGCTTAGCGGCGTAAGGACGATTGCCATACAGTACAGAAAGACAATAAACAGACCTGCTCCCGTTGCGCTGGCTGTTTTGGACGGATGCAGGGAAAAAGCTGTTGTTCTTGATTCAAATTTTGATGAAGACTGGGGCGATTGCCTTTATTTGCAACCTGTGCTGAGCGAAAACGAAAGAAAAGATCACATATTGGATATAGAAATAGTAAGTGCCTCGGAAGCAGATAAAAACAGCTTTTATCTGTTATCATTAATAGTATCTTAAAGCAAAGCGTGAACAACAGCGGGTTAAGGAGATTGGAGGAAAGATGGCGATAGTATATAACGACAGTGAGCAAATATGGAAACTTGATACGGAAAATACATCATATGTTCTTGGAGTAGTGGATGGGAAGTATCTTTCACATATCTATTACGGCAAAAAGATAAGAAGCAACGAGCTTTCGTATCTGCTAAGACCTGATGAGATTGTTCCTCCGTCAATCAGGCCTGCGGAGCAGCTTGGCTTCATGGATGCGATACAGCTTGAGTATCCTTGCGGCGGGATCGGTGATTTCAGGGAGTGCTGCATTTCTGTAAAGAGCGATGCGGGACAGATAGGATGTGACCTGTCATACAAGGAGTATGAGATTGTAAAAGGGAAAGCAAAGATTGCGGGAATTCCTACATGCTTTGGAGACAATGCAGAAACGCTTGTGATAAGGCTTGAGGATGAGATTTACGGTCTGGTTGTATCTTTGTCTTTTACCGTATTTGATGATTGTGATGCCGTAATACGTTCTGCAATTATCGAGAACAGAGGCTCGAAAATATTATGTGTAGAAAGAGCCTTGTCTTCATGCCTTGACTTTGAGATGAGAGACTGCGAAGTTATAACGCAGTGCGGCGCGTGGGCGAGAGAGCACATAATTGAAAGGACGGCTCTTAATCATGCGGCTATTACAGCGGAGTCGACAAGAGGTGAAGAAGGTCATGATTCCATGCCTTTTATGGCTGTCGTTTCCAAAAATACCGACCGGAAAAGCGGAGAAGTCTACGCTTCTCAGCTCATTTACTCCGGCAATTTTATGGCAAAGGTAAAGAAAAATGCTCACGACCAGATAAGGATGGTCATGGGAATAAATCCCGAGACATTCTCATGGAAGCTTGAACCCGGAGACTCTTTTCAAACTCCGGAGGCGGCTCTCGTTTATTCATCCTGCGGCCTTGGAAAGATGACAAGAGATTATCATAAGCTTTTTAGAAAACATCTGATAAGACAAGACTGGGTGAGCAAGGAAAGACCTATACTTATCAATAACTGGGAAGCAACATATTTTGATTTTGATAAGGACAAGCTTCTTGATATTGCAAAGACGGCAAGGCAGTGCGGAATAGAACTTCAGGTTCTTGACGACGGCTGGTTTGGATATAACAGAAATCAGCCAAGTGGAGGGCTCGGAGACTGGTATGTCAATGAAGATAAGCTGGAAGGCGGCCTAAAGGGGCTGACCGATGAGCTAAAAAAGATAGATATGAAGTTCGGACTTTGGTTCGAGCCTGAAATGGTCTGTGAAGATACGGACCTTTATAAAAAACATCCGGGCTGGATATTACATCAAGTGGGAAGAATACCTGCGCGAGCGCGTGATCAGTGGGTTTTGGATTATTCCAATCCTGAAGTGAGAAACTATATCTATGAAAGTATGGCCAAAATACTGCGTGAAGTTCCTGTTGTATATATTAAGTGGGATATGAACAGGTCTCTTTCCGACGTCGGTTCTGAGTATCTTCCTTCCGACAGGCAGGGGGAGATATGGCACAGACACGTCCTTGGTGTATATGAGATTCAGGAAAAGATAACCAAGGAATTTCCATATGTTTTGATCGAGAACTGTTCTTCGGGTGGAGCCAGGTTTGATGCGGGAATGCTGTATTACAGTCCTCAGATATGGTGTTCGGATGATATGGATCCTGTTGAGCGTCTTTCGATTCAGGAAGGTACTGCAATGCTTTATCCGATATCAGCGATAGGATCGCATGTTGCAAAAAGCCCCAATGATATTTCGGGAAGAGAAGTTTCTTTTGAGTCGAGAGCTGTGGCGGCTATGTTTGGAACTTTCGGATACGAGCTTGATGTAACCAAACTTTCAGAAGATGAACTAAAGCAGATCCCAAAGCAGATTGCCAGATACAAAAGCATAAGAAGGCTGATCCTTGACGGAGAGTATTACAGGATAGCGTCATACAGGGAAAATAAAGAATATGATGCATATATGATAGTTTCCGAAGATAAAAAAGAAGCTTTTATGATATATATGCAGGTATTGTCAAAGGCTTTTTCAAGAAGCAGATTGCTTAGACTTGAAGGACTTGACTCTGATATGAAATATGATGTAAACGGAAAAGTTTATTACGGAGATGTGCTGATGAATGCGGGACTTTTGATTCCGGGAAGCAAGGACTTTGAAGCGCAGTTCATTAAAATTACAGCAGTATAAAAATAATTTGGGAAACGCTGATTTTTATTGGTGTTTCCCTATTAAACTATTATGGATTGATTATTAAGTTAATTTAATTCATAATAAAAGCCGGAGGATAACAGATGAGACCAAAACAGAAAGTAAAACTAAAAGATATTGCTGACAGCCTGGGAGTATCTGTTGTTACAGTATCTAATTCACTGGCGGGTAGGCCCGGAGTGAGCGCTGAAATGCGCACGAAGATAAAAGAATGTGCGGCAAAGATGGGGCTTGACTACAGTAAATACGGGAAGACTACGCCTAAAAAGGTTGATAATCCGGAACTTATCGGAAAGACCATAAGCGTTATCGTTTCAGAGAGATATATTTATATAGGCGCTTCTTTTTACTGGGAGATGTATCAGAAGGTCGCTTATGCGGTTTCTGAAAATGAATGCTTTACGTCGCTTAGTATAGTCAAAGATTACGATGATGACGAGATACTTCCGCCCGTAACGGATGCTGACGGAGTGATAATAATAGGACCTATAAAAGAAAAGTTTCTTAGCAGGCTGCTGGCGGCAGTTAAAGTGCCGGTAGTTTTCATGGATCAGCAGATTGAGACAGGTAATTACTCTTCAGTTCTGTCGGGAAATTATTACGGAATGTACAGAGCTACCAAGGAACTGGTTAAAGCGGGGCATAAAGAGATAGGATTTGTCGGAGCGCTTGATTATTCCAGAAATATAATTGACAGATACTATGGATACAAGAAGTGCATGCGTGAGAACGGCCTAAAAGTGAATCGCGATTGGCTGTTGCCGGATAGGAGCGGAAATGACGAAACTCTTATGATAGAGCTACCCAAGAAACTGCCCACAGCATTTGCATGCAGCAGTGATTTTTCTGCCGGATTGTTATATGAGGCGCTTAAAAAGCAGGGAAAACGTGTTCCGGAAGATATATCGATTGTCGGTTATGACAATTACCTGCTTAACAGCGATCTTGAAGGAAAGCTTACAACTTACAACGTCGATCTTGTCAAGATGGCCAGACTCACAGTGGAGCAGGTCATTAACGAGATAGAGGATCCGTCGCTTGCGGGGACGATATTTGAGGTGGATTCTAATGTTGTAAAAAGAACATCAATAAAAGAGTTGAGGGATAATAATGCAAAGTGATGTTACATTGTCTGATATTGCACAAAAGCTTGGCGTAAGCAGCGTTACCGTGTCGAAAGCTCTTGCCGGGAAAAAAGGCGTTAGTGATGAACTGCGTGAAGAGATAATAAATCTTGCTGATGAATTGGGATATGTCAGAAGGGAAAAGAGCCATCATCCAAAAAAGAATACCGTAATAGGCGTGATAGTGGCAGAAAGGTATCTGAATCACAGCAGGTCATTCTACTGGCATATTTATAAAGAATTATCGGTGCAGTCAAATGATAAAAGAATCCTTACTCTTTTAGAGGTTATAAACAGAGAGGCAGAAGAGTCTGAAAGTGTTCCCAATCTCGTTGCACAGGAAAGTGTGGATGGGCTGATAGTTCTTGGAGCATTTAATGTCGGATATCTTCGTATGCTTAGAAGTGAGGCTAAGATACCGATGCTTTCGCTGGATTCCTTATATGAGGAGATAGAAGGTGATGCGGTGATAACCGATAATATTCTCGGTGGATATGAGATCACAAGGTATCTGTTTGATAAAGGGCACAGGAAGATTGGATTTGTCGGTACTTTGAAGGTGACTCCAAGTATTGATGAACGGTATATAGGAATGTGTAAGTTTCTGTCATCTGCAGGTCTGGATGTCGAGTTTAGGGATAATCCCCTTGTGGTAAATGACAGAGATGAATATGGTAATCTTGACGCGGATGGGACATTTGTGCTCCCTTCGGCAAAAGAGATGCCGACAGCATTTTTCTGCAATTGTGATGTAGCTGCGCTCTTGCTTATCGAGCATTTGAAAGAAAAAGGATACAAAGTTCCTGAGGATATTTCTGTCATCGGATTTGATAATTATGTACCCGATATGAACAAGAGTATTGAACTTTCAAGTTATGAAATAGATCTGAGTGTAATGATAAGTAAGGCAATGGAGCTGCTGACGCAGAGACTTCGTGATCCCGATATGCCTTTCAGCTCCGCGATGATACGCGGAAAGCTGATCGTCGGAGATTCTGTGAGAGCTGTCGGAAAGTAGGAAAAGCGCTCCGCTAAGGATGCGCAGCTCGCGGAGTGGAAAATAATTGCTTCGCAATACCGCTCGCGCGTGGGCATTTCGCGAGCGAATGTCTTAATTAATTTAAGTTAATTTAAGAAGATATGTCTATAAATAATTAACAATATTTAAGGAGCCGTTTTGTTGATGATTAACGAAACGGCTTTTTTTTACTGAATTTTGTAAAAGTACTATTGAAAAATGGTGATGAACAAATATAATATTAATTAACTTAAGAACAATGTATTGGAACCATGGTTTTACTTAAATTAATTAAAGGGGTGAATGAAATGAAATTTAAAAGGACTATTGCACTATTGGCTACTGCAGCTATGGCTGTATCTTTTGTTGCATGCGGCTCTTCGCCGGGCACAGGCGCAGAATCCGGATCGGGAGGCTCCGGAACTGCCGGTGATACGGGGAATGCCGGCAACGGCGGCACAGCAGATGCTCCGGATAACAACTATACAGCTGTTGTTTTGGGCGAGACTGGGAAGGATATCAAAACTAAGATCAAGATTCTGACACATAGAACGGACATGGTTGGTGATGATTATTCGGGAAAAAGTTGGAAAGACTATGTTGCGGAATTTAATAAGATTTATCCCGGAATTACAGTAGAATTTGAAGCTATTACAGATTATGCGGAAGATTCGCTTCTTCGTCTTCAGGGTGGTGACTGGGGCGATGTTATGATGATCCCGGCGATCGATGCATCTGAGCTCTCGAATTATTTCATGCCGTATGGAACAGTAGATCAGATGAAAGGTGCTATCCGTTTTGCTACGGACAAGCAGTATAACGGAATATGTTACGG
>JAEEGF011511817.1_pt1 | contig 30952 bp, 26 predicted proteins | sample 9134171 | NCBI WGS metagenome assembly JAEEGF01 (sample SAMN16246542, study PRJNA631951) | gut metagenome | biome: gut microbiome; feature: rumen; material: AP-attached | host: Bos | place: Iran: Karaj | collected 2018-10 | reverse complement strand
AAACATCAATATGCTATCTTTCGGAAAACTTAATGTAATATGAAAAAGATGCTCCTATTTGCTTTAGTCATAATGGCTTCCCTTTTCACGGGGTGCAAGCAGAGGATAGAGCAAGCTTCGCAAGATTGAAACCGTCCTTCAGGACTGGAGGTCGATTTCTTGATGCGCTACAAGGGACAGATTACCCTCGCTGCCGCTATATATGGCATTCTTGCTAACTACTTATTGAATAGAAATGGCCCCCAAAATGAGTTTTGGAGGCCATTTCTGAATCAGATTTGGTATTAGTCAGCGTACTTTATCAGACGTACGGAATATCCGTGTTTGCGGTACCAGACATAGCTAGCGGTACCGCCGGTAGGGGCTGCGCTATCATTGATGCGCACATCCCACGCTTGATCGAGGGCATAATCCGTTGACGACCAGTAGTAACCTTGTACGCCCTCTAAAGCAGCTCCACCCGATGCAGGGTTACGGTAGCCTGCGGCAGGCAGGAAGACGGCACCGGCCGCCTCCATCTTGGCCCAATCTTCAAGGCTGTAGGCGTTGGCGTTCCAACTGGTTGCGTCCCCGGCGTTAATACCCGTAGGTTGAGCAACGCCGGTGGGGTGTACGTAACGGTCAGGAAAGAGAATCACACCGTGCTTGGTGCCGAAGAGATTGGCCTTGGCATATAGAGCGTTATCTACGCCGTTTAAAGTGGATGCACTGCGGCTATAGAAGATGTATCTCCATTCGCCGTACTCGAGCTTAGAGGTGAGGAAACTCGGGGTGTGCCAGCCGGGGCCCATGATTTCACCCCAGTCCTTGAAATTGCCGCCGTATTTGCCGCCGGTCCCGTTGTTGGAGGTATCGTCGTCGTTGAGTCCGTAGTAATTGTCAGCATTGTCAGTACTCCAGCCAAAGAGGTCTACGGTACCATCTTCTGTGATGGTGCCGTTGCCGTTGACTTTCTTATTGGCGCCGTTTGCGCCGAGGCAATCCCACTGGTTCTCTGCAAACTTCCAGGTCCAGCCACCTTCGGGTGAGGAGGCCGTGGTTCCTTCGGCCTGCAGGTTCCCCTTCGAGAAATACGCCTGATGAAGGACACTGTCATCATCAATGACAGTGAACAGACCGGGAAGAGCGCCCTCGGGCAGTGCAGTCATACGCAGGCCCAGCGGATAGAAGTTATTGGCCTCATAGGTCTTACCCGTAACGGTCTTCACATGCCACACAGAAGTGGTCTTGGCGGTATAATGGATGGTTGCCGAAACGGTAGGACGTATGGCCACAAAGATGGGGCCGGCAGCCGGCGTACGGCTGACGTAATAACTGTACGTACCATCTTCTACCAGGAGAGCAGAAACCGTATTGGTGATATCGTTGGGTGTTGTTTCGTTGTCCTTGAGGGTGTACTCACAGATAGCCAGCTTGTTTTTCAGAGCGGGGTTACCAGGGAGAACGGTTCCCTCCAGCGTACCGTCATAAACGGCCAGGTCCAGATGGGAGGAAATGCCGGCCAATGTGCCATCCTGAGTGGCGAGCGCTTCATAATTGATAGTTGCATCGGCACTGACTTCGGCATCGGTGGCTACCGCAGAGGCTGCCATCTCAGCAGGATAGATGATACGGACAGCGGCATTGGACGCAGGATTGACGAGCGTCACACTGAAGGTAGCCGTGTGACCATAGCTACCGCTGGGCAGCGGATTGCTGACGGCCTTCACGGTTTCGCTGCTCTCATTCTTGTAGATGACAGCAATCATGTCACCTTCTGCGAAGGTCTTTTCGCCTTGTTCGGTAAGGGTCTTCGTTGCCTCCGGGTCAAGACTGACGCTGGTGGTGCAGACTACAACATTGTCTTTGGGCTGCGCGGGTTCTTCTTTTTCGCAGCTGGAAAGGATGGCGCCCAGAACGACGAGGACGGTCATGCAAAGATACTGAATGCTCTGTTTCATAGTTTTGCCAGGTTTACTCCTCGTCATAAGGATACACGTTGTAATTGGACACGGTCAGAATGCCGGATTCCATCTTGATCTCTTCCACCGTAACGGAGGGAGCTTCATACAGGGTTTTGTTAGTTTTCTCCATGGTTAATATTATAGCAGGACTGTTTTATGGTTTCGGGCGCAAATTTATAGGGCGCACACGAAACACCTGTCCGGCCGGAGTCAAAACGATGTCCGGCTGGCGTCAAAACTGTCCAGCATCGTAAAAAACCGCGTCAAAAACGCATTATTTACCCTGATATTTGGATTTAATCTCGTAGTACCGGGAACGGGAGCCAAAGCCAGCGACGTCAATGGCCTCGACGATGGTCGCGTCCGGATTCTGCTTCAGAAAGTCATCCATATAGGCAAGCCGGAGTCGGCTCACATAATCCACGAAACCGCCGAACTCTCTCTTTATGATGGCGGAGATGTATGTACGGTTGTAGCCGCAGTCGTGCGCGATGTCCTGCAACGTCAGATGCGGGTCCAGAAAGCCTTTCCGTTCCTCCACCACCATGCGGATCGCCGAGAGGATCTCTTTCTGCTTCTTCATGGGCAGCACCGCCGGGTATGCATGTGCGGCGGCCTCATCGGCCTCCTTGGCCGGATCTTCCAGCGGCCTGTTGCGATGAGGATGCAGGGCCGTAATCAAAAACAGCACGCAGGACACGCCGATGAAGAGCTGGATCACCGCCAGCGCCGCCGGGTTGTCCAGCAGCACCCCTGTCCAACAGAATACCAGGTTCACCAAGATAATCACGACCCACTTCCACGCCTGCGTCACCGGGAAATCGGCCGGATTGGAGAAATCATCCGGATCGAAGCGGCGTGCCCATGCATACACCACTACGATGAAAGTGATGCACAGCGCCGTAACCAGAACGCCTAGAACATATAACACGAATGACGCCAGTCTTGTCCCGCCCATCTGCACGCCGGGCCAAATAGCCAGGACTACCGCCGCCAGCAACGCAAGCGCCACCGGGACGCCCGAGAGCAGCATCGGCATGCGCCACTTCTTCCACTGCATCACACAGCCGAAATAAGAGGACAGGATGAGCGCAAAATGGTACATCACAGCCGGCAGGAAATAAAGCCTCGCCAGGAACCAGGCATCGGGATCTTCGGGATGAAAAACATACGGCAACAAAGCCAACGCACAAAGCCACGCTCCCGTCACAAAAGGCCTGCCCGGATAATAATACTGGGGCTTGTTTGCATAAGGCCTGCACATATGGAACCACCGCACTGCCGCTGCCATAAGGCAGATCGTTACATAAAAATCGGCCGCAAGGGCAATCAGATTGGGGCATGTAGGTTCCATGGTTATTCGTAGGTTATAGTAAGGGCGGCGCAAAGATAGCACAAAACCCAGACACCGCGAAAAAAAATCTATTGGCCATCGGGAAATAGTAATATTTTGCACAGAAAAGGAAGTAAGTTTTCCTTTTCTATGAAAATATTTATATATTTGCAGCACGTTATCATTGTGTAATGTACAAGAAGAATCCATTACTGCAGTTCGCAGGAGTCCCTGTTACAGGAGCAGACATAAAGTCTTGCTTCAAGAACCTTGCGTCACCGGAGAAGAAAATACAGTTGCTTGAAAAGAGCGGGGAACTTATTAGACTTAAGCGAAACCTTTATATCGTCAACCAGGAACTGACCGGGAAGGAAACGGATGAGAGGCTATGTGCCAATCATCTCTATGGCCCCTCGTATGTGTCATTCCAATGGGCGCTGCGCTATTATGGTATGATACCGGAGCGAGTATATTTGATGACATCGGCAACGACAAAGCGCACTCGCTTCTTCGAGACTCCGATAGGAAACTTCAGGTATACTCAGGTACCCGTACCGTACTTCTCCATCGGCGTGGAAAGCAGAATAGAAAAAGGTGTAGGTTATTTAATGGCCACCAGAGAAAAAGCGTTATGCGATACAATTCTACTGGACAAGTTTGTCCCCAATCAGTCCGTCAAGGCTTTATCCATATATCTTGAAGAGGACATGAGATTGGATATGGATATTCTGGACGAGTTCGATATTGACATTATTGAACAATGCGCCCAATGCGGTCGAAAGGCTCAAATTTTCAAAAACCTGATTAAGATTATCAAGCAATGACTACATACGAATCCATGTTGGCCGATTATCAGAATAATAGCGACAGCACCGCAACAATGAACGCCGAGCAGGAGGTTTGTCAGAAGATCGCATTGGCCGGCTTATATCGCGGAGGTTTTTTCGACCACGCTGCTTTCTATGGAGGGACCTGTCTCCGGCTCTTCCACGGGCTTCCCAGATTTTCGGAGGACATGGATTTCTCCCTTACTGAGAAGCGTGACGATATTCATCTTGAGAATTACTTCGATGCCATTCGCGATGAATTCCATCTCGCCGGCTTCGATGTAACTATCACAAGGAAAGAGAAGAAGGCCTTTGGAAAGGTCGAGTCTGCGTTCTTAAAGGAGAACACGGAGGCTTATGATATCAAGTTCCAGACGAAGAAAACGGTCAAGGTAAAAATCGAACTGGATACCGATCCTCCCCTGCTATTCAATACCGAACAAAAAATGCTCTCACGACCTTATTCGTTCATGGTCCGCTGCTTTACACTACCGGATCTCTATGCAGGAAAAATGCATGCGCTGGTATATCGAGCATGGCAGCGCCGAGTAAAAGGCCGTGACTGGTTTGATTTTGAATGGTACGTAAGATATGGCATTCCTCTGGATTTCAAGCATCTCCAGGAGAGAATCAGGGAGTTCAGCGGGAACGTTGTCAGTCTCGATGAATTTATGGATCAGCTTCGTAATAAAATCACGGAGACGGATATTGACAACGTAAAGCAGGACCTCATTCCATATATCGACTCATACCAACAGAGAGCCATGGACATCTGGTCTAACGACTATTTCCTGCAGTTGGTCGATATGATGAAGATTCAGGCTTAAGGTCGGAATTGCTATTTCGCAACCCGGTTGCAAGGATTCCCCTGTACCTTTGCACCGGTATGAAACAGAAAGAACATCTTCCCATCTTCGGCATCGGCCCGGTTTATATCGGCACGATTGCCTCCCTTGCTGCCATCGGCATTTTCCTCGCCAGGAAGAAGTAAATCAGTTGGAGGATGAGGTCGAGACGAAAGAGCTGACAATTCGGCCAAGGGAGGTCACGCCCTCGATGCAAATACCCAGGCAACCGTCTTTGGGCATCGGGAAAGAAATGACGTCCGAACGGATGGCCGGATTCCAATAGATCGTCTGGGCCGAAGGTTTATAAGGGGCCGGCCGCTGATACCCCAGGAGCGTAACCTTTTTCTGATTCAGATACTCCGAAGCCTGCTGCGGGACGAAGTCGCCCTTCTTGGTCGTGATGCTGATGACACCGGCGCCACCCCGGGCACCCCAGATGACGGTCTGGCCCGTCTTGAACACATCGACGCGCTCCACGTCCGACATTTCCACGCAGTCCAGGTCGTAATCCCCTTCCAGAATAACCCCGTCGATGGCAATGGCCGCCGGGAAATCCCCGTAAATGGAAACCGCCGCTCGGAGATACGCCTTTTCCTCGCGGATAAAGATACCGGGGACGCGACGGAGGACTTCATGCATGCAAGTGGCCGACATATCGCTGATCTGATTCGGGCCGAAGGAGAAATCGGCCAGGGCCGAAAATCCCTTGGGAGGGTCCACGACGGCGGAGGCCACAGCCGTAGCGGCATCCAGTTCGATGGCATCGTCCGGCCACTCGGAAAAGGGGACGGCCCATCCTTCGTCCCTGTAGCATCGGCCCGACGAAGCATACTCCGGATAAACCGTCTCCTGAATCTGGAGCAAACGCTTGTCATCTGTTCTGAGGACGTATTGAGTTCCTTCCGGGAAATCCAGCCCGTCGAAGACGAACGCCCCGTCCTTGTCCGTCGAGGTGACGGAAAAGATTCCGGCCTGGGGAGAAATCAAGGAAACCTTGGCATCCTCCACGGGCTTTTCCCGCCAGGACGTCAGGACTTGGCCGCAAAGGGTCTGCGTCACTTCACGCTCGAGGGCACCCCTATCGGCGGCCGAGGTCCCGTAAGGAGGAAGGGGCCGATGCCCCCCGTTAAAGACGGATACGGACAAATCGGCCCACTCCCCTTCGAGGAGGCCGGACATGTCCAGTTGCAGGATGGCGCTGTCCCTTTGCGGGGTCAGGCCTAGCCGGATAGGGATATTAAGTGTCGAAAAACTTGAGAACAGGGTCGTATCGGCATTCTCGCAGACAAGATGATGCGGCCGTCCCACCTGGATGTCCTGATAGGAGAAAACCCCGGCCCTGCCCATCCCAAGCGTGTAGGCCCGCAACGAATACACCCCGGATACGGCATCTTCCGGAATGTCCATATAGCCCACATACCGACCCTCCGTCTCTTGGACTTTCACTCTCTTGCCGACCATGACGCCGTCCTTTCCCAATTCGACATACAGATAACGGCTCTGGGCCGTACTTACTTTCTCGTCCATATCCAGGATATAAGCTTTGAAATGGACCCTGTCTCCGGAATGGTATGCCGGCGCGTCCGTATGCAGCCAAACCCTCTCTCCGACTTTCTGGGCACAAAGCGTAAAGTGGAAGAGAAAACCGGACAGGATGAAAAGCACTGTATATCTCATCAATACATCATTTTGGCGTACCAAAATTACATTATTTCAAAAGTTTTAACAATAGTCAGAAAAGGTGATTTTGCCGAAAAATAAGTAAATTTGAGGCATGGAATATCTGTCAAAGCAAAAATATGACGAAATTGCCGCCGAGCTGAACCATCTGATCAGCGAAGTGTACCCCAAAGTGACGGAGGATCTGGCCGAGGCCGCCGCCCAGGGCGACCGGAGCGATAATGCCGGTTACCGTGAGGCCCGACGCATCCAAGGAAAGACCATCAGCCGTATCAAGTTCCTGCAGAAGATCCTGGAGCATTCACGCGTGATCGACCCTAACGTCCTGCCCAAAGACAGAGTCAGCTTACTAAGCATCGTCGAGTTCACGAACCTGAAGACCAACACCCGCATGAAATTCGAGATCGTCAGCCCCCACGAAATGAACCTGGAGGCCGGGAAGATCTCCCTGAAATCACCCATCGGCGCCGCCCTCATAGGCAAGAAAGTCGGCGAAATCGCCGAGGCCGATACCCCTTCCGGCACCCTCCGCCTCCGCATCGACACCATCTCCCAGCCCTAACCCCGTGGGGTTATCGAGATCTGGTCCAAACCAGTGGTGGACCTGATCTTTGCGAAGTATCCCAAGATCAAGCAGTCTTACGACGTGGTAAACAAACTGAGGGCAATCTTCCGCAGCAAGACGCTGACCAAGGACAACCGCCCACGGAAAATTGCAGGTGAGCCATTCAGCAGGCGTTTTTCGCAGAGTGCTCATAACTAGGTTGTTATGCAAAATCCTCCCGGTCATAGCGTCTGGAGGACTTTGCGTTTGTAACTAATATTCAAAGGATTGGCGAAAACAGGGATATCCGGTCGGGGCCACAATCAAAACAACCATCTGCCCCACATTCAAAACACCACACCCAATCTGTATGTACAGTTGGAACGCACTGTGGGGCTATTATTCTGTACATACAGCAGGGAGGAGGGTACGGCCGGGCGCCTGATGGCGCCTAGATTCCCACCGCACCCTCTGATCATCGCAAAGACATCCTTGGCTGCCGTTGCCTCCTGGCTAGGGGACCCAGCACGTGGCCGGTCAAAAAAATGGCATTTTCTTGTCCCGGTAGATGCTGGAGCACGTGCTCGGGCAAAAATACGGCGAAATCTTTCCCCGCCACGTGCTGGGTGATGCTGGCCAGGACCAAATTTGGCGATTTTGGTCCTGGCCACAATCAAAACAACCATCCTGATCCCTCAATAGGAGAGAAAAATTGTAACAGAATTTTAACCGCGTCCGACGGCCCCTTTGAACGTGTAACCGGCCTTCTCAACGGCCTCACGAACAGCCTCTTCGGCAGCAGAGCCTTTGATGGTGAGAGTGTTCCGGGAGGAACTGGCTTTGGCCGATTCTACACCGGGCACATCCTCCACGGCACGGCAGACGGCCGCCTCGCAGTGGCTGCAGTGCATGCCTTCGACAGTATAAACGGCCGTATTGGGATCATCGGCCTTTTTGGATGTAAAGCGTTCGAACAGTTTCATAACGAGAGCGAAAAAGATGAGGGCAGTTAAGACAATGGCACAAATGAGCTTGAACGGGCCGGGAAGCATCGCCTCCGCCGGGCAGCAGGGGTCGGCCGCCACAAACGGCCTGGCAGTAAGGCCGATGGCGTTCACCACAAGGCCGAAGAGAATGGAAAAGCCCACGATGACCAGCAGGTAAATCCACGTAAAGCGCCTTCCCATGGCCTTTCGGACCACCAGGATAGAAGCAAGGTTCACGGCCGGTCCGGCCATCAGCATCACCAGCGCAGCACCCGGAGAGAGGCCTTTCATCATTAGCGCCGCCGCGACAGGGATGCTGCCGGTGGAGCAGATGTACATCGGCACGGCGACAATCAGGATTACCAGCATCTGCAGCAGCGGCTGACTGCCGAAGTGCAGGAAGAATTCATCGGGGATGGCCACCTGGATGAGCGCAGCCACCAGCAGGCCCACGACCAGCCTTCCGCCGATATCCTGGATCATCTTGAAATAGGCGTATTTCAGTACGCGGAAGAGCTTGCTGCCCGTCTCCACGTCGCAGGAGGAAGCATGCCAGGAGGCGTCGTCTTCCTCGGGAACCAGCCTGTTCACCAGCAACCCGCCGCAGACACCCGTGACGAGCGCCGCAACCGGCCGGACGAGAGCAAAGCCCAGTCCCAGGAGCGAGAATGTAGCCAGGATGGAATCGATGCCCGTCTGAGGCGTAGCAATCAAGAAAGAGGCCACAGCCCCTTTGGATGCCTTTTCATTGCGAAGGCCGATGGCGGTAGGTATCACCCCGCAGGAGCAAAGCGGCAGCGGAATACCAAGCAGGGCAGCCCACAGGACTGCCCGCTTGTTATCCTTCGAAAGATATTTCCGATAGAATCCCTGCGGCACGAACACATGAAGGACGCCTGCGATAAGAAAGCCCAGCAACAAGTACGGAGCCATCTCGCAGACTACATTCAGGAGTGACAACAGGTATTCACGCATATACCCTGCAAAGTTAGTATTTTTAAAGATTCCATTCAAGGGAACCTTGCTGGAGATCCTGCATCCGCTTGTAGAAGCCTCCGGAGGCGGTAAGGGCGGCAGGCGTTCCGCACTCATCCACTTTCCCGTCCTTCAGGACGACAATCTTGTCGGCCCCGGCTACGGTGCGCATGCGGTGGGCGATGATAATCACCGTCTTGTCCTTGACCAGACGGGAAAGCGACTCCTGGATAAATGTCTCGTTCTCCACGTCCAGGGAGGCAGTTGCCTCGTCCAGCAGAATAATAGGAGCGTCCTTCAGGAAAGCCCGGGCGATGGAGATACGCTGCCGTTCCCCTCCGGACAATTCGCCGCCGTTCTCCCCTATCAGGCTGTTCCATCCGTCCGGGAGTTTCTCGGCAAAGGCATCCACGTGGGCAAGCCGCGCGGCGGCGATCACCTCCTCGTCGGTAGCATCCTTTCGGCCGATACGGATATTCTCCAGCACAGTATTGTTGAACAGCGTCACATCCTGGAACACGATGGAATACAGGCCCATCAGTGTCTCCGGGTCTATCCGGGAGATATCCATCCCGCCCACGGTAATGGTGCCGGAAGGGATGTCCCAGAAGCGGGAGGCCAGGCGGGAGATGGTCGTCTTGCCGGAACCGGAAGGGCCGATCAGTGCCGTCACCTCCCCCTGCTTCGCCGTAAACGACACCCCGTCCAGGACCGTCTCGGACGTATCATAAGCGAAACGGACATCCTTGAACTCGATATCGTATCCCTTGTTGGAAAGGGTTTCCACGCCCAGCTGCTCCTCATGATTGAGGATCTCATCCATGCGCTCGGACTGAACGCCCAGCGAAACGACGGCGCCCAGGTTGATGAGCGAGCCGGCCATCGGGTCGTACAGGCGAGACGCCACCAGAAGGAACATAAAGAACGTGACAAGATCCAGGCTTCCGGCCGAAAGCAGCAAAGCTCCTACCAGCGCGATGGTGGCGACACCAAGCCGCAGAATCATCTGCCCGCTTACGACGAAGAGGGCTACGGCCAGCTCGGCCTCGATGGCCCGTTTCTCCACAAGGTCGATACGCGGCCAAAGGCACTGCAGGTATTTAGCCTCGGCGTCATTGGCCCGTATGTCCTGGAACGTTTCCAACCCTTCCTGGATGCTGTCTGCCAGCGCCACCCTTGCCTGCTCGCTGCGGCGGTTGAAGCGGTTCTGGAACTTCGAGGAGAAAAGCACGATGCCGATAGCGATGGGAATCACCCACACGGCGGCAAGCGCCATCCTCCAGTCGAAGAAGAAAAGGCTTATGCCGATGAGCGTCGTCGAAATCATCGAGCCGATGAGTTCCGGCACCCAGTGGGACGTTCCTGTCTCGATGACGGCAGCATCGGCCATGATGGTGCTGGTGAGGTCTGCCAGATCCTTCTTGCCGAAGAAGGACAGCGGCAGGCGGCGCAGTTTCTCTGCCAGGGAGATTCTGCGGCGACCGCTTTCCTGATAGACGGAAACGAACTGAAAGTCGTACTTGATGTATTCCATGGCTGCCACTGCCAGCAGGCAGGCAAGCACCTTCCAGATATAATCCCCGGTACTGACCGGTGTCCCTTCCATCAGGTCCTTCACCAGGAAGAACAGCAGTCCCACCGGAAACATCAGGACCATATCCATCGCCGCGCTGGCGAGGCTGGATTTCACAAGATCCTTCGCACCCTGCCGCGTAAGGGCATATTTGTGACGGAAAATTTCTATGATGCTCATTTGATGTTCCATTTAATAGATTCCACATACTGTTTCCACATAGAGGCGTACTTGCCTCCCTTCTCCAGCAGCTCCGAGTGCGAGCCGCACTCCGTCACGCGCCCCTCGTCCAACACGAAGATGTGGTCGGCGCCGGTCACGGAGGATAGTCTGTGGGCAATCATGATGAGGGTCTTTCCCCTGGCGGCCATTTCGGTAAACGCCTGCTGTACGCGGGCTTCGTTGTCCGGATCGGCAAAGGCCGTGGCCTCGTCCAGAATCACCACGGGCGTGTCCTTGAGCATCACGCGGGCAATCGCCACGCGCTGCTGCTCTCCGCCGGAAAGATAGGTTCCTTCTGTGCCGATGACCGTGTCGATGCCTTCGGGGAGTTTTGCCAGGATATCGTCGCACTGGGCCCTGTGAAGGGCATCCAGCACCTCCTCACGCGTGGCGTCGGGCCTTCCCAGCCGGACGTTTTCGAAAATGCTGGTTTTCAGCAGACGGCTGTCCTGGAACACGAAGGAAATCCTGTCCATCAGGTCCTTCTTGCGGATATGCCGGATGTCCACGCCACCCAGAGTGATGGCTCCTTCCGTCACATCGAAGAAACGGGCGATAAGGCTGGCCGTCGTCGTCTTACCTCCGCCGGAAGGGCCCACAAAGGCAATCTTTTCTCCCGGACGGACGGTAAGCGAAACGCCGTCCACGGCGAAGCGGTCGGCCTCCGGATAACGGAAGCGCACGTTATCCATCCGGATCTCATTGTCCTCCGGCAAACGGGCATCGGCAGGATCGGAAAGCGGATCGAGCGACAGGATCCGGCCGGTCTTGTCCAGCGCCTCGGCTACGATCATCTCATTTTCGCTGGCAAACATGATGCGGTTCAGCGTAACGGCGATGGACGGAGTGATGATGATATAATACAGCAGGTCCAGCAGGAACTCCGGAGAATAGGTCCCGTTCTTCAAAACGAAGAGCGTCAACGCGATGAGTACGGCAAAGGAAGCGTTGACAAGCATCGTGTACAGGGTCATCGGCAGGCGGAGGTCAAGCGTATAGGCGATCACCCAGTCCTTGTACTGGTCAATCGCAGCCTTGAAGCGCTTGAAGGAGAAGACCGACTGGCCGAATGTCTTCACCACAGGAATACCGCGGACGTATTCCACAGCTTCGTTGGACATCGCGTCCAGCGCTTTGTTGTATTCGGCCATCTTCCTTCGCAGCGTCGGGCCCGTCATCATGGTGAACATCACAATGATGGCAAGCAGGACGGTAGCCAGGCACAGCAGGCCCATCCGCCAGTCAAACAGGAACATCAGAACGGCCAGCCCGGCCATCGTGGCATACATGCCGGCCTTGTCCGGGAGCTGGTGTGCCAGGTAGGTCTCCGTGGATTGGGTGGATTCCTGTACCCATTTACGCACCTTGCCGCTTCCCAGCGAGTCCAGGAAGCCGATGGGCAATTTCATTATATGCGCCATCAGGGTCTTGCGCATATTGGCCGCAATCCGGAAAGCCGAGACATGCGAACACATGAGCGCGCCGACATAAAATACGATGGATGCGAGGGCAAATGCCACGGCCATCCATCCGTAATGGGCTATGCGGCTGTTATCACCGGCAAGGACATCCCTCAGGATGGCCCAGATGTACAGGAAAGGGACGAGGGCCAGCAACTGGCTGATTCCCGAAATGACCATCGAGAGATAGGTCAGCACCTTTTTTTTACCCGCGTATGCGAGGAGCGCCTGCAGAATCGATTGTTTCTTATCCATAGATTATTTCTTCAAAACGCGCTGCGCCCCTCGCATGGAGAGGATGGCGACAGGTACGGTCAGGACCAGGACGATGATAAGTGCCGGAATGTTTTCGATGATGGGGAGCATCTGCTGATCGTACCCTTGGGGCATTTCTGCAACGGCTGCGGCCAGGGAGCCATCCGTATCGGTCCACCAGTGCGAAGTATAGGCGAAGAAGGAGAAGGCAAAGGGGATAAAGCTCACGCGGATGCCCTTGGCGGTATCATAGCCGAAAGCCCTTCTAAGGATTTCAGACAACGCAGTAAGCATCAAAGTGATAACGACATAGCCGGTATCCGCCTCTCCCGAGACGAGGAACAGGACAAGAATGAATCCGTTCAGCACTGCCGCGGCTCCGAACCCCCGGATAAGCGAACAGGCATAGAGGTAAGGGAACGCGAACAGCAGGGGAAGGAGAGCGCCGACGTATGCATAGCAGGCAGGATGAATGGCTCCGCTGGCAGCGCCAAGGATAAATGTGGCAAAGTAAGCCACGGCAGTCAGGGCAACTTTAATAACTGGTTTCATACAGATATAGGTTAAATAGTGAACATATTTTCATTTTGTTCCCGGATAAAAAAAACGGCCGCCGAGATGGCGACCGTTTGAAAAAAAAGTAAGTATTTTTATCCGCTGCATAAACTCAAATCCGATTTTCGGATGCAAAGGTATTCCATTTTCCCTGTCCGTCCAATACCAATTTATGGCTATTGGACGCACCTGATTTCTACAGGTTCATTTGCATATTCGAAAATATTGTCATACATTTGTATCGCAAACGATACATTAATATGAAGAGAATCCTGTTTGTCTGCCATGGAAATATCTGCAGAAGTCCCATGGCAGAGTTCATCCTCAAAGCCCTGGTAAAGGTCCGGGGCCTGGAGAACGATTATTATATAGAGTCGGCAGCGGTATCGACGGAGGAAATCGGCAATCCCATCTATCCCCCGGCAAAACGATGTCTCTCCCAGCACGGCGTGCCGTTCGACCAGGCCAAGAAGGCCCGCCAGGTAACCCGGGCCGATTATACCCGCTTCGACCGCATCATCTGCATGGACGCTTCCAACCTGCGCCTGATCCGGCGTATCATCCCGGATGACCCTGACGGGAAAATCCATCTTATGATGTCGTACACCGGTGTGGGCCGGGACGTGGCAGACCCCTGGTACACCGGAGATTTCGAGCAGACTTTCCAGGACATCCTGGAAGCCAGCGAGGCAATGTTAAGATAATAATTATATGATATACAATTCCCTTACAGAACTCATCGGCCGCACGCCCATGCTGGCCGTGAACGGCCTGGAAGGCCAGAAAGCAAACATAATCCTTAAACTGGAATACTTCAATCCCGGCGGTTCCGTCAAGGACCGCGTCGCCCTGGCCATGATTGAAGATGCCGAGCGAAAAGGCATCCTGAAAAAAGGCGCCACTATCGTCGAGCCCACCAGCGGCAACACCGGCGTGGGCCTTGCATGGGTGGGCACCGCCAAAGGGTACAAGGTGATCCTCACCATGCCGGACACCATGAGCCAGGAACGCCGCAGCCTCCTCAGGGCCCTGGGCGCGCAGCTGGAACTCACCCCCGGCGCCGAAGGCATGAAAGGCGCCATCGCCAGGGCCGAAGCCATCCGCGACAACACCCCCGGAGCCGTCATCCTGGGCCAGTTCGTAAACCCCGCCAACCCCGCCGCCCACGAGCGCACCACCGGAGAGGAAATCTGGGCCGATACAGAAGGCAAGGTTGACATCTTCGTCGCCGGCGTCGGCACCGGCGGCACCGTCAGCGGAACGGGAAAGGCCCTCAAAAAGCACAACCCCGCCGTCGAAGTGGTGGCGGTGGAGCCGGCTACATCGGCCGTCCTTTCTACGGGCATCGCGGGAAAGCACAGGATTCAGGGCATCGGCGCGGGCTTTGTCCCTCAGACGTACGACGCCGGCGTCGTGAGCCGCATCCTTCCCGTGGCCGATGACGAAGCCGTCGCCGCATCCCGCCTCCTGGCCGCAAAGGAGGGCCTTCTGGTGGGAATCTCCTCCGGGGCCGCCTTTGCCGCAGCGCTGAAGCTCAGCCGCCAGAGCGAAAACGAAGGAAAGACCATCGTAGCCCTTCTCCCCGACACCGGCGAGCGCTACCTTTCCACCATCCTCTTCGATTTCGAAAACTATCCCTTATGAGTCTCTCCCTCAACCGAACCATAGACCATCTCAAGAATCTGATGGCCGGCATGAAAGACCTTGTCTTCCCCCTCTACAGCGATGTAAAGGAGGAAGACGCACTCAGCGAGGTATATAACAGCCTGCGCAGCGCGACGGATTATACGGTGGCCGATGCCTTCCTTCCCAAAATCCCCGAGATCAAGCGCCTGCTGGAGCTGGACGTGAAAGCCATCGCGCAGAACGACCCGGCCGCCAAGAGCGAAAAGGAAATCATCTACTGCTACCCTGCTGTCACCGCCATGCTCTACTACCGCACGGCGCACGAACTGCTGGAACTGGGCGTAGAAATCGTGCCCCGCATGCTCACGGAATATGCCCACAATGTCACCGGAATCGACATCCACCCGGGCGCGAAGATCGGCGAAAGCTTCGCCATCGACCACGGGACGGGCATCGTCATCGGCGAGACAGCCATTATCGGCAACAACGTCACCCTGTACCAGGGCGTCACGCTGGGTGCCCGAAGCTTCCGCTACGACGCATCCGGCAGGCCGATGAACGTTCTCCGCCACCCCATCCTGGAGGACGGCGTCACCGTCTATTCCAACACTTCCATCCTGGGACGGGTAACTATCGGCACGGAATCCGTCATCGGCGGTAACGTGTGGCTAACGCACTCCGTCCCTCCCCATTCGTTCATCGTCCAGGGCCGCGCGCAGGAGTCGTTTACCGACGGAGCAGGAATCTGACGGCCGCCAGCACCAGCATGGGGCCGAGGCCACTTCATTTGCACCCGTTAATTTTAGGCCTAAACCGAGATATTTTAGGACTTATCAAAACCTAAAAACTGTACTTCACCTTCAGCCATACTTCACTGTTTTTCTTGTAGCGCTCGAACATGCCGCCGCGGGCCGCGAACAGGTCGTAACCCAGGATGGCATGAATCTGGTCGGTCACGGCCCAGTCTGCGCTGAAGCGGTTGAACACGCCCTTTTCCAGAAGGTCGGCGTAGGCAAAAGTAGAGAGGGTGAGCGAATTGTTCAGGAGTGCTTTGGAGATACGCAGGGTGCCCAGTGTGGAAGATGCGCTGCCGAAGGTCCTGTTAAGTTGCACGGAAAGGTTCCAGTCGGCGCCGGGATACCAGTCCAGGCCGGCCAGGGCGTTCCCTTGATGGTTGCCGTGGTCGTCCATATAGTCTGCCATCTCTCCCCTGAATACGAAACTTCCAAAGGGAATGGAGACGTCTCCGCCAATGACAGTTTGCCTGTTATACACCAGATGAGCGTCCTCAAGGACAGGCATCTTGGTCCAGGTACGGAGCGCCATGAGCGAGAAGTCCACGCCCCCGAGGTAGCAGCAGAAACGGGCGCCGTACTCGGAATTCGCGAAGGCCCTAATAGGCCGCACTTCCGGCGGGAGGGCACCCACGGACCAGGGATTGGCCTCATCGGTCGGAAGCACGAAGAATTCCGGCACCGGAACGGCCACGGCCTCCAGGCTCCAGGAATCCTGAATGAACTTCACCCGCAGCGCCCCTACCGGGACGCGGATATCATCGTAATCCTGCGCCAGGAACTCCGAGTAGTCCATCGGAGAGATGAGGTCCGTGACACGCAGGCCATCGGCCACTCCCCAGGAGATGATCTGCCGGCCGGCGCGGATATCCCAATGGGAGTTTCCCCACCAGGCATAAGCCTCGCGCAGCTGGAAGCCGGAGCGCTCCGGAATCAGGGCGTTATACACCAGATTGGCCGACACAAATGCACCGGCGCCATCCTTTTCCAGCGAGGCCTCTCCCCTTACACGCGTACGGGAAGACATCCAGTCTCCGGGATTGGAGGCACGGACGGCGTGATAAGTATCTACGAATCCTTTGAACTGAAAGTCCTGAGAATGGAGCGGCATGGCCGCGAGCAGTGCGGCCATGGCTCCTGACAAAAGCCTTTTCATAATCCCTTTTCCAATTTAGCTACAGTGAAAAGGCTCTTGTTCACTCCCATATCATACTGCGGCTTGGAGACGGTAATCTGCGTGGCGTGGCCGTTCTGGACATTCTTCATCTCCATCTTCATCACGGTCCAGAAACCCTGCACCTGCTGCAGTTCACTCACGGTCATCACCCGGTGCAGCTTGTTCAGCTTGTCGTAGAATTCCACGTAAACTGCCGTGCAGCAATCCTTCCGGATCCACGAAACCTTGCGGCTGTAAACCTCGCGGGTATCTACCGGGATGGATTCCACCACCCAGCAGTCATGGCCGTCCCGCTTCTCCTCGCGAAGGAGCGTGTGCTTGTCGTCGTCCACGCTTCGGCCGCCCATGTCGTCATAGGTGAAGTCGGTGCCCATGAAATAGTCCGTCTTGGAAGAGGAACCGCTGATACGGCGGGTCTTCTTCATGGCAGGCAGGTACAGCCACTTGTCGTCCTCCTTCCCCGCCTGGTCGTAGTCCCAGGTGAGAAATCCCGTTCCCTTCACATCTCCGGGATAGGTGAAGAACATGATCTTTTTGGTGTCCTTGCCCTCGTCCATGGCCCAGGAGACCATCTTCCGTTCGCGTTTGTCGCCGTTTTTCTTGATCAGCGTAAGCTGCATCTCGGCGTAGCGGTTTTCCCCGTCGGGACGGTCTTTAACCTTCTGGATGATATCACGGCCGCTCTGGGCATAGGTCTGGAAGGCAGCCAGCAAAAAAGCGGCCGCTAAAAATAGCTTTCTCATTTTCCAAATACTTTAAAACGTTTGACAAGAAGAGGTGTGATGAACAGGTCTGCAAGCAGGGCCGACAGGATGCCGATGACGGCCAGCACACCGAAGTTGATGCACATGGCGCAGACAGACGTCGCGAAGCAGGCGAACACGGCCGACGTCACGATAGATGTCGTGACAATGGCGACGCCCACTACGCGGAAGGTACGGCGGATTGCCTCGGGATAGTGCTTGGTACGGTCATACTCCAGTTTGGAGTGGTTGATGAAGTGGATGGTGTCGTCCACGGCCATACCCAGCATCATAGGGATGAGCGTAGCCGTCATCATGTCCAGCGGGATGCCTGCCAATCCCATGAAACCACCCACGAAGATGGCGGGCATGAGGTTAGGGATAAGGCCGATGAGGCCCACCCGCACGCTCTGGAAGGCCAGCATGAGGATGATGGCGATGATGAGCACGGAGATGAGGAAGGACTGCATCTGGCCGCGAACCAGATACTGCATCATGGTGGTGTACTGGGGAATGTTACCCACGGCCGTGATGCTGATTCCGGGGAACATCTCGGCGCACTTCTTATTGATGTCGTTCAGCTCGCGCTCCACCTCACCGGAGTTGAAGTCGGAGATTTCCGTCATGATGCGAAGGCGGCGGTAGCTGTAGTCCATCCAGTATTCGGTCTCCGAACCGCCCGCATTCTCGTACAGGACCAGCATCTGGGCAATCTCCTGCTCGGAGTCCGGGATGCGGTAGAAAGCGGGATCGCCGCCGTTGAGCGTCTGGTTCAGGTCCTTCAGGATATCCAGGATGGAGTTGGTACGCTTGGTGAGCGGGTACTGGCCGATGATCTGTTCCAGCTGCTCCAGCTTCCTGAGGTTCTCGGGTTGCTTGGCCGCATCCTCGTCCGGGAACTCCATCACCAGGTCATAGGAGTAGAGGGCGCCCAGTTCGCTGCGGCCCACCGTCAGGACATCCTTCACGTAAGGCACGCGGATACCCATGGTTTTCTCAATGTCGAAGGCGGGTTCAATCTTCCACAGGCCGATACCCAGTCCCACGCACACGATGGTGAAGATGGCCACGATGGATTTCTCGTGCTTGAAGGTGAAGTCGTTGAGTTTCTCCATGGCGTGGCTCAAACGGGTTCCGCCTTCTCCGTCAATACCGGGCTTGGGTTTGCGGTTGCGGCCGAAGGACAGCAGCACCGGAGTGAGCACGAGCGTGGTCAGAAGCACGAAGAGGACCGTGAGGGAGCTGGTCATACCCACGCACTTCATGGGACGGATAGGGATGACCATGAAGGACATCAGGGAAATGAAGGTGGTGAGGCCGCAGAACACGACCGACCAGCCGATCTCCCCTATCGTCTCAACGACGGCTTCCTTTCGATTTCCGTGGATGCGCAGGCGCTGGTTGAAGTAGGAGAAGATATGGATGTTATAGGCGATGGACACGGCAAATGCCAGGATAGCCGGAATCATCAGGACCGTACTGTCCACATACATCTGCGTATAACCGCAGATACCGAAGGTCATGGCCACGCCGCCCAGGACGGAGAGCAGCGGGCACACGATACCCCGCAGCGAACGGGTCATCAGGAGCATCACCAGGATGCAGATGATGGCGGCGATCATCACCAGGCGGCCCATCTCCTCGCCGATGTACACGGTCTTCTGCTGCGTGACGTACGGCATACCGGTCGCCAGCGGGTGAAGGGAGGCATATTTTTCCTGGCCGATGATACGCGACACTTCCTCACCCGTAATGATGTCGGGCGAGACGTTGCCGGTCTTCTTCCACTCTTCTTCCGAAGGGAAGGCGCGCAGCTTCACCAGCGTCCAGGCCTTCGTACCATCCTTCGAGATAAGCTTTTTCGCAATCTGCGGCTTGCTGTAGGCCAGTTTCTTCACCTGGGCCATTTCCGGCGTGCCGTCCCCGGGGATCTCTTCCGGGACAATCTGGACGATTTCCATCCCGTCCTCGGTGCCCAGCATGAACTCCAGGTCCGTCAGGGAGGTAATCTTGTCGGCATAGGAAAGGGAGTCCAGCAGTTCGTTGCCGAGGGCCCGCAGGAGCTCCAGGTTATTATGCGTGAAGTGGTCGTCACAGGTAGTGAGGATTCCCACAAAGTAATCGTTTCCAAACTGGGCCTTGAATTCGTTGGTCTTCACCAGCATGGGGTCCCCTTCGATGAAATAGTCGTCGAAGGATGTCTGCTGTACCATTTTGGACATGCCGGCAAAGGATGCCACCATCACGGCAGCGAAAAGGGCAATGGCGGCCCAGCGCCATTTCAGGAGGAAGGCGGCATACCTTCCGAACCATTCATTGATTTTGTTTGAAGTCATAAAAATTATTTATTAGTGAACAATATTCCGTTTTGTTCTACAAAAAAAACGGCCGCCCTCGTGGCGACCGCTATACTTTCATCATCTTTTTCCATCCCGTGTACTCGAACTGAATGTAATCCAGAAGCACCGACCGGGTTTCATCTTCCGGCAAATCATGCATCAGGATTTCTTCAAGAAGGGTAAACATCCACACATTGTTAAGGTGAATGAAAAAGTCCGAGACCTGGGTATTCATGCCGGGGTATTTGGCCTTCATGGAACGGAACCAGGCCAGCACCATGCGCGTAGCCCTGTTCACGTATTCTTCCTTGAAACCGGCATAGGAAGAGCCCTCCGCCTTCAGGAGCAGGAGCTTCAGGGAAATCCGGTTCCGCTGGATCGCATCCAGATACTCGTTCAGCGTCACCTCCGTGTAATTATCGCTTTGAATAATGGAGATATCGTTCAGGTCCGAGTTGTGATGACGTTCCAGAAGATCTTCCAGCGACTTTGCGGCAGGTTGTACCAGGCAGGCAAAAATGTCGTTCTTGGAAGAAAAATAGCGGTAAAGACTGCTCAGGACCACGCCGGAGCGTTCCGCAATATCACGTGTAGTCGTTTCCCGGAAGCCTTTTTCCAAGAAAAGTTTCCGGGACTGGGTAAGAATACGCTTACGGATATCTGCCTTTAACGTCTGCAAGTGAATAGCTTTTTTTCGAGGTGCAAAGTTACGCTCCGCCGCCCTTATGGGCAATCCCCATTTATTGGTATTATAATTATTGCTAAATTTGCAGCTCCTTAAGAAGAAGAGCATGTCTATAAAACGAATACTGGCAGTACTGTGCCTGGGCGCCTGGGCGTCCCTGTCCCTGAACGCACAAATCACCACCTCCACCCTCAGCGGCCTTGTAACGGAAGGCGGCAACCCCCTTGCCGGAGCGGCCGTCGTGGCCGTACATGAGCCCACCGGAAACACCAGCTACACCTTCAGCGCCGAAGACGGCACCTACCTTCTCACCGGTCTGAGAAGCGGCGGTCCCTACACCGTCACCTTCTCCCTCATGGGCTACGAGGAGGAGAAATCGGCCGGTCTCGTGCTCGCGCTGGGAGAAGAGATGCGCCTGAACGCCAGCCTCGAACCCGCAGAGCTGGAGGCGGCTCTGGTGCTCCAGACCGCCCCCAGGCTCCGGCTTACGAAGACGGGTGCGTCGCGGAACATCTCATCGGCCGAGATAGAGTCCATGCCCAGTATCGGCCGCGGCATTACGGACTACATCCGCATCTCGCCCTACGCGAACGGGCTCAGCCTGGCCGGCGGGGACGGTCGCATGACCAACTTCACGGTGGACGGAGCCAACTTCAACAACAACTATGGGCTCAACAGCAACCTGCCTGGCGGCGGCAACCCCATCTCCATCGAGGCCATCGAGCAGATCCAGCTGGTCATTTCCCCTTATGACGTGCGGGAATCCGGGTTCATCGGCGGCGGCATCAATACCGTCACCAAGTCCGGCAGCAACACGCTCAAAGGGTCCGTCTATAACTATTATTCCAAAGCCGACTGGGTTCTGGGCGCCACACTGGGCGGCCCCGTCATCAAGAACAGACTCTTTTTCTTCCTGAACTACGAGCAGGAGCACAAACCCCTCCAGGTGATTCCCTACCGCGCCAGGAAGGACGGAGAAACGCCCGGCGGCAACATTTCCCGCACCCTTCTGAGCGACATGGAAAGGGTTCGCGACTTCCTCCGAGATACTTATGGATACAATCCCGGCAGTGCCACCGACTTCCCCGGCGACAATGTCAACCGCAAGGCCCTCGCCAGACTGGACTGGAACATCAGCGACGCCCACCGGCTCACCCTGCGCTACAATTACACCCTGGACAAAGTATGGAACGCTCCCAACGACAACTCCTGCGATACGGGCTACCGCCTTACGGGAACCAAGCGTGTGGGACCTCAGTCCATGATTTTCTCCGGCAATATGTACGGTTATAACTGTGAGGTACACTCGGCCTCCCTGGAAATGGACAGCCGCCTTTCCGAACGCATCTCCAACCAGCTGCTGGCCACCTTCACCGACAACCATGAGTACCGCGTCCTTCCCATGGAGCAGCGTTTCCCGCACATCGACATCATGATGGAAGGTGCGCTGGAGCCTTACATGTCCCTGGGCGACGAGCTCTTCTCCCGCTACACGGACTTCACCAACACCGTGGCCAACGTCCGGGACGACATCACCCTATTCCTGGGCTCCCATACCCTTACCGCAGGACTTTCCTACGAGTATCAGCACGTTTCCAACTGCTATATGAGGAACGGCGGTCTCTACTACCGCTACGCCTCTGTGGACGACTTCATCCGGAAAAACGCGCCCGAATCCTTCGCCATGACTTACGGATTCGACGGCGTAGAGCAGCCGGACGACCACATTTCCTATCGGCAGGCATCCCTTTACCTGCAGGACGAGTGGCGCGTCACGCCTTACTTCAAGCTCTCCGGCGGTATCCGGCTGGACGGCGTACGCTTCAACACGGAGGACTTCCAACGCAATGACGCCGTCTATGACCTGAGCTTCCGCGACGGAATCAGGATCGACACGGGCGAATGTCCCGCCACGCACGTGAGCGTCTCTCCCCGCCTGGGCTTCAGCTGGGACGCCCTTCACAACGGCTCCCTCACCCTCCGGGGCGGCACCGGCCTGTTCCTGGGCCACCTTCCCCTGGTGTACTTCATGAACGTGCCCTCCTACGCCAACCTCAAGAAGAACTCCGTGCAGTTCAAGACGAAATACGCCTCCGGGGTCCCCGTCAGCCACGACGCCCGCCTGGACCAGTTCGCCGGCACAGGACTCCTGCGTACAAAAGAGGAAGTCATCGGGAAATTCGGCCTTCCCACCTCACTCGGGGAGCATAGCGTGCCCTTCCAGATCATCGGCGTGGATCCCGCCTTCAAACTGCCCCAGGTCTGGAAAACGACGCTGGCCGTGGACTACAGAGTGCCCGCGGACATCCCCTTCACGCTCTCGGCCGAGGCCATCCTCAACAAGACGGTGAGCGGCGCCTGCGTGGACAACGTCAACCTGGACTTTTCCGACGTCGCCGCGTGGGATCGCTTCCAGGGGGCCGATAACCGCCTGCGCTACCCGGCCTCGAAGGCCCAGGTCAACGAGGGGAAGAGCGTCGCCTACCTGACCAACACCCGCGAAGGATACGGCCTCAACGTGCTCCTGTCGGCCAGCCTCAAGCCGTCTGAGAGGCTCCGCCTCTACGCGGCCTACGCCTACACCGACGCCCGCGAAATCACCGGCTTCCCCGGCACCGACCTCTACTCCGTCTTCACCAACGTCCCGCAGGTGGACGGCCCCGGACGGGCCCGCCTGCAGCGCACGCAGTTCATCGTTCCTCATAAGGTGACAGCCTCCGCGGACTGGGAACCTTTCCACAAACTCCATATCGGCCTATTCTATACGGCCTACTCCCCTGCCGGATACAGCTACGTCTATACCAACGACATGAACGGCGACGGCGTGGTGGGCGACCTCATGTACATCCCCCGCGACGACAGCGAAATCCAGTTCGTGGACTACAAGGGGACCAGCGCCGAGGAGCAGCGCAGGGCCTTCTGGGCCTTCGTGGACCAGGATCCCTACCTCCGCAGCCACAAGGGCCGATATGCCGGCGCCAACGAGGCCCGCGCCCCCTTCGTCCACCGGATTGACCTGCGCGCCGCGAAGGACTTCGAAACACGCATCGGCACGTTCCAGCTGTCCATGACAGTTCTGAATGTCATGAACATCTTCAATGGCAATTGGGGTATCGAGCAGGTGAACTCCGCCTGCAACGGTTCCAGAATCCTTAACTACGAGGGCACCGATCCGGAGGGACGCCCCCGCTTCTCCATGTACCAGGCCTCCGGCAAAATGCCGGAACACACGTACGAATACCTTCCCACCAGCAGCCAGACCTGGCGCATCCAGCTGGGAATCAAGTATTTTTTCGCTTCTTGTAGCGGAAGTAAATCATGATGTTGCGGATGGAGAAGAAGACGGCGAACTGGCCCAGGACCAGTACCCAGTCGTGACGGATGAGACCGTAGGCGATAATCATGAAGGACCCGGCGACGGCGAGGATCCAGTGGCCGAGCGGCAGGATGGACTGCCTGCGGCGCATGCTGTAAACCAGCTGATAGACGGAACGAACCTCGTAGGTGAACTGGCCGGCGATACCGAACCACAGCAGTTTGGGCGGTACCGCCTCATTGTGGAGGAAGTTCGCGGAGAAAGAAGCGAAATCCTTCGAGATGAGCGCCAGGATAGCCACCGGGAAAAGCGCCTGGAGCACGATCACAAAGCGGGGAACCCGCTTGTACAGCCCCATGATGCCGATATTCCACATGTAGATGTAATAGCTGAGGCTTTCTCCGAAGATGATGGAGAAATCCTTGCGCAGCCATCCGTAAATGTACAGGACGATGGCGCCGATGCTGCTCATCACCCAGTAGATTCCGGGAGACTCCACCCGCTGCGACTTCTCGGACATGTACCACTGCACCACGATGCGGGTGCCGTAGATACCCATGCCGCAAAGACCCAGCAGATACACCCAGACGGGACTGTCCATAGCGTTTAGTCAGAAAGTGCGACGCGATAGAAATGGTTCCATACCTTCTCGCTCATCTCGGGAGAGGCGCAGCGAAGCAGGGAACGGAGCGTATTTTCCGGATAGTCGGAGTGCTTGAGGAAGATAAGGCCGTCCAGGCTGTTGCAGAACAGCGGATCCACATTGAAGCAGGCCACCTTGGCGTGGCAGCTGAAGTACTTGCGGAAAAGGACGGGAAGGCGGTACTTCCCTTCCGAGAGGGCCGACAGCCGATGGTCAAACGCATCGATATCCCCCGCCGGAACATCCTTCAGGAGCTCCTCCGGGTTGGTGCACGCGGGATCCGGCACGAAGGGGTGGTTGTTGGAGACCAGCTTCGACGCGCCCGGCATCGCGAAATCCCGTTCCAGGAAATAGACGGCCAGCGTCTGATAGTAGGAGGGAATGTCTGCGCTCATGCTAACGGGGCCCATGAAATACTCGGCTTCGGGGCAGAAGACCGTGGACATGGCCAGGCCGGCCAGCAGGAACTTCAGGCCGAAGATTTCTTTCTGATACTTGCAGGCGATGAATGAACGGCCCAGTTCCATGCTCTTGGCAAGGAGCGGAGCAATTTCCGGGGAATAATTGAACAGGCTTGCCGTATAGAAGCCCTCAATTCCCTTTTCGCGCATGATCTCCGGACCGAATCCCAGGCGGTATGCCCCGGTGATTTCCCCATTGGGGACATTCCAGAGAATCATCTGCCGATAGTAGGAGTCATATTCGTCGGTGTCCAGCGGAAGACCGGTTCCTTCCCCGATGGCGCGGAACGTTTCCTCGCGGAGCCGGTAGAGCTCCTGCATGAGATAAGGGGCATCGGAAGAACGGAGCAGATACACCTGGTAGTCTCCGCAGGCAAAAAGAAGACGGTCCTTCAAAAGGGCAATCTCTGCACGATACAATTCCGGTTTTACCGGCGCTGCAATAGGTTGTAGGTTAAAAGCACTCATCGTGTGTAATATAGCGTATAAAGGCCGACAAATTTAGCACTTTTCTTGCGAGGAAACAAAAAAAGCCCTAATTTTGTGTCCCGTATTCAAATCACTTCTCACCTTTATGAATTACGGGTTCGACAACGAAAAATACCTAAAAATCCAATCGGAACACATCAAGGAACGCATCGCCACTTTCGGCGACAAGCTGTACATGGAGTTTGGCGGCAAACTCTTCGACGACTTTCACGCCAGCCGCGTACTCCCCGGTTTCCAGCCGGACAGTAAGCTCCAGATGCTCATGCAGCTCAAGGACGACGTAGAGATTATCATCGTCATCAGCGCAGTTGACATCCAGAAGAACAAGGTACGCCAGGACCTGGGCATCACCTATGACATGGACGTCCTTCGCCTCAGGGACGAGTTCCTGGCCCGCGACCTCAGCGTCAACAGCGTGGTCATCACCCACTTCAACGGACAGGCCAGCGCCGAGGCTTACCGCAAGCGCCTGGAGAACATGGGCATCAAGGTGTATTACCACCACACCATCGAGGGATACCCCAACAACGTGGCCCTCATCGATTCCGACGAAGGATTCGGCAAGAACGACTATGTCGAGACTTCGAAAAAGCTCGTTGTCGTGACGGCTCCCGGCCCCGGTTCCGGCAAAATGGCCGTGTGCCTGAGCCAGCTCTACCAGGAAAACAAGCGCGGCATCAAGGCCGGCTACGCCAAGTTCGAGACCTTCCCCGTGTGGAACATGCCCCTGAACCATCCCGTGAACGTGGCTTACGAGGCCGCCACCGCAGATCTCGAAGACGTGAACATGATAGATCCGTTCCATCTGGAGGCCTACGGCACCATGGCCGTCAACTACAACCGCGACATTGAAATCTTCCCCGTGATGAACGCCCTGTTCGACGACATCTACGGAGACACCCCCTATAAGTCGCCCACCGACATGGGCGTGAACATGATCGGCTACTGCATCAGCGACGACGAAGTATGCGCCCAGGCTTCCCTCCAGGAGATTATCCGGCGCTATTACACTTCCCTGTGCAACTTCGCCAACGGAAAGGCCACCGAGGCAGAGGTGAACAAGATCGCCCTCCTCATGAAGAAGGCCAAGATCACCACCGCCGACCGCAAGTGCACCGTGGCCGCCAAGGAGAGGACGGACAAGTCCGGCCTGGCCGCCGCCGCCATCGAGCTGGCCGACGGCACCATCCTCACCGGCGAGACCTCTCCCCTGCTGGGCCCTTCATCGGCCCTCCTGCTGAACGCGCTCAAGCACCTGGCCGGAATTGCCCACAACGTGAAGCTCATCCCCAAGAACATGATTGCCCCCATCCAGAAGATGAAGGTGAACTATCTGCACGGAAAGAACCCCCGTCTGCACACAGACGAGGTCCTGGTGGCCATTTCCATGATGAGCCTCATCGACGAGAACTGCAAACTGGCCATGGACCAGCTGCCCAAGCTCGCCGGTTCCCAGGTTCACTCCACCGTGATGCTCAGCGAAGTGGACCAGAAAACGTTCAAGAAACTGGGTATCGGCCTCACCTGCGACCCTATCCGCAAGATCAAGAAACCGGAGGAAGCTTAGTCCTTCGCGGTGGTGCAGGCATTCACCAGATAAACGATGGAGCGGTACATGATACCGCCATTGGTCGTAAGACCTATTTCACAAGTACGGCTGTTGGAATAACCTTCCTTCACGCCGTGCTTTTGTAAATAGGGCTTGAGTTTCCTCAGTGCATAGGCGTTGAGCTTGGGATGCGTGATGCCCTTGTCTCCGGCGAAGGCGCAGCAGCCCACCTCGTCCGGCACGAACACGTTGTTGGAGCATTTTTTTGCCAGGCCGATGATCACGTCCTTCAGTCCCATCAGGCGCATGGAGCAGGTCACGTGAACCGCCACGGGCGTGTCTGTAGGATGGAAGGCCAGGCGGTCTTCCAGGAAGAGGTGGATGAACTCCGCCGGCTCGTAGAGACGCATGCGGGAGATGCCTTTCCGCATGCGGTGCAGGCAGGGACTCTGGTCGCACAGGACGGGATATTTTCCCTGGGCCGATGCTTCCCAAAGGGCATCTTCCAGCTCCTTCAGCTTCTTGTCGGCCACTTCGGGCATTCCCTTGCTTTCCCAGATGGTGCCGCAGCAGAGATGCTCCATGCCCTTGGGCCAGACAACCTCGTAACCGGCCTTGCCCAAAAGCTCCACCATCTCCTCCGAGAGGGATTTCACGATATCCCTGGGCGCACGGCCCATGGTCTGGTTAAGGCAGCTGGGGAAATAGACCACCTTGCGTTCACTGGCGGGCATCTGTGTCTTGCGCACGTTCACCGGCAGCGGCAGATGGGGAATCACCGGCACCACGCTGTCCAGGGCGATGCCCACTTTCACGAGAGCCTTGGTGCCGCGGAAGTGGTTGGCCACCCAGGCGCCCAGCCAGTTGCCGGCAGGGCCCAGGGCGTTGCGTCTCAACTCATGCGTAAGGTCTGCCCCGTTGATGCCCATGGGGCAGGAAGTGGAGCAGAGGCCATCCCCGGCGCAGGTTACCTCTCCGGGATACTTGTAGGCCCTTTCCAGGGCCTCCCAGGGCTCTCCGGCGGCTTTGCGGCGGGCGATTTCCCGCTGCACGGCAATGCGGGTGCGGGAGCTCAGGGTAAAGCCGCAGGAAACGCAGTTCACTTCACAGAAGCCGCACTCGATACACTTGTTGATCTTGTGATAGATATCGGCCACATCTTCATGCTCCGGTTTAAGTACAGGAACCGTCTTGAGCTGTTTGAGGTAACACTCGGGGTCTTCATTGAAGATGACGCCGGGATTGAGAATTCCCTTCGGGTCCAGGAGCGCCTTGATGCGCTTCATGATGCCGAATGCCTTCTCTCCCCACTCGTATTCCACGAAGGAGGCCATGTTGCGGCCGGTGCCGTGTTCGGCCTTGAGGGAGCCGTCGTACTTGGATACCACCAGTTCAACCACATCTTTGATCATGGCGTCGTAGCGGGCGATGTCTTCTTTTGTTTCAAACGCCTGGTTGATGATGAAGTGGAAGTTTCCTTCCAAAGCATGGCCGTAGATGCAGGAATCGTCGTAGCCGTGGCGGTCCAGCAGGGCCGACAGGTCTGCGGTGGCCTGCGGCAGGTCTTCGATATGGAAGGCCACATCCTCGATGAGGCAGGTGGTGCCTTCCTTGCGGAGGCCGCCCACCGTGGGGAAAATGCCCGAACGGATGGCCCAGTACTGCGCCACCTCCTTCGGGTCCATGGAGAAGCGCACGTCCACGCCGAAAGGCTTCAGGGTGTTTGTGATGGCTTCTATCTGTTCCTGCAAGGCTTCGACGGTCTGGGCCTGGGTTTCCGTGAGGACGGCGGTGAGGTCGGGGACATCGGCCTTTAGGTGCGGGTCGTTCACGGAGAGGAGGCTGCGCTTGTCCAGCAGTTCGGCGGCGGAGATGCTGTTTCCCTTCATGGCCACGACGGCTTTGGCGGCGGTCACGATGTCCGGGAAGTAGATCATGGCGCTGGCCTTGTAGGGAGTGACGGGAAGGGTTTTCATGGTCACTTCCGAGAGGAAGGCCAGCGTGCCTTCGGAGCCCACCATCAGGTGAGCGAGGATATCAAAGGGATCTTCGTAGGCGATGAGGGGCCGCAGATTGAGGCCGGTGACGTTCTTGATGCTGTATTTCCGGGCAATGCGCTCTGCGAGTTTTTCATCGGCCCGCACTTCTTCCCGGAGGCGTTTTATGCCCTCCAGAATTTCCGGATGCGTCTTTGCGAAGGCGTTGCGGGACTGCGGCGACGCGGTGTCCAGCGGGGTGCCGTCGGAGAGGATGATTTTGACGCTTTCGAGGAGTTTGTCGGAGTTGGCGTGCGTGCCGCAGCTCATGCCGGAGGCGTTGTTGCTCACGATGCCGCCCACCATGCAGCTGCCGATGGAGGCGGGGTCCGGGCCGAAGTATCGGCCGAAGGGAGCGAGGTGCTGGTTCACGCGTGCGCCCACGATGCCGGGCTGGAGGGTGACGGTCTTATCGGCCTCGTTGTAGCTCCATTTTTCCCAATGCTTGCCGGCGACGAGGAGGATGCTGTCCGTGACGGCCTGCCCGGAAAGGGAGGTTCCGGCGGCACGGAAAGTGACGGGGAGGCCCTCATGGGAGGCGAGTTCCAGTACTTTGGATACTTCCTCTTCGGAAGCGGCTCTTACGACCACTTTGGGGGTCAGGGAATATTCGCTGGCATCGGTTCCCCAGGCCAGGGTGCGGAGTTCGTCGGTATAGATTCTGTCTGCGGGAAGGCAGCGTTTGACGGCGTTCAGGAAAGATTTCATTGGTTATAGAAAAAAGCATGTAAATATCGCTATAATTTGGCTATTTCACAAGAAATTGCCAATTTTGCGGCTGATTTTATGTGGTGGTTATTCGCATTTCTATCGGCAGCCCTTCTGGGGTGCTACGACTCTTCCAAGAAGGTTTCCCTGGCAGACAACGCCGTCATTCCCGTCCTGTTCCTGAATACGCTGTTCTGCGCGGTCCTGTTCTCTCCGTTTCTGCTGCGGAGCGGCTTCGGCGGGTGGGATATACAAGTATATCTGGTTTTCAAGAGCGCGCTCGTTCTCAGCTCCTGGATGGCGGGATACTTTGCCATGAAGCATTTGCCGCTCACCATCGTGGGGCCCGTCAATGCAACTCGGCCGGTGCTGGTACTCATCGGCGCCCTGTTTATATATGGTGAAAGACTGAACCTGCTGCAGGGCATGGGTGTGGGGCTGGCCATCCTGGCCTACTTCCTCATGCGCCGGACAGGCCGGGCCGAGGGCATCGACTTCCGGCACAACCGCTGGATTGCCTTTTTGATTCTGGCCGTGTTGCTGGGGGCCGCCAGCGGGCTCTATGACAAGTACCTCATGTCCCCCGCCTATTTAGGCCTGGACCGCGAGCAGGTGTTGGGCTGGTACAGCTTCTACCAGGCCGTGATGATGGCCGTGGTGCTTGTTGTCGCATGGCTCCCCCGCCGCGCTTCGAGTACACCGTTCCAGTGGCGCTGGAGCATTCCCCTGATCAGCGTTTTCCTCTGCGCCGCCGACTACGCCTACATGCAGGCCCTCTCCCAGCCCGACGCCCTCATCAGCGTAGTATCCATGATCCGCCGCGGCAGCGTGCTGGTCTCCTTTGCCATCGGCGCCTTCCTCCTCAAAGAGAAGAACCTGAAATCCAAAGCATTGGATCTCTCCCTCATGCTCCTGAGCATGCTATTCCTCTATTTGGGCTCAAAATAGGACCATTTTTTCTTTAAAAATTTTTGGAAAGTCAGAAATAATCTCTATCTTTGCAATCCCAAAACACCACGGTGCTGTAGCTCAGATGGTAGAGCAATGGACTGAAAATCCATGTGTCGGCAGTTCGATTCTTCCCAGCACCACCAAAAATGCCCCTACAGATACCTGTGGGGGCATTTCTTTTCCAAAATGTGCCTACATCGTGCCTACATTTTGTGAAAACCAACAAAAAAGCCC
>JAEEGF012117628.1_pt1 | contig 30953 bp, 24 predicted proteins | sample 9134171 | NCBI WGS metagenome assembly JAEEGF01 (sample SAMN16246542, study PRJNA631951) | gut metagenome | biome: gut microbiome; feature: rumen; material: AP-attached | host: Bos | place: Iran: Karaj | collected 2018-10 | reverse complement strand
GAGGACAGAACAAGGCTCATCGAGGCCAGATGGCAGTCCGATTCCAGCAATTCTTCCAGCAAGTATGCGGCTACTATCAAGATATTTGCCAACAACAGACACGGTCTTCTGGCTGATGTATCAAGGGCTCTTACCGAGAAGGACATCGATATCATTTCCATGAACACCAGGACCAGCAAACAGGGTCTTGCCACCATGGAGACCTCCTTCCAGGTTACCTCCAGGGATCAGCTCCGTGAGATCGTTGATAAGATAAGACAGATTGACAGCGTTATTGATATCGAAAGGACTACAGGCTGATGTCAGATAAAAAGGTTCAGGTAGGAATGTTCACTATCGGAATGATAGGTACCAACTGCTACTTTGTCTTTGATGAGAACCGGGTAGACGAAGAGGGCTTTATGCACTGCGTCTTCTTTGACCCGGCAGACAGGGGAGCCAGGATACATGATGAGCTTTTGAAAAAGAAGATCAAGGTGGATCTCATTCTTTTAACCCATGGACATTTCGACCATATCGGAGGCGTAGATGAGCTGAAAAAGCTCTCCGGCGCCAAGGTGGGATGCTATATAAAAGAAGAAGCAATCTGCAAAGATCCCTACCTGAATCTGTCCAATGATTTTGGAACGCATCTTACTGTCAAACCGGATATTTTTTACAGCGACGGGGAGGAAATCTCTGCCGCAGGCCTTACAATGAAGGTCATCGCAACCCCCGGGCATACCTCCGGAGGGTGCTGCTACTATTTTGAAAATGATGGAATACTCATAAGTGGAGACACTCTCTTTGAAGAGTCTGTGGGACGTACGGATTTTCCCACAAGCTCAACATCTGAGCTGATACGCTCCATCAAGGAGAGACTCTTTGTCCTTCCGGACGATACAAGAGTTTATCCGGGGCATAGCGGCGTCACTACAATAGGACATGAGAAACAGTACAATCCATTTGTTATCTGAAAATGCAGATCATATATATTAAAGAAGACAAATTTCAATACGACATACATTCTCTCTACAAGGCATTTTATCCCGATCAGGACGTAAGGGTGATAATAGGAAAGCCCGGAACAGCTCCGGACAAGGAGAGAGATATCACGGATAAGGACGAGATATCGTATGTGGATGTTGATAGAGATAAAAACGAACTGAAAAAGAGCATATACCTTCAGTTGTCAGACAAGACCGGAAAAAACCTTCCCTGGGGAGACCTCACGGGCATCAGGCCCACCAGAATCGCCATGAATCTAATTGATGAGGGCAAAAGTGATGAGGAAATTGCCGGCTACATGCAGCAGACATATCTTGTCAGTGACGAGAAGACTGCGCTGTCAATTGAGATCGCCAGAAGAGAAAAAGAAATATTAAGGGACATCGATTACATAAGTGGCTACAGTCTCTACATAGGAATACCATTCTGTCCCACCACATGTCTTTACTGTTCATTCACTTCATACCCCATAGGAGCTTACAGGGACATTGTGGATGATTATATCACCTGTCTTGAGAAAGAGATTGACTACCTTGCAGAGGATTTTAAGGGCAGGACACTTGATACGGTTTATATCGGAGGCGGCACTCCGACAACCCTGGAGCCGGCTCAGATAGAGCGACTGATAGGATACCTTCGGGATAAGCTTGACCTTACCGGGATCAAAGAATTTACAGTAGAGTCCGGCAGACCCGATTCCATAACTGCAGATAAACTCAGGGCCATGAAGAGAATGGGCGTAGACAGGATATCCGTCAACCCCCAGACCATGAATGACGCAACCCTGAGGCTCATAGGAAGACAGCACACGACAGCCCAGCTGATAAGTGCTTATAACATGGCCAGAGAAGAAGGCTTTGATAATATCAATATGGATATTATCCTGGGCCTTCCCGGAGAAAGCGCTAAAGATGTAAGAAATACCATAGAGTGGATAAAAGAAATGAGACCGGACGATCTGACAGTCCATTCTCTTGCAATAAAGAGAGGCTCAAGACTCTTCGAAGTAATAAGGGAGAAAGAACAGAAAAAGGAACTTGGAATCTCTTTTAATGAGACCATGGAAAATACGGAAGAGATGATGGAGATTGCCCGCACAGGCGCACGAAGCATGGGGCTTCATCCGTATTATCTCTACAGACAAAAGAACATCAGCGGCAATTTTGAGAATACCGGTTACGCAAAAGAGGGAAAGGCCGGTATATACAACATCCTCATCAACGAGGAGGTTCAGTCCATAGTTGCCCTGGGAGCGGGAAGTGTATCTAAAAGAGTATACAACGAAGGCGGCAGGATAGAGCGCTGCGACAATGTCAAAGACATCAGACTGTATATGGACAACATATACGAGATGATCGAGAGAAAGAGGAGGCTGTTCTCTGACTGACGAAAAGGGGGCGCGTTGGAAACCGGGGGTTTAAAAAACAATATCAGTATAGCATTTCTTTTGGCAGCCTGTTTTTGCTGCTCTTCTTGTGGTGCAAGCTCCGATGTACCTGTCGTAGAGGTCTGTGAAAAAGAAAATGAGCAGGAGCCTGCAGTGCTTTCTGCGGCAATTGAAGCACCGGTAATCTCAGCGACAGCAGATGATGACGAGGACGATATGGAACAGGACATTTCTCTTAACATAATGCCCTTTGGAGTTGGAGTTTTCTCTTGGGACCACCTTCCACTTGTGTCAGATATCAGATGCATGCAGGACAACGGGATAACTGAACTGTATCAGTATTTAAGGCCTGAATACACAGATGAAGAAATAACTAAATTTTTGGAAGAAATGGCCGAAATAAATATAGATGTCTATGTTCTCGATGGCGAACCAGAGTGGGCCTGCGCCGATAATTACCAAGGAATGCAGAATGTGCTTCAAAGGGTGAAGCACCTCAATGAGATTGCAAGGCCTGGGACAAAGATAAAGGGCATTGTATTTGACGTTGAGCCCTATGTCCTTGATACATGGCACAACATCCCCAAGCAGCTTCTTGATGAATATGCATCTAATGTCATCAGAGTCAGGGAAGAGAGCATGGACGGCGGACTGGATATTCTTGTATATGTATGTATTCCCTATTCCTACGACAATATGGGACATGACAGGCAGCTTCGAACTCTTATAAAAGAGTCCGACGGCGTCATGGTGATGAACTACAACAAGGGCAATGAGATAGATAACATAAAGAGAGAGGCAGCCCTTGCCAGATGGTACAAAAAGCGCATGGTAAATATCTATGAGCTTCAGCCGGGACTTCTTTCTCAGACCAATAATTCAATAACCTATTACAACGATGGGATAGAAGCGGTAAAAGAGAATTATTCGAAGCTGCTAAATGCATATCCGTCCCATGATATCGCCCTGGCATATCATACACTGGATCATCTCAAGATCCTGAGCTATGAAAGACAAAACTAACGTTTAGCGGAGGTCTGTTGTGCAGAGAATGAAGAACTTTTTTGAGAGATTTATTCTTACAGCAGTGATTCTTGTAGTAGTTCTTATTGAAGGCTGCGGCAGTGTGCAGTCTAATACTGATGTGTATGAGAGAGAACTGTCGCTCCATGACGATGAGAACGGAGCCGGACAGATTATTTTAAATAATGAGAATGAAAGTGAGGAGTCTTCAGAAGTGAAGACTCTTTATTATGATGAAGAAAAGGGGGTAGGCTACTGCTTCAAGGCCGGGGACGAGTACCTGTATGCCTATGACGGAGAGAATTTCAATCCTGTTTATCTGAACGGAGTCAACATCGGTACGGGATATCCCGGTCATTACCCCGGTGAACTGATCATCAGTGAAGATACATATTACAGCTGGTTCGATAAGATAGCTGCCATGAACTGCAACTGCATCAGGGTTTATACCATGATGAAGCCGGATTTTTACAATGCGCTGTACCGGTACAATGAGGAGAACGAGGAAAAGCTTTACCTTCTTATGGGGCTTTGGTACAACGAGGAGGAACTGGCGGAGACCGGTGATGCCTTCAGCACTTTGAACGATACAACCAGTGAGGCTCAAAAAGTAATTGATGCTATCCACGGAAACGCTGTCATAGATAATAGACCCGGCGCAGCGTCCGGAAAATACGAATCTGATGTATCACAGTATGTTCTTGGCTGGATCATAGGTATCGAAATGGATTCTGCCATCGTAGAAAGCACTAATCAGTTACATCCCGACGAAACCGGTTACGACGGCAAGTACATGAAAACAGCTCAAAAGAGCAGCATTACGCCCTTCGATACATTTCTGTGCGAACTCACTGATAATATCATTTCCTATGAGGCTGAAAAGTATCAGATGCTACGACCCGTCAGCTGGGTAAACTGGCCCACTACGGATCCGCTGGCGCACCCGGTGGAGCCCTATGCCGCCTGGGAGGATGCTGCAACCATAAACGTTGAGAACCTTCAGGCAAAAGACTCTTTTCCTGCGGGGACATTTGCCTCCTACCATGTCTATCCCTACTACCCTGAATTCATGATGCTGGAGGACAAATACACAACTTACAGGGATGAAAGAGGCAGGATAAATACTTATGAGGCCTACTTAAAAGAAATAAGCTCTTTTCATAAGATTCCCGTGCTCATTGCGGAATATGGACTGCCTACATCAAGGGGAGCCACAAACGTCAATGAGTATATGCACTACGACCAGGGGCATATAACTGAGGAGCAGCAGGCAGTGTATCTTGCGGATATGGCCCAGTCCATCTACGACAGTGGCTGCTGCGGCGGCATTGCTTTTGCCTGGCAGGACGAGTGGTATAAGAGGACCTGGAACACCATGGATTATTCTGATCCGGGAAGAAGAGCCTTCTGGAGTGATGTTCAGACCAGTGAGCAGAGCTACGGCGTAATGACCTTTGAGCCGGGAGAGGGAGAAACAGTTGTAAAGATCGATGGCGATTTCTCTGACTGGAACGATGCTACAGAGATCATAAGCGGCGATGAAGGGACTCTCCTTGCAAAATATGATGCCAGGTATCTTTACCTTTGCGTAAAAAAGTATGAACTTGATATCTCAAAAGAACGATTTGTTCTGCCGATAGATATAACACCAAAATCCGGCTCCATGAAATATGAGGATTTTACTTTTGATATTCCTGCGGACTTTGTAATAGATATAAACGGAAAAGAGGATACCAGGGTTCTGGTGCAGACCTACTATGACAGGTATGCATATGCTTTCGGAGCATATGATAATATGTTTGACCAGGTTAGCGGCAAGAAGAAAAAGAAGAGATTTAAGAAGAGCAAGGAGTTTGTTCCAATATACCTGTGTCTTTCCCGAAAACAGATCATTGAAGAAACAAAAGAAGTAATAGATGCCAAGAGGATTGAAACGGGAGTCCTTCAATATGGCAACGCTGATCCCGACTCGCATGAGTACAATTCGCTGTCGGATTTCTGCTCGGGTCAGAACTTTGTTGAGTTTAGGATTCCCTGGGGGCTTTTGAATTTCAGGGATCCCAGCCGACGGATGGCAGAGGATGACTTCTGGGCTGGCAGGGAGATGTCAAATCTTGAAGTCGACAGCATTAAGGCCGGCATAGCCGTGATGGGAAAAGAATCTGTTTCAGGGGAATATACCTGGGATGAATGGGAACAGATAGAGTTCTATGAAAGGCCCAAGAAGGCATATTTTGCACTGGGCGAAAAGTACAAAGAGTTAAAACTAGAGTAAATATTGGAAAAATGGTTCATTTTACCAATCATAATTTTGAAATAATGTATCAAAAACATGTAAATTTTATGATTTTTTAATAGAAAACCATAGTGACAGGGATTAAGATTTAGTTGAAGTAGTGTGCGTAAAGGTATGATGCATGGCTGAGATCAAGAAGTACAGACTCAAAACTTTCATATACATCAAACACAGTTTTGATGGAAACAGGGAACATGAGCATGCGCATACCGTTGAGATCAACTGCACGATCAGTACTGATGTCCATGATATGATCGACTACAGAACAGTAGAAGATCACATCCATAGCTGTCTTGGAAGATATGAGAACAAATATCTCAATGACATTGAGCAGCTCCGGGACAATGCAACTATCGAACATCTCGGAGAGATACTTTGTAAAGAGATCGACAAGGAGCTGACTCCTCTGGGCTACAGTATGAAGCGGTTTGAGATCGGCGAAACTCCGCTGCGCATTTATGTGATAACAGATGAGCTCAGGGATTGAGCTGAAAATTTAAATGTTGGTTTTGAAAAGAGGTTTTCGATGAGGAAAAGAATTTACAAACTGGTAGCAATCGGCATGGCTCTCAGCATGATGAGCATGACTGTTTTCGCTGCGGAGGATGCTCCCATTATAAGTGAATCAAAGCCGGAAACAGAGCAGACATCTGAAAGTGGGGGTGGCGGTGACGATGGCGGATCTAATGAAAGCACTCCCGCACCGGCTGAATCTGTGTCTGAAGGGCCCGGTGAGCAAAATAAGGGAGATTCTTCCGGTGAATCCTCAGTATCAACTGAATCAGGATCAAGTTCATCTACCGAGACACCGTCAGGATCATCTGAGCAGGGATCGGGCTCATCAGAGTCAGGCTCGCCCGCGCAGTCCGAGACACCTTCAGGATCATCTGAGCAGGGATCAGGCTCATCAGAGACAGGTACACCTGCGCAGCCAGAGACACCGTCAGGATCATCTGAGCAGGGATCTGGTTCATCCGAGTCAGGCTCGCCCGCGCAGTCTGAAACACCTTCAGGATCATCGGAAGCCGGATCAGGCTCATCTGAATCGGTGACACCTGCGCAGCCAGAGACACCTTCAGGATCATCTGAGCAGGGATCAGGCTCATCCGAGTCAGAGACACCTGCGCAGTCTGAAACACCTGCGCAGTCTGAAACACCTGTGCAGTCTGAAACTCCTTCAGGATTATCGGAGGCAGGATCAGGATCTTCTACAGAGACACCTGCAGCCTCATCCGAGTCCGGATCAGGAGCTTCTTCAGAGACTGCTGGCACAGATACAAATAAGGGAACACAGTCAGAGACTGCAACTCCTTCATCAGAAGCCGCAACAGGATCATCAAAAGAATCAGATACAGATAAGGCTGCTGCCGGTTCATCTGCAGAAACCGGAACAGGATCAAAGGAACAGACTGATCCTACGAATAAAGCTGCAGAAACAAAAGAAGATGATGCTTCAACCAAGGCATCTTCAGAGGAAACAAAGACTGAAGATAATGCAGGTACAGGAGCTACGCAGCAGGATGGCAAAGATAAACCTGCCGCAGCAACTGAAGGCTCTACCACCAAGGCTGAAGAGCCTGTAGAGAGACGCTCAGCAGAAAAAGACGAGACCACACCTGAAAAGACCCAGGATGAAGTAAACTGGTCCAACGGCGCAGTGCAGGATGTCATGGGCATCAAGTCACAGACTGACGGTGATTCGGTAACAATATCCTATAAGGTTAAACATGACGCAGACTGGACACGCCCTGCCAAGGATAATCCGATCACGATAACACTGGCTGATGGTACTACCAGGACAATTCTTGTTGACTGGGAATACAATGTACATGATATGAATGGCTACGGTATTATCGGAACCGTGAACAGATCCTCTGAGCAGAAAGACACTGAGACACTGGAGATCAACATTCCCGCTGAATGGTTTGGTACCGATGAGTTTACAGTAAGCGGTGGCGGTTATACAGCGTCAAATAATGCCGGAACCGTTGCGGATAATGACAATGTCGGTGAGGAAGCCGTATACACAGGCATCAATATTGACGGCGACTTCTCGGATTGGAATGCAGTAACAAAGACAGAAATGACTGAGCCTACAGATTACAATGGACAGGTTCAGAACGTTGCATGGCGCGTGGAAGAAGACTACGTGTACATCTATATGGACAGCCCTGTTGGCGGAGATGGCACAAATCCTGAGTCTGCCACATGGTCGGGAACTCATGGCAACGGCAAGTTTGCCATCACTACAGACCTTGGCAGAACACTTCAGCTTCAGGTAACAAAGGACGGCGCTGTTTCCGGAATGGACGACGTTCAGGTGGTACATAGCGGAAGCCAGTGGGAGATAGCAGTACCTGTAAGTTCACTTCCTAAGAATAACGGTGGAATAAACTTCGGATATTATCTGCAGGATCCCGTACTGTCAGGAACTATACCCGGAAAAGAAGTCACAGCACAGCATGTTGATATAACATATGATGGCAATTATGGCGACTGGGATGATGTAAAGCATACCGAGATCGAGTATACAACAGCCGGAACTCAGGAAAATGTTCCCGACGGTGAGGCTGCAGGCTACGGCGACGGAGAAACTTATTTCGGACACTGCGAGACAGTTCTTCCTGCACATCTTTCAGGCCAGGGACACGGATTTACAACCGGTGTTACGGTAGCAGCAAACTTTAATCCTGATCCCAACCAGCCATGGCTGGCTCCTGAAAGCAGTATTCAGATGAGACTGGCAACAGTTGATTCAAACGGAAACATCAACTGGAATCCCCAGAAGGAAGGCATGGAGAACGGAACCTACGAGTACTATATCTTCGATATAAGCTGCTGGGGGTCATCAAAGAATATCAACGAACTGTATGACGCGGATGTAATGTATGGTAAGGCTTACGTTACACTCACAGATACAAAACAGGACATGGAGTGGTATATGGATATGAACAAGTATGCCAACAAGCTCGGAATGTCCCCTAATGACATCAAGACAGTATCAACCCAGTACATAAATATCGGTGATGAATGGGTTACAACAGCAGGTACATCAACAGGCCCTGTTGGAAGCATAGCACTTATAGCAGCATCTGCTTCAGCTCCTTTCCTTAAAAAGAGCAAATTTGTTCTTGATCTGATGTCAAAACTGAAGATTGGTTAATAAGATCATCAAAAGATCGTTCCTCAAAGCGCGGGGAACGGTCTTTTTTTGATGTAAAGAATTATTTTATAAAGGTTTAATGAAATCTAAACTTAATACTGAAGAAATAAAGACGATACATAGTATATAATAGTGTAGTAGGGGATACTATGCTCTTTGGAGGTGAAAATGAACTTCATACAACGTATTTCTACTATGCTCTCAACAATAAATCCATCGTCCACAGCGCTTGTTCTGCTGTTTGTTGTACTGGTAGCGGTGTGGATACTTAATCTGCGGATACTGTACAGAATAAAAAACCAGGCTGCTTTCATAACGGTAGGCATGGTTGGTCTTTTCGTGCTGATGATGGTCTTTATAAGACCCATAGCAGTTATGCCCCTGGCCAGAGTCGTGGCGGCTGTTGCAGGATTTTTTGGAAGGATAACGGGATTTTTCAACGCCTTTTTCAAATACGGAATTCTGTTTGTGGAGACGCCATCAGGCTCCATAACCCTTCAGATCGACTTTGAGTGTTCGGGTGTTATTGAGATCATGGTCTATCTTTCAATCCTTGCGTTTTACAGGGTTTACACAGTTACTGAGAGGGCGATCCTGTGTGCGGTTGGCTTTGTATATATTATTCTCGCCAATGCGCTGCGGATAATATTAATTGCCACGATGATACATTTCGGCGGTGAACAGATGTACTACATAGCTCACACATATCTCGGACGTATCTTTTTCTACGCAGCGACCATCGTTCTTTACTTCTACGTATTCACCAAGTCTCAGGTTGTACGTATGAAGGTAGGGAGTTTTTCATACGATAAGGACAAGAGTGCTGCAGGCGGTGAAAAAACAGACGATCCTGACAAAAAATGAGACCATAAAGAGGGCTTCTAATGAATCTTCGCGGATTCTTCAATTCATTTGTATTTTGGGGCGCATGGGTGATAATTCCGTTCATCATGGAAATAATACCCTCTGTTATGAGCGCCATAATACTTATAAAAAAGAGAATAAGAAACTATCATCCGCCAAGACCGGCTGCTTATCCGGAGATATCTCTGATCATTCCTGTCTACAATTCTGTGGATTCACTTCACGACTGCATAAAGTCTATCCATGAGTCCACATATGATGACTCCAAGATCAGGGTTTATCTGGTAAACAACAGGACCAAGGATGATTCTTTTCATGTCTACACCGAGGCGCAGAAGGAATTTCCTACCATCAGAATGCAGTGGCTCAACGCGCGCCAGGGTAAGTCCAGGGCACTGAATCTTGCCCTATACAACAGCACTGGAAAGTATATCATCAATATCGATTCCGACGGAATGCTTGAGCCCCATGCTCTGCAGAACATGGTGGATCAGTTTGAGTCTGATTTTTCCATCGGCTGCATGACGGGAGCGATACTTACAATACCTGAGCAGATAGAGGAGTACAAGCATTTCTTTTCAAGGCTCCTTCGCCAGATAGAGTTTGTGGAGTATGCACAGGCATTTCTTGCAGGCAGAAGCTATGCCTCTGAGAGAAATGAGATATACACCCTCTCGGGAGCTTTCTCCGCATTTAGAAAATCAACCGTTTTGAAATCCAGAATGTACAACACAAATACCATAGCAGAGGATACCCAGATCACTTTCCAGATGAGATATCTGATGGGACAGAAGGTTAAGCTCTGTGACAATGCCATCTATTACGTGGGACCCATCGAGGGAATGAATAAGCTCTATACCCAGAGGCAGAGATGGCAGAGAGGATCCCTGGAGGTTGCAAATCTGTTTAACAGCAAATCCTTCAGGCCCTCAAGAATATTAAAGGATGTCAACGTCAGGACCCTGATATACGACCACACATTTGCGTTCCCGAGGGTTATCTGGTGTGTCGCGCTGCTATGTCTTTTCCTGATGAATTTCTCCACCAAGATGATCGCTTATTCAACAGCACTCATCATGGTGATTTACGTAGTTATCTCATATCTCTATTTCCTGGGGATCAGCATTTTCATGAAGGAATTTCCGGAGATACGAAAGTATTATGTCTCCCTGTGGTGGGCAATCCCGCTGCTGCCGTTATTTAATGTGCTGACCTTCTTCATACGTCTAACAGGTATATTCAACAGCATGAACACCACCAGTGCCTGGAAGACCAAGACCTTCACAGAAGAGGTGGAAGAATACAAGAGAGAATTTATGGCTGAGATCAAAAAGATAACTGATGTTACCGACAGACTGTACAATATATTTAATGAGTCATGAAAAAAGACAGAAAAGTTAAGGGGTTAAAAAAGAATAAGAAAAATGATCACCTGATAAGCCTTCCGCTGATGCTGGTCATCATGACGATCGTTGTTGCTGTTTTCGTAGCACTCACTTATTTTGAGATGAACAGATACGAGGACGGTATCATTGACGTGTGCGCAACCCAGCAGGACAGCTATGTTCAGCTGGTTATCGATCAGATCAACCTGAAGGAAAACAGGACAGACCAGGAGATCATCGAGAACATCTTAAGTACTCTTGATTCATCCAACAACAGATACTGGACTTTTTCCAAGGAACAGACCATGCTGTACGTCAAGGATGCTCTTGAGACCAACAGATACCAGTCGCTGACTGCCAGATCATACTATACTTCTGACTCTGCCAATGACTTCATTGACAGTCTCTATGTCAATAAGGTTACACATCAGAGGATTGAGCTGGACAACAAAGACTATATTGCTTCAGGAGCACTGTTCAACTACGGCGGCGACGAGTACAGGATATGTCTTTTGACTAATACCACAGTACTTTTGGACAACAATAAATTCCTGGGTTCCAAGATGGAGCTCATCATTATATTCATAATTTCCTATTCCATCATATTTATCCTTCCTCTGGGAATGGTGATCCTCAACAATACAGTCATGAAAAAGCTTAACAGGACCAATGACGATCTGGCTCTGGTCAACAGGACGGTTGAGCAGCTTAACGAGAGGCTGACAACATCTGAGATTTACGATAACAGGCTCAATTTATTCCAGCTGTCAGCAGTGCTTATGTTCCTGGATAAATACAGAGAAGAAAGAAGGGCATTTCCTATTACTTTTATGGCGTTCAAATACAGTGAGAAAGAGACGGTCTCAAAGTTTTTTGGCAACAACTGTCTTCTTTTGGGGAAAAGAGATATCAAGTTCTATGACGGAAGACTCCATCTTGGACTTATCATGAGCATTAAATGTACCACTCAGAATGCCAAAGACATCAAGAACAGGATAAGAGCAGACGCGACATTTCTTGGAATGGAGACGGCAGTGAATCAGGCAAGCCTGGACAGGGCCTTTAAAAAGATGCTGGCCGACATGGGATATCCGCCTCTGGATGGGTACTCCGGCGGCAACAAGGAGTCCAGACCCGACTCCAGAACAGAGTCAAGATACAGATCAAAGAGTTAAACTTAAGGAAAAGATTTCATGCGCAATGATGCCCTAAGAGAATACAAATTCAAACTTTATCTGAATGCCAACCACTTCGTTATCTTCAACGGGAAGAAGGGTGACAGCCACCCTCACACCTGGGAATTTGGTATTGAGGTTCTTGTGGACAAGGATAAATTCATCAAGTTCCTTGACTTTGAAAAGGCCATCGATGATTATCTCGAGCCATATCAGGACAAGCTCATAAATGACATTAAGCCTTTTGATACCATAATCCCCACGCTGGAGAACATGCTGGATTACTTTGCGCCCAAGTTCTATGAGGAGGTAAAACAGATCGGCGGCCTTCTTGTGAAGATAGAGGCCAGTGAGTCGCCTTCAAGAACCTATGTGTACTCCTTCAGAGGAAGAGATGAATATCTGAACGATATCAAGGAACATACGAGAAACGCGCTTGAAAACATAGTAAATGCAATTGTAGAAGAGAGCTTAAATGAAGAATAGAGATAAGGGATTCGACTACGGATCTCTGGCTATTATAATTGCATTATTGTCATGTGTCCTTATAACGCCGATTTTATACCGGACGATTTTAACCAATGGCGTATATCCTACCGGTTCTGATACAATGTATCACATATTCAGAGGTGATATGCTGTACAGGGCTATTACAAACCGTGAAGGCTACCCGCTGTTTTCAAAGTACTGGTACAACGGCATAGAACCCATGAGATACTGGCCGCCGCTTTCGCCTGTTCTGTATGCGATCTGCCAGATTGCTGCAGGCGGTAAGGTGTTTAAGGCGTTTATTTATTATGTCTGCGTGATCTTTGTTGCAGGCGTCTTCAGCTGGCTCTACATCGGCTTTAAGAGAAACAGACCCATTCTTGGGGTAATTCTGGGGATTCTCTGGTTTTTTCTTCCCAATAATATTTATGCCACCTTTGGCGAGGGCAATCTTCCAAGATCACTGTCCATGGTATTTCTGCCGATAGCCCTCTATTCCGTATACAGCTATCTTGACACAGGAGAGGCGAAGGATCTCTGCCGCCTTATTATCAACTATGTCCTGATAATCTTATGCCATCTGGGATATGCAGGAATGATAGCACTTGCTATTCTTGGATATCTTATAGTTCAGAGGCTCTATGTAAAAAACCGAAGAAGAATGCTTAAGGTTATGACTGCTATCATAATCGCGTTCCTGATAACCGGTCTGTATATGATACCTTCACTTCACGGGGGCATTTCCACCAACAATGCCGATACGGTAAAGACATTCTTCCAGAGTATTTTTATAACACTTGATCCTTTTTACAGGATCACTCATACACAGGTGACGTTTTACTTTGGCCTGTCTGCTTTTATCATTGCGGTATTCGGAACACTGGTAAGCAATAAAAAGGCTTCGCCCGGATTCCTCAACGCAATAATCATTGTTTTGCTTACTACCACAACTGCCTATTCAATAATCAAGATCATGCCCGGATCCAATATGATGTGGATGCTGAGATTTCTTTCCATTGCTCTGTGCATGGTGCTTCTAAGCCTGATGTATTGGGTGAAATTAAGGAAATGGATCCTTGTTGTTTTTCTTGTGCTTATCACAGCTGACAGCATACCCTCACTTACCTGGATCTATGGTGACCAAAGCGGAGTGACACCCGAATCGCGACTGCAGAAGTTGTCAGAGGAGACCTATGTTGCAAAAGCACAGGAGCTGTGTACCCAGAGGATAGCCATGTTTGACTTATCAAGCCTTGGCGCGCAGGGGGCATACATGATAAGCAACTACAAAAATCCCAGGATGGCAGTGTTCGGCGCCGGCTGGGAGGCTGCAACAACTTCTGACAATATAACAAGGCTCAACAGGGCAATGAATGATGAGTATTTTGATTACATGTTTGACCGCTGCATCGATATGGGAGCAGATACCGTCATAATTCAAAAGGCTCAGGCGGTTTATGGCGAGAGAACACTCATCAGGCTTGATGCGGCTGCGGAGAGGAACCACTACAATATTCTATATGAGAATGATGATTATATGCTCTACAGGCTTCCGGTGGACACCACTTACGGGACAAGGAACACCTATGAGGCCATCGGAATAGGATACAGTGCTTTCACCTTGTCTTTTTCCTTCCCCAATATCCGTGAAACCATAGATGAGTATATTGACCACTACAGCTATGAGGAGCTTTGCAGATATAAGACTGTATATCTCAGCGGCTTTTATTATGAGGATAAGAGAAAGGCAGAGGAGCTCATAACAAGACTTTCGGAGAATGGCGTCAGGGTTGTCATCCTTGCTGACGGCATGCCGGAAGACCGCGAGACCAGGACCAGGACTTTCCTGGGTGTTACCTGTAATGTTATTCAGTTCGAAAACGGCTATCCGATACTGTATACAAAAGATTACGGCGATATGGACTGCGATCTTTTCCCGAGGGGCTATTCGAAGTGGGTCACATGTTATCTTAACGGACTTAAGGATGTAAAGGGAACGATTTCCGATAACAACGTAATACTGTCTTTCTATGGAACGGGTATTAATGAGAATGTCTGCTATGTCGGACTTAATATTCCTTTCTATTACTATCTGACCCAGGATATGAATGCCGAGAAGATCATGCAGTGGGTTATGGGAATTGAACCGGGACAGCTTCCGAAGAAGGAGCTCTATCCCATAGATATTACATACCGCCCGGATGGAATATCGATTCACAGCGATTATGACATGGTTAAGACCGGAATTGCCTATCATGATAATTTCAGCTCTGACAAGAGCTTTTATGATGATAACCACATCCTGGTCGTCCAAAAGGGCGATACTGAGATCAAATTTGTTTATCCCTATTTCAGGCAGGGTATTCTTGTCACCATATTCGGTATCCTTTCCATGATCTCTTTCCTTATGTATATTGAAAGGGCTCATAAGAGGGATGAAGCTCTGCGTGCTGCCGGAGTTTACGGAAAGAAGAGATCAGCGCTTATCACTCACCTGATGGAGTCCAGGACGGAGAAGTTTTCGGAGAAGGATTCAGTGAAGAATTCGGATGAGGGCGCTGAGGACTTTGCAGCCGGTGGAGATGAAAGTGATAATAATATAGAAAGAACTGATAAAGAAATATCTGACGTAATTGCAAAGGCAGATGATGAAGCAAATGTTGCTACGAACGCAGAAGAAAACACAGAAGAAAAAGCGGAAGCAGATGCGGAAACAAATGCTGATGATGATTATGCAGTGACTGATGAAGACGAAGGCTATGGAGAAGCTGACAGCTATACGCAGCAGGATGTATCTGAACAAGTTGAGCCGGAGACGGAAAACAAGACGCATACTGATGTGAAGGCGAATGCTGCAAACGCAATAGCTGAGATCGAAGCAGAAGCGGAGAAAGCAAGAAGAATCAGTGATTTTTACAAATTGGATCTTCCGTTTATAAAAGGGGATGATTTTGATGTCTGATAAATGAGATACGGATAATTAGTATAGGGAAACTGATTAAAAAAAGTGAGTGCCCCGATTTTACCAAAAAACACAAAAGTTATATTGCTACAATTTGTGCAATATGCTATTATGTTAAAAAAGTATTTATTCACTAAGGAGGTTTCTTATGTTATTCCAACTCTATGGAAATGCTGCTTCCATGCAGCTTGTCGGCTGGGTTCTTGTGTTTGTGGGACTTATCCTCATGAACGAGATCGGCCGTAGGACAAAGGCCGGCGGAATGCTGGTATTTGTTATCATTCCTACAATCCTGACAATCTATTTCATTCTTGCACATGTGGGACTGTTCGGCGGCAAGGCCAACCCTACAGTTGCTTACATGGACGGATGGTTCCATTACTTCAAGCTTTATGCTGCTGACATTGGCTGTGTCGGCTTCATGATGATCAAGTACAAGTGGGGCATCGGCAAGGAAAAATGGTTCAAGTGGTTTCCCTGGTTCATCGTTGCAGCCAACATCATGATCGCCAATGTATCCGATATGGAGTCAGCTCTTGCAGCAGCAAAGATCACCGGCGACTTTTCAGGCGCATGGTGGGCATCAAACGAGGGCGTGTTCATCTATGGCGGATGGTGGAATGTTGTTAACGCCATCGCAGGTATGATCAACATCTTCTGCATGACAGGATGTATCCACCTGTATTCATCCAGGGACAAGAACCATGCAGATATGCTCTGGCCTGATATGACAGTATGGTTCATCCTTGCTTATGATGTATGGAACTTCGAGTACACATACCTGAACCTTCCTACACACTCATGGTACTGCGGCGTAGCACTTCTTCTTGCTCCTACATTTGCAAACGCTTTCTGGAACAAGGGAGCATGGATCCAGAACCGCGCAAATACTCTGGCAATCTGGTGCATGTGGGCACAGGTAGTTCCTACATTCCAGCTCATCGGAAGATTCCAGGCTGCACTTCCTTCAGTATACGGCGGAGCAACAGCAAATGGCGTAAATACAGCTATGCTCTATGAAAAGGCCATTGAACTCTACAACCAGGGTGCAGGCAAGACTGCAGCAGCTGGAGAGGCCATCGCATCACTTGGCATCACTGCAAATCCTACTGCTCAGGGTGTTGTGGCTATCCTTTCTATCGCGATCAACGTGATCTGCATAACAGAGATCATCAAGAGATCCGTCAAGCTGGGCAAGAACCCTTATGCAAATGAGGTATTCATTGGAACTAAGGACTTCGATCTTGCTATGGAGCGTGCTGAGGTATAAAAGTGGATAAAATAAGAGTAATAGAAGTTAAGAGAAGCATTTTTGAGAGCAACGACAAGGACGCTGACAGGCTCAGGGCAGAACTTAAGGAGTCGAAGACATTTCTTTTAAATCTCATGTCCTCCCCGGGCTCAGGCAAAACAACGACTCTCAAGAGGACAATTGAACAGTTAAAGGACAAGTACAGGATCGGCGTAATGGAAGCTGACATCGATTCGGATGTCGATGCCAAGGCAATTGCTGAGACAGGAGTTAAGTCTATTCAGCTCCACACCGGCGGGATGTGCCACCTGGATGCAGACATGACCAGGCAGGGAATAAAAGAGCTTGGTGTCGAGGATGTGGATTTTGCCATCCTTGAGAATGTTGGCAATCTTGTGTGTCCTGCCGAGTTTGATACCGGCAGTACCAAAAACGCAATGATACTTTCAGTACCTGAGGGACACGACAAGCCCCTCAAGTACCCGCTAATGTTTTCCATCTGCGATGTGGTCCTTATCAACAAGATGGATGTGGCTCCATATTTCGACTTTGACCTGGAGAAATGTAAGGAATACATCCATATGCGAAATCCCAAGGCCATTATCATTCCCATCTGTGCCAAGACGGGAGATGGAATAAAAGAGTGGACCGAATGGCTTTCGCAGCAGATAGAGGAAGCTATTAAATAACTGAACTACTTAGGCAGGAGAAGAGAGATGCCGTGCGATAACAAGGTAAGTATATATTTGACCTTTTATTGTCGCACGGCTTTTTTCCTGACCGGAAGGATTTATTGAAAAAGGTATATAGAAATGCACGAATTAGGAGTTGTTTTTCGCATAATAGATGATCTTACAGAGCTGGGAAAAGAGAATGAGATCGAGAAGATCCATACTGTGACCCTGCAGCTGGGCGAAGTGTCGGGAGTGGTTCCGTCTCTTTTAACAGATGCCTGGAAGTGGGCTGCTGACAGGACAGAGCTTATGAAGGGAGCGCAGCTCATAATTGAGACGCTTCCGGCGGTGACATACTGCGAGGACTGTAAGAGCGAATATGAAACTGTAACTTATGGCAAGATATGCCCAAATTGTGGAAGCGAACATACTTATCTCCTTCGGGGAAATGAATTCCTGATAAAAGAGATTTCGGCAACATAAACAGCTATTGATTAAATGAAAGGATAATGTAGCTATGGATATGAACACTATGGACATGAATGATCTGATGACCCCCTATTCCCTGGACCCGGGCCGCAACAGGCAGGACCCGAGAGCAGGCATCATTCCGGATACTGTGGATATGAATGCACCTCTCAGGGAAGCACTTGTGAGGTTTTCGACACATGTAACTGACAGAAAGAACATCAAACTTGGAATAGAGAAGATAACAAAAGAGAGCCCGGAGTATTGGGGGCTTTACAATCTTATCACCGATGAACAGTGTGAGATCGCGCTGAAGATGGAAAAGAGAAAGCCCAAGACCTTCGAGCAGATCTTTGCCCTCTGTCCCGGATACACAAGGCAGGAACTCCAAAAACAGCTTGATGAGATGTCTTTTAACGGCGTCATTGAGTGGAACTATGAAAATGAGTCAGGCGAGAAGCAGTATGTGCTTCCCATGTATGTTCCCGGCTCCGCGGAGTTTGGCAACATGAACCATCAGGTTCTTGAAGCTCACCCTGAAGCTGGAGCCTTCTTTGAGAGAATGAGCCGTATACCTCTCGAGGGACTTACACATATGGTGCCAATGGGTGGCGCCGGCGTCGGCATGCATGTAATTCCTGTTGAAAAGGCCATTGGCATGGAAAATGAGTCAGTAAACCTTGAGCATATTTCTCACTGGCTTGAGAAGTACGATGGCAAATATGCCGCATCTCCCTGCTCCTGCAGAAGATCCAGAAAGACCTTCGAAGAGGGCTGCGCCGATGACCCTGAAGGCTGGTGCATCGCTGTGGGAGATATGGCTGACTATGTGGTTGAGACCCAGAAGGACGGCCGCTATATCACCAGGCAGGAGGCCCTTGAGATCTTCCAGCAGGCCGAAGACAACGGATTTGTTCATCAGATCACCAATATCGACGGACAGAACAAGATATTCGCCATATGTAACTGCAATGTGAACGTCTGCTATGCACTTCGTACGTCACAGCTGTTTAACACACCAAATATGTCCAGATCTGCATATATCGCACACGTTGACAAGGATGCCTGCGTTGCCTGCGGACGCTGCGTTGAGGTCTGCCCCGCAGGTGCAGCAACACTTGGTCAGAAGCTCTGCAAAAAGAACGGCAGCGAAGTGGTATATCCCAAGATGCCTCTTCCGACTGAGAGGAAATGGTCCCGTGAGATGTGGACAGAGGACTACCGCGACATCAACCGTATCAACACTCATAAAACAGGAACAGCTCCCTGTAAAACCGCCTGCCCTGCGCACCTTCCGGTACAGGGATATATCAAGATGGCTTCTCAGGGCAGATATGATGAGGCTCTTGCGCTGATCAAAAAGTACAACCCGCTGCCTGCTGTCTGCGGACATGTATGCAACAGACGCTGCGAGGATGCATGTACAAGAGGCACCATCGATGAGGCTCTTGCAATTGATGAAGTTAAGAAGTTTATCGCAATGCGCGATCTGAAGGCTGAGACACGCTATGTTCCCAAGAAGGTCATTCCCAAGATCGGTGGAGGCTTTGATGAGAAGGTTGCCATTATCGGTGCCGGCCCTGCAGGTATTTCCTGTGCATATTATCTTGCGCTGAAGGGTTACAGGCCGACTCTTTTTGATAAGAACAAAAAGCCCGGCGGAATGGTTACCTACGGTATCCCCTCATTCGTAATGGAAAAAGACGTTGTTGAGGCTGAAGTAGATGTACTCAGGGAGCTCGGCGTTGACATCCGACTCGGAGTTGAAGTCGGAAAAGACATAACTCTTGGGCAGCTAAGAGACCAGGGATATAAGGCATTTTATATCGCCATCGGATGCCAGGGAGGACGCGGCATAAATGTTCCCGGAGATGACGCAGAGGGCGTGATCAAGGGCGTTGATATTCTTCATGATGTAATTGACGACGAGAACTATAAGCTCACAGGAGATACAGTAGTTATCGGCGGCGGAAACGTTGCAATCGATGTCAGCCGTACGGCAATCCGCTGCGGATCACCTAAGATCACCCAGGTGTCACTTGAGACCAGGGATATCATGCCTGCACTTCCTGAGGAGATAAAGATCGCAGAGTCCGAAGGAATAGAACTTAAGGGCGGCTGGGGTCCCAAGGAGATCCTTACAGAGAATGGCAGGGTCAAGGGCATCGTATTTAAGAAGTGCACTCAGGTTAAGAATGCCGAGGGCCGCTTTGATCCTCAGTACGATGAGAATGATACAATGCAGATCGCATGCTCCAACGTCATTCTCGCAGTGGGACAGGCAACGATCTGGGGAGACCTTCTCAAGGATGAGGCCGTTGAGTTCAGCGGCCCCGCACCTGTGGCAGACAAGATCACTTTCCAGACAACGGTAAAAGATATATTTGTGGGCGGAGACATGCTCTATGGTCCCAGGTTTGCCATCGATGCCATTGCCTGTGGAAAAGAGGGTGCTGAGTCGATTCACAGATTCGTACAGCCTCATTCCTCACTGACGATAGGACGTGATCCAAGCTTCTTTATCGAACTTGATAAAGACGATATCCGTATAAATGACTATGATCATGTTGGACGTCAGGTACCTGCGGATACAGGAAGCGCTGACAAAAAGCTTACATTCCGTGATACCAGACAGGTATTTACCGAGGAGCAGATAAAGAAGGAGACTTCAAGATGCCTTGGCTGCGGAGCATCAATTGTTGATCCCAATAAGTGCATCGGCTGCGGCCTTTGCACAACACGCTGCGAGTTCGATGCAATCAGGCTCACCAGGGATAACCCCGGCTGCACCACCATGAGAAAGGCCGAGGACAAGCTGAAATACATCCTTCCCAACGGCGCAAAACAGACTCTTCAGAGACCTTTTGTAAAGAAGACTCCTAAGGAAACTGCGTGGCTTAAGAAATAATATCTGTCAAATCAAATAAAACAAAAATTAAGTCAAGTGTTCATGGGGACACTTGACTTAATCTTTAAAAGTGTTTATTAATATGAAATGAGCGCTTCGCTCAATAAATTGAAGGGACTTAAGGTTAGACCGGAATCGAATGGCAACAAAAAAAGACAATAAGAGCAAAAAAAATTCATTACTGATAGTTGAGTCACCAACCAAGGTCAAGGCTATCAAGAAATTTCTGGGCGCCGGCTACGAGGTGGCTGCCAGTAACGGCCACGTTCGTGATCTTCCCAGAAGTACCATGGGAATAGACATAGAGCATGATTATGAGCCCAAATATATCACTATCCGGGGAAAGGGAGATGTGCTGGCCGAGCTTCGCAAGCAGGTCAGGAAGGCAGACAGAGTTTATCTTGCAACTGACCCGGACCGCGAAGGAGAAGCCATCAGCTGGCATCTCTGCTCGGCTCTGAAGCTGGAAGATGCAGATGCCAGGGTTCAGAGAGTGACCTTTAACGAGATCACCAAGACAGCAGTCAAGGAGGCCATGAAGCATCCCAGGGACATCGACATGAACCTCGTTGATGCCCAGCAGGCAAGGCGTGTGCTGGACAGAATGGTGGGATATGAGATTTCACCACTTCTGTGGTCCAAGATAAAAAGAGGCCTTTCCGCCGGACGTGTGCAGTCTGTGGCTCTTAGGATAATCGCTGACAGGGAAGAAGAGATCGACTCCTTTATTCCCACTGAGTACTGGACCCTTGACGTAAATCTGATGCCCGAAGGTGAAAAGAAACCGCTGGTGGCTCATTACTACGGCATCGGCAATGATAAGAAGGACATAACATCAAGAAAAGAGCTCGAGGAGATATGTGATTCACTGAAAGGCGCAAAATACGTTGTCTCAGATGTGAAGAAAGGAGAGAGGTCCAAGAAGCCTCCGCTTCCCTTCACCACGTCAACTCTTCAGCAGGAGGCCTCCAAGGCGCTGAATTTTTCAACCCAGAAGACCATGAGAGTTGCGCAGCAGCTCTATGAGGGCATCGAGCTTGGCAAAGAGGGCACTGTCGGTCTTATCACTTACCTCAGAACTGATTCAACCAGAGTATCAGAAGAGGCAGTGAAGTCTGCTTCCGAATACATAACAGCCAATTTCGGAAAAGACTATCTCTCAGAAGGAGACGGACTTAAGAAGAACAGTGGCAAGATACAGGATGCCCATGAGGCAATAAGACCCACCTATGTAGATCACACACCTGTAGTTGTCAAAGATTATCTCTCAAGAGATCAGTTCAGGCTCTATCAGCTGATCTGGAGGAGATTCATGGCCAGCAACATGGCTGCTGCCAGATATGAGACCACTTCTGTAAAGATAGATGCAGGAGAACACAGATTTACCGTGGCTGCATCCAAGACGGTATTTGACGGATTTTTGAATGTCTACACAGATGAGGATGACAAAATCGAAAAGAACGTCCTCATGAAGAATCTGGATACCAGCACCGTGCTTAAGTTTGATAGCTTTGATCCCGCGCAGCACTTCACACAGCCAGCACCTCATTACACTGAGGCATCATTGGTTCATGATCTCGAGGCGCTCGGCATCGGAAGACCAAGTACCTATGCACCGACCATATCTACGATCCTGGCAAGGCATTACATAACAAAGGACAACAAGAGCCTGTATATCACTGAGCTCGGTCAGGCAGTAAACAAGATGATGATCGAGGCTTTTCCGCAGATCGTTGATGTGAACTTCACTTCCAATATGGAAGCTCTGCTGGACGGCATTGCCGAAGGCACAGTAAAGTGGAAGACTGTTATAGAGAATTTCTACCCTGATCTTGACAAGGCAGTCAAGGAAGCGGAGAAAGAGCTTGAGAAGGTTCAGGTTCAGGATGAAGTGACAGATGAAAAGTGCGATCTCTGCGGCCGCAATCTTGTCATCAAGTACGGACCACACGGCAAGTTCCTGGCATGTCCCGGATTTCCGGAATGTAAGAACACCAAGCCCTATTTTGAGAAGATCGGTGTCAAATGTCCTAAGTGCGGCAAAGATATCGTCATAAAGAGGACCAAAAAAGGCCGTATGTTCTACGGCTGCATAGATAATCCTGAATGTGATTTCATGTCCTGGCAGAGACCTGCTGCCAAAAAGTGTCCAAAATGCGGAGGCGTGATGTATGCCAAGAACAATAAGCTTGCCTGCGGAAACCCCGAATGCGGACACGTGGAGGACAAGCCTTCGGATTAAAAAATAAACAAAAGATTTCAGAAAACTTTAGCTTTTTTTCATAATTGTAGGCGCTTTATCGTTTGAAGCGCCTATTTTTTTATGTTATGATACAAATAGTGTAGTGAGAAATTGTACGCTTTTTCGTTAATATCAAATCTACACATAACTGTCGGAAAAACAAAACAAAAAGGAGACGGCTGATGAGCAGCGTTCAGCTTCTGGACAAAACACGTAAGATCGGTAAACTTCTTCATACCAGCAACTCTGGCAAGGTAGTGTTCAATGATATCTGCAGAGTGCTGTGTGATATTCTTTCCTCAAATATGTTTGTCATAAGCAAAAAGGGCAAGGTTTTGGGAATTGGCGAGAGTGCAGATGTTGAGTCGCTCAGCGACCTTTTATCCTGCAGTGTCGGTTCGTTTATAGATCCTATGCTGAACGAGAGACTTCTGACAATTCTGTCCACCAAAGAGAATGTCAATCTTGAGACTCTTGGATTTGAAGGAACATATTCCTCCAAATTCCAGGCCATAATCACTCCGATCGAGATCGCAGGAGAGAGACTTGGAACTCTTTTCATATATAAGACAGACAAGCCCTATGATATAGATGACATCATCCTCTGTGAATATGGGACTACAGTGGTAGGTCTGGAAATGCTGCGGGCCGTAAACGAGGAGAACGCCGAGGAGAGCAGGAAGCTGGCGGTGGTCAAATCGGCAATAGGGACCCTGTCTTTCTCAGAGATGCAGGCCATCATCCATATCTTTGACGAACTGGACGGCATGGAGGGAGTGCTGGTTGCCAGCAAGATAGCCGACAGGGTTGGTATCACCAGGAGCGTTATAGTAAATGCTCTTCGCAAGTTCGAGAGTGCCGGAGTCATCGAGTCGAGATCTTCGGGAATGAAGGGCACCTACATCAAGGTCACCAACGATGTTGTATTTGGTGAGATAAAAAAGCTAAAGCAGGAAATATAATTTGCCGATGAATATTGTGAGAGCGCAGATTCAGCGACATGGATGTGATATTTGATGAAAGGATTTATCATTTGCGATAAATCCTTTTTGTTTTTCAATAATTAAAACATCATACATTTTGTATTAAATTACTATAAAAACACAATATAAAGTATATAATGCTTGTAATTTGCATAAAAAAATCATATTATTATTATGATACAGTAGCTTTGATCAGCGGCTTATCACCGTTCACAACAGTAAAGTGTCTGTGAGGAGGGGGAAAACCATGATAAACAGTAATGTCTTTGACTACATCGATGTACTTGACAAGGCAGCGGATGCGTCCTGGACCAGGAATGAGATCATTGCCAACAATATTGCCAATGTGGACACTCCGGGGTACAAGAGGCGGGATCTTAACTTTGAGGAGGAGCTGGAGAGGGCTCTTGGCAATTCCAAGTACAAGACCATGGACCAGAAGATCTCCGAGCTTAAGACCAAACACTTAGAGCCCAGGGTGGCCGATGACTATTCAGGTTTTTCTTACAGAACAGATAAAAATAATGTTGATATAGATACAGAAAACGTCATGCTGGCAGCCAATCAGGTTAAATATCAGGGACTCCTTGAGGGGATCAAGTCAGAGTTTCGGAATATTTCGGCTGTCACCAAGTCTTCATGATAAAGGGAGGTAGTGTATGAGCATATTTGATTCTTTTAATATCAACTCATCAGGTCTGACTGCCCAGAGATTTCGTATGGACATCATATCTGAGAATATTGCCAATGCCAATACCACAAGAACTGAGGATGGTACTCCCTATGTGAGAAAGGTAGTGACCTTCGCTGAGAAGGGGACCAGGACACCTTTTTCCAAGATCTTTAATGAGAAGCTTGACCATTATAACGGCAGAGGCGTTAAGGTCAGCACGGTTCAGGACGACACCTGGACTCAGATGAACGTGGTATATGATCCTTCGCATCCGGATGCAGACGCGAACGGCTATGTAACATATCCAAATGTTAATACCATCACCGAGATGACCAATCTCATTGATGCCAGCAGATCCTATGAAGCCAATGCCACGGCTTTCAACGCCAGCAAGGCAATGGCCACCAGGGGACTTGAACTTGGCACAAGCTGATAACTTTGGTGTGATCATTCTGGTTTTTATGGGAGGGTATAAATGGCATCAGTTGATATTGCACAACTAAGAAATGTTTCATCGGATGTGATCAGACGCGCCGAGAAGATGAACAGCGGGGTTTACAACGTCCTTGGGGATAAGGAAGGCAATGATGAATCCTTTAAGAGCATCTTTTCCGCTGCAATTGACAACATATCCACAACCAACGCATATCTCTCCGATGCAGAGAATGAAGAGATAAGATGGGCTCTCGGACAGACCGACAACACTCATGATCTGTCTGTGGCTCTTCAGAAGGCTCAGATGGCGCTTCAGTACACTGTGGCCATCAGGGACAGAGCCATGTCTGCATACAGAGAGCTTACGCAGATGCAGATTTAAAGGGTTTTAAGTTTTGTTTTTAGTTTTTGGGGAGGGAGAATAAATGGCTGAGAGATTTAATGCTATTCGGCAACGCGTTCTCGACTGGTGGAATCAGTTTACGGCCAGGCAGAAGACTCTGATAATAGGGGCTGCCACGGTTGTTCTTCTGACCATCATCATCCTGGTTTCTGTTCTGAACCAGCCACAGTACATATTGCTTGCAAATGCCAATTCTACCAAGGAGGCCTCGGAAATAAGGGACCTTCTTGATTCTAATTCCATAAGTTACAAGATGTCGGATGACGGACTTGAGTTCAGGGTCCTCAAAAAGGACCAGGCATCGGCCAATCTGCTGCTTGGAGCCAATGACATTCAGTCCTATGCTTACAGCATCGACAATGTAACCACCGGAAGCTTTTCCACTACAGAATCAGACAAACAGAAAAAATACGTTCTGTATCTTGAGAGCCGGTTGGCCCAGGATTTTATCCAGAAGTATGAGGCCATCGACAGCGCAGTTGTTGAGCTCCATATACCGGATAACGATGGTACCCTCATAGGAAATAAAGAGGAGTCAAGGGCGAGCATTCTCTTAACTCTCAAGGACGACGGCAAGTTTGATGAGGAGAACGCCGCATTTCTTGCTAAGGCAGTGGCCAATGCCATCGGCAATGACACCACTGACAATGTGGTAATTATTGACAGTGACGGCAATATGCTCTTTTCCGGCGGAGAAGATACTACTACTTCAGGTATGGCTTCATCCCAGCTCTCTGTAAAGGCCAAGGCCGAGCAGCTTGTCAAGAGCGAGGTGAAAAAGGTGCTCCTTGGAACCAAACTCTATGACAACATCGAGGTTGCCAGCAATCTGGTCCTTGATTTCAAGAAAGAGGAAGTTGTTGACCACACATATACTCCTGCAGAGGATCAGACCCAGGGTGTCTTAAGCCATGAGAATACTTATAATGCGGAGAATGTCAGCGGAGTAAGCGGACTGCCTGGAACAGATACCAACGCAGATGACGAGACTACATATGTAACTCAGGACAATACGAACTCCACCTCCACCATCACCGAGGAATCAAGAGACTACCTGCCCAATGAGAAGATAACGACCAGTTCAAATATTCCCGGAGCAATTGTTTACAAGGACTCATCCATATCGGTAACAGCCATCAACTATAATGTACTGAAACAGGATGACTACAAGCCTGAGGACCATGAGAACATGACCTGGGACGATTTCAAGGCAGCCAACAATCAGCCTGCTGCCATGGAAGTTCCGGAATCCATGTTACAGGTGGTTTCCAAGGCAACCGGTATTCCGGTGGAGAATGTGGCCATGGCGGCCTATACGGAATATGTATTCTTTGACAAGACAGGGCCTGCAGTCACACTTACAGATATTCTGCAGATCGTGCTGATAGTTGTGATCCTTGCACTTCTTGCATTTATCATTGTGAGGAGTATGTGGACCAGAAAGAAAGTGGAAGAGGAACCGGAAGATCAGCCGGAACAGCTCTCTGTTGAACAGCTCCTGGAATCACAGCCTGAAGAAGTGCTGGATGACATCGAGATGGATACGGGATCTGAGACCAAGAGACTTATTGAGAAATTCATTGAGGAAAACCCGGAGGCCGCTGCGGTACTTTTAAGGAACTGGCTCAACGAGGACTACAGCTGATAATGGAGTCTTAAGTTAAGTGATCACACATGGAAATGCGTATATCATAATGTATCATGAGAGGAAATAAGTCATATGATGGACGTTGGTACGGAAGTTGAAAATGGCGTCAGCAATTCTGTCATTGCCGATTTTACGGGGACACAAAAAGCAGCGATCCTTCTGATTGCCCTGGGGCCTGAGAGATCAGCTTCAATTTTCAAGCACTTAAAGGACGAGGAGATTGAGGAGCTTACCCTTGAAATAGCAAATACAAGAAGTGTTACTTCTCAGATAAAAGAGGCAGTCCTGGAGGAGTTTTACGGGGTCTGCCTGGCTCAGCAGTACATCGCAGAGGGCGGTATTACATATGCGAAAGAGCTTTTGGAGAAGGCCCTTGGCGAGGACAAGGCTATGGATGTTATCAGCAAGCTCACTGCTTCGCTTCAGGTTAAGCCCTTCGAGTTTATCAGGAAAACAGAGCCATCACAGATTCTCACCTTCATTCAGGATGAGCATCCGCAGACCATTGCTCTTATTCTTTCCTACATGTCTCCTGCCCAGAGCGCTATGATCCTTTCAGCTCTTGCCCCTGACAGGCAGGCGGACGTCACCAAGAGAATTGCTGCTATGGACAGAACAAGTCCGGATACGATAAAAGAGGTAGAAAAGGTGCTGGAATCAAAGCTTTCATCTCTTGTAAACCAGGATTACACCATTATCGGCGGTGTGGATGCAGTAGTAGAGATCCTCAATACTGTAGACCGTGCCACAGAAAAACATATCATGGAAACTCTGGAGATCGAAGAACCGGAGCTGGCAGACGAGATCAGGAAAAAGATGTTCGTCTTCGAGGATGTCCTTCTTCTGGACGACAGATCCATTCAGCGTGTGCTGCGTGAGGTTGAGAACGGTGATCTTGCCCTTGCATGTAAGAGTGCAACTGAACAGGTACAGAATGCGATCTTTAACAACCTGTCCAAGCGTCTTGCCGCTATGATCAAAGAGGATATGGACTTCATGGGACCTGTGCGTATGAAGGATGTTGAAGAAGCTCAGCAGAAGATAGTCAACGTAATACGTAAGCTTGAGGATTCCGGTGAGATCATAATCTCCAGAGGCGGAGGTGATGAGTTAATTGTCTAATCTTTTTAAGGCCGGATTTGTCAGCTTTGACAGTTCGGAAGCAAGAATAATCGACAGCAATGAGCTGGCCAATAAAAAGATTGAGGCCTATCAGGAACAGCAGATGAAGAAGCAGAGGTCGCAGATGGCAGAAGAGCAGGGGCTCAATGACGAAGGCGCTTCCTCTGATGACTTCATTCCGGGAATAGATATGCAGCAGCTGTCAATGCTTACCGAGGATCAGAGTCAGAGGATGTTAGAGCCGGTGCCTGATCCTCAGTTTGATATGGAAGCAATGCAGGCTGAGATAGACCTTAAATTGCAGCAGGCCCAGGAGCAGGCTGACATGATAGTGCAGCAGGCAATGCAGCAGGCTGACGGAATAAGGGCTGACGCCATGGACCGGGGCAGGCAGGAAGGCTATAACGCTGGTTATCAGGAGGGCCTTGCCGCTGCCGAGGCACAGCAGGAAGATATTGAGATGCAGCGGGCTGAACTTGAGAAGGAATACCAGAAGCTGGTGGACGAGCTTGAGCCTGAGATGGTAGATGTGCTTACCCAGATCTATGAGCATGTGTTCAATATTGAACTCAGAAATGACAAGGGTATTATACTGCACCTGCTTAAAACGACTCTTTCCAGGATCGAGCCCGGAAAAGACCTGATCGTCCATGTTTCATCAGACGACTACGATGACATCATGGATGAGAAGGATGTTCTTGATGCATGTATCACTTCTCCCAACACCACAATGGAGATAATCGAGGATCCGCTTCTTAAGGAAAATGAATGCATGATAGAATCCGACAGCGGAGTCTTTGACTGCAGTCTGGGGGTTGAACTGTCAGAGATCACAAGGAAGCTTAAGCTCCTTTCCTTTGACAGGACCAAGAGGTAATTGATCAATGCTTACTTCACAGATCGATCTGTCGAAATACAAAAAGATGCAGAATGCACCGTTTTACAGGACCAGGGGCAAGGTTGTAAACGTAATTGGCCTTACAATCGAGTCTGCAGGTCCTGATGCCAAACTGGGGGACATCTGCCTTATATATCCCAAGAAAAAAGATGATGACACTATTACCAACAGGGTTACCAGACCCTCCATGGCGGAGGTTGTGGGATTTAAGGATGGACATGTTCAGCTCATGCCCTATGAGAACACCAGTGGTATAGGAAATGGCAGCATTGTTGAGAATACGGATTCGCCCCTAAGGGTCAATGTCGGAGAGGGACTTTTGGGCAAGACCCTGGACGGACTCGGGAGGATTGACGGTACCAGCTACGGTAAGGGTGTAGCACTGGAGGGTGGAATCGCCTACTCGGTAGAGAACCAGCCACCGGATCCAATGACCAGAGATCCCATCTCAGAGGTACTTCCACTGGGAGTAAAGGCTGTAGATGGCCTTCTTACTGTGGGAAAGGGACAGCGTATAGGAATATTTGCAGGTTCCGGTGTGGGTAAATCCACACTTCTTGGCATGTTTGCAAGGAACACCCAGGCTGATATCAATGTCATTGCTCTTATTGGAGAGCGTGGCAGGGAGGTCAGGGAGTTTATTGAAAGAGATATGGGCGAAGAGGGAATGAAGCGCTCTATAGTTGTATGCGCAACATCTGACAAGCCGGCTTTGGAGAGACTTAAGGCTGCCAAGACAGCTACCTCCATAGCAGAGTATTTCAGAGACAAGGGAAAAGACGTGCTTCTTATGATGGATTCACTGACACGTTTTTCCATGGCCCAGAGAGAGATAGGTCTTGCCAGCGGCGAACCACCGGTTTCAAGGGGATATCCTCCGTCGGTTTATGCCGAGATGCCCAAGCTTCTTGAGAGAGCCGGAAGATCCAGGAGAGGCTCCATCACGGGTCTGTACACGGTTCTGGTAGACGGCGATGATATGAACGAGCCTATCACCGATACAGCCAGAGGTATACTGGACGGTCACATAGTCCTCAACAGAAAACTGGCGCAAAAGAACCATTACCCCGCTATCGATGTACTTGCCAGCATCTCCAGATGTATGTCTGCAATAGCGGATCCTGAGCACAAAAAAGCTGCAGGCAAGCTGAAAAATGTTCTGGCAACCTACAACGATGCAGAGGATCTGATAAATATCGGCGCCTACAGAGCCGGCGCCAACAAGAACATAGACTATGCTGTGGCCAAGATCGAGCAGGTGAATGCATTTCTTTTGCAGGAGACTGACCAGAAATTTACCTTTGAGGAGATACGATCGCAGCTGGTAAATATGTTTGCTGAATAAGGAAAACCGTTATGGCCAGATTTGTTTACAGGATGCAGAGCGTCCTGAATATCAAGCTGCAGACTGAGAATCAGACCAGGATGGAGTTTGCTGTAGCCCAGGCGGACTACAACAAGCAGCTTGATATACTGGATGAATACGTAGCGAGAAAAGAGCGTTATCTTCAGGAAG